>Ga0247665_1000018_pt1 | contig 27826 bp, 23 predicted proteins | sample CNK06_metaG_FD_182716 | JGI IMG/M metagenome (GOLD analysis project Ga0247665, IMG submission 182716) | Soil microbial communities from Purdue University Martell Research Forest, Indiana, United States - CNK06 | ecosystem: Environmental > Terrestrial > Soil > Temperate forest > Bulk soil... | reverse complement strand
GTGCCCTGGTCCGCCATGCGGGGGATTGTCCCCCCGCTCAGCGCATCCCCGGGAGGAACCCTTTCATGTTGCGCATCATCCGCTGCAGGTTGCCGCCCCGCATCATCTTCATCATTTTTTGCATTTGCTCGAACTGGCCGAGCAGCTGGTTCACGGCCTGCACCGGCACCCCCGCGCCGGCGGCGATGCGGCGCTTGCGCGAGGCCTTGATGAGCTCGGGCTTGGCGCGCTCCTGCGGGGTCATGGAGTTGATGATGCCCTCGATGCGCCGGAACTGCTTGTCGTCCTGGAGCTGCGCGGGATCGATCTGACCGACGAGCTGCGCGGGCAGCTTATCGATGAGCGAGGCGACCCCGCCCATCTTCTTCATCTGCGCGATCTGCTGCTTGAAGTCCTCGAGGTCGAAGCCCTTTCCCTTCTTGACCTTCTCGGCGACCCGCTTTGCTTCCTCGAGGTCGATCTTGGCGTGCGCTTCCTCCACGAGGGACAGGATGTCGCCCATGCCGAGAACGCGCGCCGCCATCCGCTCGGGATGGAAGGGCTCGAGCCCCGCGAGCTTCTCGCCGACGCCGGCGAACTTGATCGGCTTGCCGGTGACGTGGCGCACGGAGAGCGCGGCGCCGCCGCGCGCATCGCCGTCGAGCTTGGTGAGAATGACGCCGGTGAGCGGCAGGCGCTCGTTGAACGCGCGCGCGACGTTGACGGCGTCCTGGCCCTGCATCGCGTCGACCACGAAAAGCGTCTCCACCGGCTCGAGCGCGGCGTGGAGCTCGGCGATCTCGCGCATCATCTCCTCGTCGACCGCCAGGCGGCCGGCGGTGTCGACGATGAGGACATCCATGTAATGCGTGCGGGCGTAATCGACGGCGCGACGCGCGATGTCGACAGGTTTTTCCCCGGCAGAAGAAGAAATGAATTCACCGCCGACCTGAGCCGCCACGGTCTTTAGCTGCTCGATCGCTGCCGGGCGGTAGACGTCGGCGGAAACGAGCGCGACCTTTTTCTTGTCGGCAACGAGCAGCCGCGCGAGCTTTGCCGAGGTAGTGGTCTTGCCCGAGCCCTGCAGTCCTGCCATCAGGATCACCGCCGGCGGCCGCGTCGCGAGGTCGAGCCCCGCCGCGGCCTCGCCCATCAGCGCGGTCAACTCGCGGTGCACCACGCCCACCAGCGCCTGTCCCGGGGTGAGGCTGCCGACCACTTCCGCGCCGAGCGCCTTGGCGCGCACCGCTTCGATGAAATGCTTCACCACCGGCAGCGCCACGTCCGCCTCGAGCAGCGCGACGCGCACTTCGCGCAGCGCCTCCTGGATGTTCGATTCGGTGAGGCGCGCCTCGCCGCGGATCTGCTTGACGATCTTGGTGAGCCGCGCGGTCAGGTTGTCGAGCATGGGTGATAAACTGGGGAAGTGCCCGACATTGTAATTCACGGCATCGCCTCGGCCATGTACGTGGGCTTGGCGTGGCACTTCTGGAACACGCGCTGGCGCACAGCCGAGGCGAAGCGCGGCCTGCGCGCCTGGGAGCGCGTGGCGATCCTCGCGCCGCTCGCTCTACACGGCTGGCTTATCTATCGCGGCATCTTCGCGGCACCGGAGCTGCGCTTCGGCTTCGCGCAGGCGCTCTCCGTCATGATGTTCCTAGGGGTGATCCTCTACTGGATCGAGAGCCTGTTCTTCAGCCTGGTCGGCATGCAGCCGCTCGTGCTCGGCGGCGCGGCGCTCTGCGTGCTGCTGCCCTACTGGTTCCCAGGCCGCAGCATGCCGGGCCCGGTCTCCAGCGACTTCAAGATCCACCTCGCACTGGCCCTCGTGGCGTACAGCGTCTTCACCATCGCGCTCTTGCATGCGGTACTGATGGCCGTGGCCGACCGGCTGCTTCACCGCAGGAAGCTGACGGAGTCCGCGGGCGCGCATCCACTGGCCGGTCCGGTCGCTAGCCTGCCGCCGCTGCTCACCATCGAGCAAATGTTCTTCCGGCTTGTCGCCGTGGCATTCGTGTTGCTAACCCTCACGCTGGGCTCCGGCATGACGCTTTCGGAGTCGATGTTCGGAAAGGCGATGCGCTTCAACCATGAGACGGTGTTCGCCGTGGCGTCCTGGCTGACCTTCGCCGTGCTGCTCTGGGGCCGCGTGTTCCGGGGCTGGCGCGGCCGCACGGCGCTACGCTGGACGATCGCCGGCTTCGTGATGGTCGTGCTCGCGAACATCGGCACAGCGTTCGTGCTGGAAGTGCTCCTGCACCGCGCGTAGTGGACGACCTCTCCACCAACTGGATGATGGGCGCGCTCCTCGTGCTGCTCGCCCTGTCGGCGTTCTTCTCCATCGCCGAGACGGCGATGATGGCGTTCAACCGCTACCGCCTGAAGCACCTGGTCGCGCACGGCGACGCGAGCGCCCTGCGCGTGGCCGAGCTTCTCAAGCGCACCGACCGCCTGCTCGGCGGCATCCTGATCGGCAACACGCTGGTCATCGCCGCGGCGAGCACGCTCTCCAGCCTGATCGCGGTGCGCTTCCTCGGCCAGGACAAGCTCGCCTACGCCATCGGCACGCTGGTGATCTCGTTCCTCATCATCGTATTCTCCGAGATCACGCCGAAGGTGATCGGCGCCACGTTCCCGGAGCGCACCGCGCTCCTGCTTTCCTACCCGATCAAGCTGACGCTGCGCATCCTCGATCCAGCGGCGTGGTTCGTGAACCTTTTCGTGCGGCCGCTCCTGTGGACGCTTCGCATTCGCACCGGCGAGAGCGCCGACGCACCCAAGCTCTCGACCGAGGAGATCCGCACCCTGGTGCTCGAGTCTTCGAGCTTCATGCCGAAGAAGCACCTCGCGATCCTGATGAACCTGTTCGACGTCGGCGCCGTGACGGTCCAGGACATCATGGTGCCGCGCGCGCGCATCGAATCGATCAAGCTCGAGGACGACATCGACACCATCGCGCACCAGCTCGCCACCAGCTACCACCAGCGGCTGCCGGTGTTCCGGGACGCGCTCGGCGAGGTGGTCGGCGTGTTGCACCTGCGGCGCGTGCTCGCGCCGCTGCGCGACGGCGCGCTCGACCAGGCGCTGCTCGAGTCGCTGCTCGTGCCGCCGTATTTCGTGCCGGCGACCACGCCGGTGCTCTCGCAGCTCCAGTACTTCCAGGAGAACCGCGAGCGCATGGCGCTGGTCGTCGACGAGTACGGCGAGCTGATGGGCCTCGTCACCCTCGAGGACATCCTCGAGGAAATCATCGGCAAATTCACGACCTCGCTGCCGACAGCAGGCGCAGCGCTGGCCTGGGACGAGCAGGGGACCGCGGCGGCGGAGGGCACCACGCCCGTCCGGGAGCTGAACCGGTCGCTGGGGCTGGCCCTGCCGACCGATGGCCCCAAAACGCTCAACGGCCTGATCCTGGAGCATTTACAGGACATTCCCGAGGCGGACGTCTCGATCAAGATCGGCAACGTGCCCATGGAAATCGTTCACGCTCAGGGCCGGACGGTCAAAACTGTGAGGATTTTCCGCCCCGCCGACCCGGTCGAAAGTACAGAGGTGTCAGAAGCTTAGACGCGACTTTTCACGCTTCACAAAAGGCTTCCGGAACGCTATGCTCGGCCGAGGCTAGGGAGAGACCCCAGGGAGCGGTAATGGCGACGGCAGCGGCGGCGGCGAGGCCCAAGGAAATCGTTTTTTCCTGGGAGGGCAAGGACAAGGCAGGCAAGGTCGTGCGCGGCGAGATGCGCGCCGGCGGTCAGGCCGTGGTCAACGCGACCCTGCGTCGCCAGGGCATCCTCGTCACCAAGGTCAGGAAGCAGCGCATCGGCCGGCGCGGCAAGGTGTCGGAGAAGGACGTCGCGCTCTTCACCCGCCAGCTCGCCACGATGATGAAGGCGGGCGTGCCGCTGCTCCAGTCGTTCGAGATCGTGACGAAGGGCGCCGCGAACCCGGCGGTAGCGAAGCTCCTGAACGAGATCAAGCTCGAAGTGGAGACCGGCTCGCCGCTCGCAGTCGCGTTCCGCAAGCACCCGCTCCACTTCGATGCTCTCTACTGCAACCTGGTGCAGGCCGGCGAGCAGGCGGGGATTCTCGAGAACCTGCTGGATCGCCTCGCCACGTACAAGGAGAAGATCCTCGCCATCAAGTCGAAGATCAAGTCGGCGCTGTTCTATCCCGTCGCCATCATCGCGGTAGCGTTCATCATCGTCGCGGTGATCATGATCTTCGTGATCCCGGCGTTCAAGCAGGTGTTCACGAGCTTCGGCGCCGACCTGCCCGCGCCCACGCTGCTGGTCATGTCGATCTCCGACTGGTTCGTCGCCTACTGGTACATCATCTTCCCGGCGATCGGCGGCGCGATCTACGGCTTCCTCGAGTCGTGGAAGCGCTCGCTCGCGGTCCAGGTCTTCATGGATCGGACGATGCTCAAGCTGCCGCTGTTCGGCGACCTGGTGAAGAAGTCGTCGATCGCGCGCTGGACGCGCACGCTCTCCACCATGTTCGCCGCCGGCGTGCCGCTGGTGGAGGCGCTGGAGTCGGTCGGCGGCGCTGCCGGCAACCACGTCTACATGGTGGCCACCAAGCAGATCCAGCAGGAAGTCTCCACCGGCACCTCGCTCACCGTCGCGATGCAGAACTCGGGCGTGTTCCCGTCGATGGTGATCCAGATGTGCTCGATCGGCGAGGAAACCGGCGCCCTCGACGCGATGCTCGGCAAGGTCGCCGACTTCTACGAGCAGGAGGTCGATGACGCCGTCGCGGCCCTGGCCTCGCTGATGGAGCCGATGATCATGGTCGTCCTCGGCACGCTGATCGGCGGCATGGTCATCGCCATGTACCTGCCGATCTTCAAACTCGGCCAGGCCGTCTAGCGCATGTCGTCGCTCGGCTGGCTCGCTCAGCCGGCCGCGTTTCCCTGGGTGGCGCTGGTAGTCGGGCTGTGCATCGGCTCGTTCCTCAACGTCGTCATCCACCGCCTGCCGCGCATGATGGAGCGCGAATGGCTTGACCAGATCCCCGAGATGCTCGACGAGGCCGAGGCGCTCAGGGGCGAGCCGGGCAGGAAGCGCGTCGCCGACGAGGTGCGGGGGCTGACGCGCGCCGCCCTGGCGGGACGCCTTAGCCTCTCGTTCCCCCGCTCGCAGTGTCCAGCCTGCGGCCACCGCATCGGTGCGCTGCAGAACATACCGGTGTTGAGCTATCTCGCATTGCGCGGAAAATGCGCGCAATGCAAGGCGCGCATCAGTCCGGAATACCCCGTGGTCGAGCTGCTTGCGGGCGTGGGCGCATTCTATTGCGCCTATCATTTCGGCTTCGGCCTCAAGGCACTCGCCGCCGCGGTGTTCCTCTGGTGCGTCATCGCCCTCGCGTTGATCGACCAGAAGACCGGCTACCTGCCCGACGACATCACCCTGCCGCTGATGTGGCTCGGCCTGCTCGTCAACCTGGCGGGAGCATTCGTGCCGCTCACCGAGGCGGTGATCGGCGCGGTGGCCGGCTACATGGTGCTGTGGTCGGTGAATGCGATCTTCCGGGCGGTGCGCGGGGTCGAGGGAATGGGATATGGTGACTTCAAGATGACCGCGGCGGTCGCCGCTTTTCTCGGCTGGCGCGAGCTCTTCATGGTGATCCTGCTCTCGTCCTTCGTCGGACTCGTCTTCGGCAGCGCGCAGATGATCGCCGCGCGCCGCGGCTTGGACTGGAAATTCAAGTTCCACTTCGGACCGTACATCGCCATCGCGGGCGTGATCGCGCTCTTCTGGGGTAACGAGATCGCGGGTCGGCTCCCCCTGTTGCGGCCGCTCGGATGAGCTTCGTAGTGGGCCTGACCGGCGGGATCGGCAGCGGCAAGAGCGCCGCCGCCGCCGAGTTCGGGCGCCTGGGCGCGGCCGTGGTGGACACGGACGCCATCGCGCACGAGCTGACCGAGGCCGGCGGCGGCGCGATTCCCGAAATCCGGCGCGTATTCGGACCCGCGGCCATCGAAGCGTCGGGCGCGATGGACCGCGGGAAGATGCGCGCGCGGGTGTTCGCCGACCCGCTGGCGAAGAAGGCGCTCGAGGCGCTGCTGCATCCGCTGATCCGCGAGGAGTCGCAGCGGCGCATCGCCGCGGCGCGCGCGCCTTACGTGATCCACGTGGTGCCGCTCCTCGTCGAGTCGCCCGATTATCGCCGCCGCGTCGACCGCGTGCTGGTGATCGACGCCCCCGAGGCGCTGCAGGTCGAGCGCGTGCGCAGCCGCAGCGGGCTGTCGGAAGCCGAGGTGCGCGCCATCGTCGCTGCGCAGGCGACACGCGCTCAGCGCCTCGCCGCGGCCGACGACGTGATCGAGAATCGCGGTACCATTGAAGCCCTGCGCGAGCAGGTCGCGGCGCTTCACCGCAAGTACCTCGAATACAGCCAGGCAGCCCAGTGATCACGTACGAATACCCGCTCAACGAGCGCATCCGCACCTTGCTGCGGCTGGAGGACCTGTTCGAGCGCTCGCGGCATTTCGTGGCGCGCAGCGATCCGCAGGACCACCACATGGCGCTGCTCACGCTGTTCGAGATCCTGGAAGTCGCCAGCCGCGCCGACCTCAAATCCGACCTGCTGCAGGAGCTCGAGCGCCAGAAGCAGGTGCTGATGTCGTTCCGCAACAATCCCGAGATCGCCGAGGAGGCGCTCGCGGGCGTGCTGCGCGACATCGAGCAGGCCGCGGGGGCCCTCTTCTCGATGACGGGCAAGATCGGACAGTATCTGCGCGAGAACGACTGGCTCATGTCGATCAAGCAGCGCACCGGGATCCCGGGGGGCGCCTGCGAGTTCGACCTGCCCTCGTACCACTACTGGCTGCACCGCCCGGCCACCGAGCGCACCGGCCAGCTCGCGGCGTGGACCGCGCCCCTCTATCCGCTGCGCGACGGCTCGGCGATCATCCTGCGCATCCTGCGCGAGTCGGGCAAGCCGCAGTCGCTGAACGCGCCGCAGGGAATGTTCCAGCAGATGCTCGGCGGCAAGACCGCGCAGATGCTGCGCCTGCGCCTCGATCCCTCGATGCCCTGCGTGCCCGAGATCAGCGCCAACAAGTACGTGCTCAACATCCGCTTCATGGCGCAGAACACCGAGGACAACCGGCCGCGCACCGCCGACTGGGACGTGCGCTTCGAGCTCACCTTCTGCAACCTGTGAAAACCGTGCCGTGCCCGCGCTGCGGCGCGCCGAGCGCCTTCAGCAGCGACAACAAGTGGCGCCCGTTCTGCAGCGAACGCTGCAGGCTGATCGACCTCGGCGCGTGGGCGACCGAGTCCTACCGCGTGCCCGCCGAGGACCAGGAGCCCGCGTCGGACGAACCTAGCTCCAAGCCCCCCGGATCATAGCGACGCCGTGCGCGCCCGCGCGCGAGGCGTCTTCCAGGTCGGCGCGCGTCAGCCCGCCGATTGCGTACACAGGGATCGACGTCGCGCGAACGATCTCCGCGAAACCTTCCCAGCCGAGCGGCGCCGCGTTCGCTTTTTCTCTGACCGGCCCGAGAACAGCGAAATCGAGCTCGAGCTGCATGGCGCGCTCGAGCTCTTCGCGGCTATGGCATGAGGCGGCGACCAGCATGCCGCCCGGTTTTTCATCCAGCTTCATCAGCTCCGATGCGGTGAAGTGAATGCCGTCCGCGTCGGGATGCGGAGTCTTCACCATGACTTTGCAGCCGTAGCGATGCGCGCGGCCGATCGCGGCGTCGCAGAAACTCCGGCGCTCTTCGTCGCCGAGGCGGGGCTCGCGCAGCTGCAGGAGCTTCAGGCCGCGTTCCAGCGCATGCTCGAGCGCGGCGAGCATCGCCGCGGTTCCGCGTCCGGCGGCATCGGTAATCGCGTATTCCACGGGAAGCGCGAGCGAGGCGAGCACCGGCGCATTCGCGGGAAGCATCGGCGAGAGCATCGCGTCGCCGGCCCTGTGCCACGCGATCGCCTGCTCTTCCCGCGGATGAGGGTCGCCTTTCCACGAAACCACCCTGAAGAACCGCAGCCGCACGGTACCGTGCGGATAGGTGAATACGCGCGTGATCCACGGATACGCGGTCTCGACGTCGATGCCGAGTTCCTCGTGGAGCTCGCGCGAAAGCGCCTGCGCCGCCGGCTCGCCGGGCTCCGCCTTGCCGCCGGGGAATTCCCAGTAGCCGGCGTAGACCTTGCCGGGCGGCCGCTGGGCGAGGAGGAAGGCGCCGTCGGGCCGCTGGATCACGGCCGCCGCGACCTCCACTACTTCATTTTTTCTTTGAATGCTGGCCAGCCCAGTCTCGAGCGAACTGATAGGCGACGCGCCCGCTGCGCGAGCCGCGCTGCAGCGCCCACTGCAGGGCCTCCTCGTGCGCATCGTCGGAAGCGCAGCCGAGCGTCTTCAGCCAGTGGTCGACGATCGCGAGGTACTCGTCCTGGTCGAAGGGATAGAAGGTTACCCAGAGGCCGAAGCGCTCGGAAAGCGAGATCTTCTCCTCGACGGTTTCGCCCGGGTGGATCTCGTCTCCGACGTAACGCGTCTCGAGGTTCTCCGCCATGTACTCGGGCATCAGGTGGCGCCGGTTGGACGTGGCGCAGATGAGCAGGTTGTCGGAGGTGGTGGAAATGGAACCGTCGAGCGCCACCTTGAGCGCGATGTACCCGTCTTCGGCGCCGTGGAACGTAAGGTCGTCGCAGAAGAGGAGGAAGCGCTCCTTGCGCGGCGCCACCAGGTCGACGATGTAAGGCAGGTCGACGAGGTCGTTCTTCTCGACCTCGATCAGCCGCAGGCCCTGCCGGGAGTACTTGTTCAGCAGGCCTTTCACGATCGAGGACTTGCCGGTGCCGCGCGCCCCGGTGAGGAGCACGTTGTTCGCGGGCCTGCCTTCGATGAACTGGCGCGCGTTCTGCTCCACGCGCTCGATCTGGCGGTCGATGCCGCGCAGGTCCGACAGCCTGATCTTGTGCACATGGCGCACCGGCTGCAGCCAGCCTGCCGCGCCAGCGTTGCCCGCGCCGCGGCGGCCCGAAGCGCGCCAGCGGAACGCCACGCTCGCATCCCAGTCGGTCTGCGGCGCGGGCGGCGGCAGTAGCTCGGCGAGCCGCTCCAGGATCTTCTCGAGGTCCTTGCTCAAGTACGATACTCGGCGTTGATTTTCACGTAGTCGAACGAGAAGTCGCAAGTCCACACAGTGGCTTCGGCCTTGCCGCGGTTCAGCAGCGCCCGGACGGTGAACTCGGGTTTCTTCATCGCCGCGATGGCGGCCTCTTCGCGGTAGGCTGGATTGCGCCCGCCGCGCTTCGCCACCAGCACCTCGTCGATGTACAGGTCCACCTTTCCGGTGTCGAGCGCCACGCCGGCGTTGCCGATCGCCGCCAGGATGCGCCCGAGGTTGGGATCGGAGGCGAAGAACGCCGTCTTCACCAGCGGCGAATGCGCGATCGAGTAGGCGATGCTCCGGCACTCCGCGTCGCTGCGCCCGCGCTCGACGCGCACCGTCACGAACTTGGTCGCGCCCTCGCCGTCGCGCACGATGGCCTGGGCGAGCTGTCCCGAAACGCCTGCGATGGCCTCCTCCAGGAGGGCGAGGTCCTTCCGGTTCCGCGCACTCGGCCCGGCGCCGGTCGCCGCGAGGATGAAAGAGTCGTTGGTCGAGGTATCCCCGTCCACGGTGACGCAGTTGAACGATCGGTCCACCACGCGGCTCAGCATGCCCTGCAGGTCTTTTTTTGGAACCGAGGCGTCGGTGGCGACGAAGCCGAGCATGGTCGCCATGTTCGGCCTGATCATGCCCGCGCCCTTCGCGATGCCGGTCACGGTGACTTCTCCTGTTGAAATTCTGATCCTGGTGGAGAACGCCTTCGGCACCGTGTCCGTCGTCATGATCGCTTCTGCCGCCGACAGCCAGTCGCTTTGCGCGGCGAGCGCCTGAGGCAGGCCCGCGACAAGCCGCTCGACGGGAAGCGGCTCCATGATCACGCCGGTCGAGAACGGCAACACCTCGCCGGGCTTGCACCCGGCCAGGCTGGCAAGCTCGCTGCAGACCCTGAGCGCCCGTTTCATGCCGTCGCCGCCGGTGCCGGCATTCGCGTTGCCCGTGTTCACCACGAGAGCCCGCACCGTGTTCCTCAGGTTCTTCCTGCAAATCAGGACCGGAGCTGCGCAGAAGCGGTTGCGCGTGAAAACGCCGGCAACGGCGCTCCCCGGCGCGAGGCGCATGACCAGCAGGTCGCGGCGGTTGGCCTTCTTGATGCCGGCCATGGCGACGCCGAGCTCCAGTCCGGAGACCGGATGCAGCGCGGCCGGATCCGGCGGCGGCAGGTTTACCGCCATGCCCTCATCTCCCGTCGAGTCTCCCTAGTTCAGCTTGCCGTGGCAGTGCTTGAATTTCTTCCCCGAGCCGCAGGGGCAGAGCTCGTTGCGCCCCACCTTCGGCATCGCGCGGCTGATCGGCCGCTTCTTGGTCGCCGCCTCGGCGATCGCCACGTCGCCGTTGCCGGCGTATTCCGGCTCGGCCTCGTCCACGCCATTCGAGCTGGCGTGCTGCATGCGGACGTTTTCGACGTGCAGCGTGTCGTCGGCCTTGATTTCCTCCGGCGTGCCGACCCTGAGCAGCATAAGGTGCTTGGTCACCTCGAGCTTGACCGACTCGACCATCGCGCCAAACAGCTCGAACGCCTCGCGCTTGTACTCCTGCTTGGGGTTTTTCTGGGCGTAGCCGCGAAGGTGAATTCCCTGGCGCAGGTGGTCGAGCGCGGCCAGGTGCTCGCGCCAATGGGCGTCCAGGATCTGCAGCATTACGTAGCGCTCGTAGTTGCGCAGCTGACCCTCTGCGCCGACCGGAATCTTGGCGAGGTACGCCTCGCCGGCTTTCGCCACGATGCGCTCGAGGAACGCCTCGGGCTGCAGCTCGGGCTCGCTTTCCAGCCAGGCGCGCACCGGCAGCTCGAGCTGCAGCTCGGCCTTGAGCGCGGTTTCGAGCCCCGCGATGTCCCACTGCTCCTCGACGCTGTCCTCGGGGATGTAGCCGCGAAAGAGGTCGGTGATCACGCCCGTGCGCAAGTCGGCGATGCGCGGCAGGACGTCGCTGGACTCCAGCAGCTCGTTCCTCAGCGCGTAGATCTCTTTCCTCTGGTCGTTCGCGACGTCGTCGTATTCGAGCAGCTGCTTGCGGATGTCGAAGTTGCGCGCCTCGACCTTCCTCTGCGCGCTCTCGATGGAGCGCGTCACCATGGTGTGCTCGATCGCCTCGCCCTCGGGCATCTTGAGCATCACCATGATGCGGTTGATGCGCTCGCCGGCGAAGATGCGCAGCAGCGGATCCTCGAGCGACATGTAGAAGCGCGAGCTGCCGGGGTCGCCCTGGCGCCCGGAGCGGCCGCGCAGCTGGTTGTCGACGCGCCGCGATTCGTGGCGCTCGGTGCCGATGATGTGCAGGCCGCCGGCCTTCAACACCTGGTCGTGCAGGTGCTGCCACTCGCCGCGCAGCTTCTCCACCCGTTCGCGTTTCTCCTCGGAGCTGAGGTCGGGATCGGCCTCGACGAAATCGCACTGCTTGTCGACGTTGCCGCCGAGCACGATGTCGGTGCCGCGCCCGGCCATGTTGGTGGCGATGGTGATCATCTTCGGCCGCCCCGCCTGGGCGACGATCTGGGCCTCGCGCTCGTGCTGCTTCGCGTTCAGGAGCTGGTGCGCCAGCTTCTCCTTCTGCAGCATCCCCGAAAGCAGCTCGTTGTTCTCGATCGAGGTGGTGCCGACCAGCACCGGCTGGCCGCGCGCCTCGCAGTCCTTGATGTCGTTGATCACCGCGCGGTACCTCTCCTTCGCGGTGCGGTAGACCTGGTCGAGACGGTCCGCACGGATCATCGGCTTGTGGGTGGGGATCACCACCACCTCCAGGCCGTAGATTTGCTGGAACTCGTAGGCCTCGGTGTCGGCGGTTCCGGTCATGCCGGCGAGCTTGCCGTACATGCGGAAGTAGTTCTGGAACGTGATCGAGGCGAGGGTCTGGTTCTCGTTCTGGATGCCGGCGCCTTCCTTCGCCTCGACGGCCTGGTGCAGGCCGTCGGACCAGCGCCGGCCGTGCATCAGGCGGCCGGTGAACTCGTCGACGATGATGACTTCGCCGTTCTGCACCACGTAGTGCTGGTCGCGGTGGAAAAGGTGGTGCGCGCGCAGCGACGCGGTGAGGTGGTGGAAGAGATTGATGTACGCCGGCTCGTACAGGCTCGCGCCCTCGGGCAGCATGCCGAGGCGCGCCAGGATCTCCTCGGCGTGCTGGTGGCCTGCTTCCGACAGCACGATCTGGTGGTTCTTCTCGTCGACGAAGAAATCCCCGGGCGGCTCGGGCTGGTCCGGCTTCTTCTCCTCCTTCTGCCGCGTGAGGAGCGGCGGCACCTGGTTCATGCGCTGGTAGATCTCGGTGCGGTCCTCGGCCTGGCCCGAGATGATGAGCGGGGTGCGCGCCTCGTCGATCAGGATCGAGTCCACCTCGTCGACGATGGCGTAGGCGAGGCCGCGCTGGAAGCGCTCCGCGACGTGCATCGCCATGTTGTCGCGCAGGTAGTCGAAGCCGAACTCGTTGTTGGTGCCGTAGGTGATGTCGGCGGCATAGGCCGCGCGCTTGGTCTCGTTGCGGTCCTCGAGATCGAGCTCGTGGTACGGCAGGTTGACGCCAACGGTCAGGCCCAGGAACTTGTAGATCTTGCCCATCCACTCGGCGTCGCGGCGCGCGAGGTAGTCGTTCACCGTGACGATGTGAACGCCTTTGCCCGTGAGCGCGTTGAGGTATGCCGGAAGCGTGGCGACCAGCGTCTTGCCTTCGCCGGTCTTCATCTCGGCGATCTTGCCGTAGTGGAGCACCATCCCGCCGATCAGCTGGACGTCGAAGTGGCGCATGCGCAGGGCGCGCCTGGAGGCCTCGCGCACCACGGCGAAGGCCTCCGGCAGGAGCTCGTCGAGCGTGGCGCCCTCGGCGTAACGCTTCTTCAGCTCCTCGGTCTTGCCGCGCAGCTCCGGATCGGAAAGCTTGGCCATCGCCGGCTCGAGCGCGTTGATTTGCGCCACGACTCCGGAGTACTGCTTCAGGAGGCGCTCGTTGCGACTACCAAAGATCCGCGTCGGGAGGCTTACGAGGAAGTCAAATATCTTCCGGAGCACTTGAGGATTAGGCTCTTTGTAAACGGGATCCCGGGAAAGGTCAGTGCCTCCCCGAACCCGCAAAAACCGTTGATTTTATCCGGAAACCCGGACTGTCACCCGGCCAAAGCCGGGCTACTGCTTGGCTCGCGCTTGCGCCGACGCTGAGTTCGACACCAGGAACTTGGAGGGGTTCTGCGCCGAGCCGCGGTAGCGCACCTCGAAATGCAGGTGCGGGCCGGTCGAGCGCCCGGTGGAGCCCACTTCGCCGATCTTGTGGCCGCGCTGCACGACGTCGCCTTCCTTCACGTACAGCTTCGACTGGTGGGCGTAGCGCGTGACGAGGTCGTTGCCATGGTCGATGTCGACCATGTAGCCGTATTGCGGATGGAAGCCCGCGAACACCACCACGCCGGCGGCCGCCGCCGCCACCGGCGAGCCGGCATCGGCGAGAAAGTCGACCCCCTCGTGCATCGCCCACTGCCCGGTGAACGGATCGACCCGCCGCCCGAAGCCCGAGGCGTTGTACGGCGCCTTCACCGGCATCATGGTGGGCAGCATCCTTTTCTTTACCGCCTGCTCGAAGAGCTGCGCCTCGAGCACGCCCAGCATATCGGCGCGCGTCTCGACATTGCGCGAGAGCGACGAGAGCTTGTCGCTGAATTCGGCGAGCGACAGGTTCTGCGGCGGCATCAGCGTCGGCGCCGCGCCGCCCAGGCCCGGCGCCTCGGAAAAGCGGAATTCCTGCGGCCGGAAACCGGCGAGCGACGACAGGCGCTCGCCGAGCGCGTCGAGCCGCGTGAGCTGCGCCTGCATCTCGCCCAGCTTGACGGCCATCGCGTTCAGGTTCTGCTGGACGAACGTCCGGTCGCGTCGGGCTTCGGACTCGTTTGCCGCAAGGACCAGCCGCTGCAACCCGGGGATCCGGGCGTCGGCGTAGCGCAGGGTGAGCCAGTACAGACCCACGGTCGAAACGCACACGGCCATCATCGCGGCAATGGCCGTTCCGACCAGGTGCCGTGACGACAGCGTGACCGACTTCGTTTTTGCCAGCCGGTCAGAGATCAGGATAATCTGCACTTACTGCCTCCCGCTTCTCTATCCCCCGTGCGCCTATCAAAACTCGACCGGATCCTCTCGGCCGAACGCGATCTGCAACCGCTCGTGTCGAAGGCGCGCGACCTTGGCGCGCTTTCGCAGCTGGTGCAGCGTTTTCTGTCTGCGGACCTGGCGAGCCAGGCCCGGGTGGTCAACTTTAGGGAGGGAGAGGTGGTGCTTTCTGCAGCTCATTCCGCGGCCGCGGCCAAGCTGCGGCTGCTGGCTCCATCCCTGTGTCGCTTCTTGTCCAACCAGCGCTGGCAGGTTAGTTCAGCGGTAGTGAGGGTGCAACCAAACGCATCACGGAACGGCGCTGCCGCGTCGCAAAAAACAGCGCAGTTATCCACACCTACGATCGATACCTTACGCCAGCTTTACGAGAGGATGAGCGCCTCGCCGGCGCGCGATGCGCTCGAGCGGCTGCTCGCGCGGCGCGGCGCCATCCAGCGTGAAAAAGTGCCTCCCCGACGAACAGAGCCAGGGCCAGCGCCAAAGCGTAAACCCCGTACTTGAGAACTAGGGCCTAGGCGTACTGTGCGGCGAGGCGCACGACGCCCGCCGGCGCTTCCTCCGGGCGCTCGAACACGACTTCCTCGAGCACGGTCGAATCGGCGAGCACGGCGCGCAACAGCTTGTTGTTCAGCGCATGTCCCGACTTGTGCGCGCTGTAGGCGGCGAGCAGCGGCTTGCCGATGAGGTACAGGTCGCCGATGGCGTCCAGCAGCTTGTGGCGGATGAACTCGTCGGCGAAGCGCAGCCCGTCGCTGTTGAGCACGCGGTACTCGTCGAGCACCACTGCGTTGTCGAGGGCGCCGCCCATGATGAGGCCGGCGTCGCGCAGCTGCTCGACTTCGTGCATGAAGCCGAAGGTGCGCGCGCGCGCGATCTCCTTGAGATACGAGCTCTCGGCGAAATCCACCGTCACCGCCTGCGTGGTGCGCTCGATCACCGGATGGCGGAATTCGATCGAAAACGACAGGCGATAGCCGTCGTAGGGCTCCAGGCGCGCCCATTTGTCGCCATCGTTCACCTCAACGCGACGCCGGATGCGCAGGAATTTCTTGGGCGCCGGCTGCTCCTCGATGCCCGCCTGCTGCGCGAGCAGCACGTAGGGCGATGCGCTGCCGTCCATGATGGGCAGCTCGGCAGCGTCGAGCTCGACGAACGCGTTGTCGACGCCCAGGCCGCCGAACGCCGACATGAGGTGCTCGACGGTGTGAATCTTTACGTCGCCCTGCACCAGCGTGGAAGCAAGGCGCGCTTCGCCGACGAGCTCGGCGCGCGCCGGGATGTCGACGGCCGGGTCGAGGTCGACGCGGCGGAACACGATGCCGGTGTCCGGCGGCGCGGGCCGCAGCGTGATGCGCACCTTGCGCCCGGTATGCAACCCGACGCCGGACGCGCTGATAAAGGATTTGAAGGTGCGTTGCCGAAGCATGGGATCGGCGGATCAACAGTGCTGCATTGGGATCACTGTTGCTGCATCGCAATTCTAGCTCACAACAGCCGTACACGGCGGAACGCGCGGCAAGGTTGCGCGTTCCGCCGCGATGCTGTCGCCCTAGTCAGCCTGCTTGCGCAGGAAAGCGGGGATGTCGTACTTGTCGACACCCGACTGCTGCAGCGCCTCGACGGTCGAAGCGCGGTTGCGCCGGATGACTGCGGGCGCGTCGAGCTGGTGATAATCCACCGGGCCCGGCAGGTTGTCCGTTCCAGTCTTCTGAGAAACAACCAATTGAGGCTTCGGTTGCTTGGCCGCCTGTGCAAGCCCGAGCCCGGTCGCCACCACGGTCACCCGCAGGCCGTCGGCGAGCGCGTCGTCGTACACACCGCCGTAGATGATCGTCGCGTCCTCCGCGGCGAACGTGCGCACGATGTTCATCACCTCCTTCGTCTCGCGCAGCTTCAGGCTCGCCTTCGAGGCGGTGATGTTCACGAGCACGCCGCGCGCGCCCGCCAGGTTCACGCCCTCGAGCAGGGGACAGGCGATCGCCTGCTCCGCCGCGATGCGCGCGCGATCGATGCCGCTCGCCAGCGCCGAGCCCATCATCGCCATGCCCTGCTCGGACATGACGGTGCGCACGTCCTGGAAGTCCACGTTGACGAGGCCCGGGTTGTTGATGATCTCGGCGATCCCGGCGACCGCGTTGTTGAGCACGTCGTCGGCGGCGCAGAACGCGTCTTCCTGCGTCACGTCCTCGCCCAGCACCTCTTCCAGCTTGTCGTTCAGGATGACGATGAGCGAGTCGACGTGGGGTCCGAGCTCTTCGATGCCGCGCTCGGCGATTTTCATGCGCTTGGAGCCTTCGAAGGAAAACGGCTTCGTGACCACCGCCACCGTGAGAATTCCCAGGCTTCTGGCCACTTCGGCGATCACCGGCGCCGCGCCCGTGCCCGTGCCTCCACCCATGCCTGCGGTAATGAACACCATGTGGGCGCCGGCCACCGCTTCCTCGATGCGGTCGCGGTCGGCGAGCGCCACCGCGCGCGCCTCCTCGGGCTTCGCGCCGGCGCCCAGGCCGCTCGAGCCGAGCTGGATCTGGTTCGCCGCCTTGTTGCGCGAAAGCACCTGCGCGTCGGTGTTGACCGCGATGAACTCCACGCCCTGCACGCCCTGGTCGATCATGTGGTTCACGGCGTTCCCCCCCGCGCCGCCGACGCCGATCACCTTGATGATCGGCCCGCTCACTTCGCTGTCTACGATTTCGAACATGTTGTTATCTCCTTGCCTGTAGTTACGCTTCAAAAGCCCTCTGGTTACGCTTCAAAAAACCCTCTAGAAATTGCGTTGAAACCACTCCCTCATGCGCCCGAGCACGGCCTTGAACGACCCGCTCTGGCGCGAAAGCTGTCCGTGCTGGACCTGCGACGCTCCCTCGAAGAGAAGCCCGACCGCGGTGGCGTAGCGCGGCGAGCGCACCACGTCGGCGAGCCCGCCCTGATACCGCGGCAGCCCCAGGCGCACCGGCATGTGGAAGATCTCTTCGCCGAGCTCCACCATGCCGTGCATGGTGGAGGACCCGCCCGTGAGCACCACCCCGCTCGACAAGAGCTCCTCGAACCCGGACTCGCGCAGCACCTGCTGCACCAGGGAGAACAGCTCCTCGGCGCGAGGCTCGATCACTTCGGCGAGGGTCTGGCGCGACATCGAGCGCGGCGAGCGCTCGCCGATGCCGGGCACCTCGATCAGGTCGCCCGCCTCGGCGAGCTGGCGCAGCGCCACGCCGTGGCGCGTCTTGATCGCCTCGGCGTCGGCCGTCGGCGTGCGCAGCGCCATGGCGATGTCGTTGGTGATCTGGTCGCCCGCGATCGGGATCACGGCCGTGTGGCGGATGGCGCCGTGGGTGAAGATGGCGATGTCGGTGGTGCCGCCGCCGACGTCGAGCAGGCACACGCCCAGGTCCTTCTCGTCCTCGGACAGCACCGCGCGCGACGAGGCGAGCGGCTGCAGGATAAGGTCGTTCACCTCCAGGCCGCAGCGGCGCACGCACTTCACGATGTTCTGCGCCGCCGACACCGCGCCCGTCACGATGTGAACCTTGACCTCGAGGCGCACGCCGGACATGCCGATCGGCTCGCGCACGTCCTCCTGGCCGTCGATGATGAATTCCTGGCGCAGGACGTGCAGGATCTGCTGGTCGGTCGGGATGTTGACCGCGCGCGCGGTGTCGATCGCGCGCTCGACGTCGAGCGCGCTCACTTCGCGGTCCTTGATCGCGACCATCCCGGTGGAGTTGAAGCTGCGGATGTGGCTGCCGGCGATGCCGACGAACGCCGAGCTGATCTTGCAGTCGGCCATCAGCTCGGCTTCCTCCAGCGCGCGCTGGATCGCCGCCACCGTGGCCTCGATGTTCACCACCACGCCCTTCTTCAGGCCCTTGGACTCGTGGCCGCCCATGCCGAGGATCTCGAGCGAGCCGTCGGCGCGCAGCTCCGCCACCAGGCACGCGACCTTGGAGGTCCCGATGTCCAGCGCCACGATGAGGTCTTTGTTGTCTCGCGCCATGGGCCTAGCCGGAGAGCTCCGGCACCCGCAGGGCGAAGCCGTTGGGATAGCGCAGATCCACGTACTCGTGCCTGCGCGCCATTCGGGCGAGCGTCGCCGGATAGGCCTCGACGAAGCGGGCGAGCCTGAGCTCGGCGCCGTCGGCGTCGCGGCCGAGCATGATCTGCAGGCCGCTGTCCAGCCTGAGCTGCCAGGCGCGGCGCTCCGAGAGCACCACGCGGTCGAGCCTCGCGCCGAGCGGCATCACGGCTTCGGCGAAGCGCAGGTAGCGCTGCGTCATTTCGAGCTCGGTGCCGGCGGGGGCGAAGAACACGGGCAGGCGGGCGTCGGTCGCGCCGCGGAAGCGCTCGCCGTAGGTGTTCACCAGTCCCTCGCCGCCCCAGCGCGCGAACGCGACGTGCTCTTCGAGGGTCACTTCCAGCCGGTCGGGCCAGACGCGGCGCACCGAGGCCCGCCGTACCCACGGCAGCGCCTCGAGCCCGGCGCGTACCTCGTCCGGCGAAACGGCGAAGAAATTTCCGCGGATGTGAGCGCGCGCCGCCGCCTCGATCTCGGCGCGCGTGGTCTTGCCGAGCGCATGCGTGAGCTCGATCGCGGTCACGGGGAGGAAAGGCGTGCGCAGCAGCAGCGCTACGCCGACGATCGCGAACATGAACACTGCGATGCCGACCAGAGCTCCCGCGGCCATGTTGAGCAGGCGCGGGTTATCCCACATGCGCGCCTTCCAGAATCTTCATGCACAGGTCCTCGTACGAGAGACCCACGGCGCGCGCCGCCATGGGCACGAGCGAGTGGTCGGTCATCCCCGGCGCGGTGTTCACTTCCAGCAGGAACGGCCGGCCACGCTGGTTCAGCATCAGGTCGACGCGACCCCAGCCCTCGCATCCCAGGGTGCGGAACGCGGCGAAGCAAAGCTCCTGCAGCTCGCGCTCCTTCTTCGCCGGCAGGCCGCTCGGCAGGATGTAGCGCGTGTTGTCCGCGATGTACTTGGCCTCGTAGTCGTAGAAGTCGCGCGGCGTCTCGAGCTTGATGAGCGGCAGCGCCTGCGTCCCCAGGATGCCGCAGGTGAGCTCCGTGCCGTCGATGAACTGCTCGGCGATGACCACGCGGTCGTAGTTCGCCGCAAGGGCGTAGGCCTCGTCGAGATCGGCGGCTGCGCGCACTTTCGACATGCCGATCGACGAGCCCTCGCTCGCCGGCTTGACCATGATCGGAAGACCGAGCCTGCGGGCCACGATGCGCAGATTCGTGTCCTTCGTAAGCAGCTCGTAATCCGGGGTGGACAGCTTCTCCGCGGCCCAGATGCGCTTCGTGCGCAGCTTGTCCATAGCGAGCGCCGAGGCGAGCACGCCGCTGCCGGTGTAGGGAATGCCGAGCCATTCGAGGATGCCCTGCACCGTGCCGTCCTCGCCGAAGCGGCCGTGCAGCGCGATGAACGCTTTCTTGAACCGCTCGTTCACCAGCGCCTCGAAGCCTTTCTCCGACGGATCGAACGGATGCGCGTCCACGCCGCGGCTGCGCAGCGCCTTGAGGACCATTCCGCCGCTCTTCAGCGAGACTTCGCGCTCGGCCGACTTGCCTCCGAGGAGCACCGCCACTTTTCCAAGGTTCGTGGCTGCGTTCACGCCGGGTCTCCGACGATGCGCACCTCGGGAACGAGGTCGACTCCGGTCCGCTCAAGCACGATTTTCTTGATTTGAACGATCAGCCCCTCGATGTCCGCGGCGCTGGCGGCTCCATCGGGATTCACGATGAAGTTGGCGTGCTTTTCGGACACGCGCGCGCCGCCGCGCGCCAGGCCTTTGAGGCCGCAGGATTCGATCAGCCGCGCGGCGTGATCGCCCGGCGGATTGCGGAACACGCTGCCGGCATTGGGAAGCTGCAGGGGCTGCGTGGCCATGCGCTTCGCGAGCAGCTCCTTGATGCGGGCGCGCGAGGCCTCGCCGTCGCCCTGCTTCAGCTCGAACCACGCGGCCACGAACCATTCCTCCGTGCCGGAGCGCAGACGGCAATGGCGGTAAGCGATCTCGTACTCGCGCTTTTCCCTTTCGTGAATCGAGCCCGAGCGGTCGATGCTGACGACCTTGTGGACGATGTCCCAGGTTTCGCCGCCATAACAGCCGGCGTTCATCGCGAGCGCACCGCCCACGGTGCCGGGGATGCCGGCGAGGAATTCGGCGCCGACGAAGTGATGCGTCGCCGCGAAACGCGCCACTTTCGGGCTCGCCACGCCGGCCTCGGCGTAGATCCGGCCACGCTCCATGCGCGCGCTCTTCTTCGCGGAATGCGTAAGGATCACCGTGCCGCGGAAGCCGCCGTCGCGCACCAGGAGGTTCGATCCCAGGCCGACGAACAGCAGCGGCTCTTCCCGCGGAAGGGTGCGCAGGAAGCCGCTCAAATCCTCGATCTCCCTGGGCATGAAAAATCGATCGGCCAAGCCGCCGGCGCGCCAGCTGACGTGGCGCGCCATCGGCTCGCGGAACTGGAGGGTCTCGGCCATGTTCATGCGAGCTGCGCGGCGACGTTGCCGATCGAGCCGGCGCCCATCGTCACCACGACGTCGCCGCCCTGCGCGACGCGGCGGATCGCCTCGGGCAGCTCGGCGACGTCCTCGACGAAGACCGGCTCGACACCGCCGGCGACGCGCAGCGCCCGGGCGAGCGAGCGGCCGTCGGCGGCGACGATCGGCGCCTCGCCCGCCGGGTACACCTCGGCGAGAAGCAGCGCGTCGGCGGTGGACAGCACTCTTACGAAGTCCTCGAAGAGATCGCGCGTGCGCGTATAGCGGTGCGGCTGGAAGGCCAGCACGATGCGGCGACCTGGGAAGGCGCCGCGCGCCGCGTCGAGTGTCGCCGCCATCTCGGCGGGATGGTGGCCGTAGTCGTCGATCAGCGTGAAGCTGCCGCCGGCGGCGAGCGGCACCTCGCCGTAGCGCTGGAACCGCCGCCCCACGCCGTGGAACTCGGCGAGCGCCTTGAGGATCGCCTGGTCCCTGATGCCGAGCTCGCCCGCCACGGCGATGGCGGCGAGCGCGTTCAGCACGTTGTGCCGCCCCGGCAGGTTGAGCGTCACGTCGAACGCGGCGGCACCTTCGCGCCGCGCGCGAAACCGCATGCGGCCGGCGTCGTGGCGGATCGCCTCGGCGCGTACGCTGGCGTCCTCGCCGGTGCCGTACGTGATCACCGGCTTCGTCACCAGGGGCAGGATCGAGCGCACCTGCGGATCGTCGGCGCAGAGAATGGCGGCGCCATAAAAGGGAAGGTTGCGCAGGAACTGAACGAACGCGCCCTTCAGCTCCTCGAAGTCGTGCTCGTAGGTATCCATGTGGTCGGCGTCGATATTGGTGACCACGGCGATCATCGGCTGCAGGTGCAGGAACGAGGCGTCCGACTCGTCGGCCTCGACCACGATGAACTCGCCGGCGCCCAGGCGCGCGTGGGAGCCCGCCGCGATGAGGCGGCCGCCGATGACGAAGGTCGGGTCGAGCCCGGCCTCCGCCAGCACGCTTGCGACGAGGCTCGTCGTGGTGGTCTTGCCGTGCGTGCCGGCGATCGCGACGCCCTGCTTGAGGCGCATCAGCTCGGCAAGCATCAGCGCGCGCGGCACCACCGGGATCCGCTGCTCCCGGGCGGCGAGCACTTCGGGGTTGTCCGGCTGGACGGCGGTCGATACGACCACCACGTCGGCGCCCGCCACGTTGGCCGCCTGGTGCTCGAGCAGCACCTTCGCGCCGAGCTGCGCGAGACGCCGGGTGGCCGCGTTCGCGGCGAGATCCGAGCCGCTCACCTGGTATCCCTGGTTCACCAGCACCTCGGCGATGCCGCTCATGCCCGCGCCGCCGATGCCGACGAAGTGGATGCGCCTGACCTTGTGCTTCACCTTGCAATCTCCATACAGCGGCGCGCCACCAGCGCAGCCGCGTCGGGCTTGCCGAGCGCGCGTGCCTTCTTCGCCATCTCGAGGAGCTTGGTCCGGTCGAGCGAGCCGATGAGCGCGGCGAGCTTCTCGGCCGTCATCTCGCGCTGCGGCACCAGGATCGCCGCGCCCTTTTCGGCGAGGAAGCGGGCGTTGGCAGTCTGGTGATCGTCGACCGCGTGCGGAAACGGCACCAGGATGCTCGCCATGCCGCCGGCGGATAGCTCAGCGACGGTGACCGCGCCGGCGCGGCAGATCACGAGGTCGGCTTCGGCGTAGCGCCGCGCCATGTCGTCGATGAAGGCGACGAGCTCGCCCTCGACCCCCGCATCGGCATAGTTCTTCTCAAGGACCTGCAGGTGCTTCTCGCCCGACTGGTGCACCACCGACACCGGCGTCGGAAGGACCGCGAGCGCCTTCGGCACCGCCTCGTTCAGCGCCTGCGCGCCGAGGCTGCCGCCGACCACGAGGATCCTGAGCCGCCCGGTCCGGGCGCGGAAGCGATCTTCCGGCGGCGCCAGTGCGGCGATCTCGTCGCGCACCGGGTTGCCGGTCCATTCGGCCGAGCCGAGCGCCCGGGGAAAGGCGACCATGACCTTGTCGCTCACGGTCGACAGGACCCGGTTTGCGAGCCCCGGCACGGCGTTCTGCTCGTGCAGCGCGAGCGGGCGATTGAGCAGCGACGCCATCATGCCGCCCGGGAAAGCGACGTAGCCGCCGAGGCCCAGAACCACGTCGGGCTTGAGGCTGCGGATGAGGCGCGCGCTCTCCCAGAAGGAATAGAGCAGGTTGGCCGGCAGCAGCAGCTTTTGGAGGAGTCCCTTGCCGCGCGCAGCCTTGGCGCGGATCCACGCGGTACGGTAGCCCCGCGGCGGAACCAGGCGCTCTTCCATCCCGCCGCGCGCGCCCATCCACACCACCTCCCAGCCCGCCGCGCGCATTTCGTGTGCGACCGCGAGACCCGGGAAGATGTGGCCGCCGGTGCCGCCCGCCATGATGAGGATCGTCTTCACGCCGGCAAGCCCCGGGCGAGCTGCCGGTTTTCCCAGTCGATGCGCAGCAGGATGGCGAGCGCCACGCAGTTCACGACCAGGCCCGAGCCGCCGTAACTCATGAGCGGCAGCGTGAGTCCCTTGGTCGGCAGCAACCCCACGTTCACCCCCATGTTGATCAGGGCCTGGAAGCCGATCCAGACGCCGATGCCCTGGGCGGCGAGCGCAGCGAAGTGGCGCTGATGAAGCGTCGCCTGCCTTCCTATGGCGAAGGCGCGGGCCACGATGCACATGAACAGCACGATGACGAGCGCCACGCCGGCGAAGCCGAGCTCCTCGGCGATGACGGCGAGCAGGAAGTCGGTATGCGCCTCCGGAAGATAGTGCAGCTTCTCGAGGCTCGCACCGAGGCCCACGCCGAGCCATTCGCCGCGGCCGAAGGCGATCAGCGAGTGGGACAGCTGGTAGCCCTTGCCGAAAGCGTCGGACCACGGGTCCATGAAGCCGAAGATGCGCTGCATGCGGTAGGGCGAGGAAACGATCAGCACCACGAAGCCGGTGGCGAGCATCCCGAGGAGCGCCATGAAATGGCGCCCGTTCATGCCGCCGAGAAACAAAATCCCGAACGTGCTGACCGTGATCACGACCAGCGCGCCGAAGTCCGGCTCGCGCAGCAGGAGCCACGAGACGAGCAGCATGACCGCGAGCATCGGCAGCAGTCCCTTCCTGAAGCTCTTCATCACCGCGTGCTTGCGCGCCGTGTAATCGGCCGCGTAGAGCACGGCGCCGAGCTTGACGAGTTCCGAGGGCTGCACGCTCACCAGCGGGATGTCGAGCCAGCGGCGCGCGCCGTTCACCTCGCGACCGATTCCCGGCACGAGCACCAGCGCGAGCAGCGCGACGCCTGCGGCGAAGAGCCAGGGCGCGGCGCCCTGCCAGAGCTTCACCGGCGCCAGGAACACCGTGAGCGCGGCCGCCAGCGCCGCACCGAGGAACAGCCCGTGCCGAGCGAGATACCAGGCGGCGTTGTGGCCGGTGAAGCGGCTCGCCTCGGCGGTCGCGATGGAGGCCGAGTACACCATGACGAGACCCAGGGCGGCGAGGAGCAGCGCCGCCCAGGCGAGCGAACGGTCGTACTCGGCGCTCGGCGCGCTGCGCGCGAAGACGTACGTGCGGCTCACGCCGGGAGCCCCCGCACTGCCGCGGCGAAGACCTCGCCGCGATGCTTGTAGTCGCGAAACATGTCGAAGCTCGCGCATGCCGGCGAAAGCAGCACTGCCTCTCCTGGGCGTGCGAGCTCGCTGGCGCGAACCACCGCGGCTTCGAGCGAGGCACAGCGCTCACCGGCAACCGCTTTTTCGATGATTGGAGCGTCACGGCCGATGAGCAGCACCGCACGCGCGAATTGCCCTGCGGGCGCTGCAAGCGGCGAAAAGTCCTGCCCTTTCCCCTCGCCTCCCAGAATGAGGACAGTCGGCTTCGCCAGGCCTTTCAGCGCGGCGATGGTGGCGCCGACGTTGGTGCCCTTGGAGTCGTCGTACCACTCGACTCCCCGCCGCGTGCGGACGAGCTCGAGCCGATGCGGCAGGCCTTTGAAAGTTCTCAAGCCCGTGCTCAAGGCATCGAGCGATACGCCCAGGGTCGAAGCGAGTGCGCACGCGGCGAGCGCATTGGCGGCGTTGTGCCAGCCGCGAATCGGGAGCGCCGCGGCGTCGATGATCTTTTCATCACCCCAGACGAGTGCATTGGCGCGAACGCAGAAGTCGGCTGTATCGGAAAGGCTGAAAGTCAGCTTCTTGCGTCCCGGCAGCGCCATGCGTAGCACCCGGGGATCATCGCGGTTCAGGATCTGCACGCCCTCGCCCTGGAAGACGCGCGCCTTAGCTGTGGCGTAGTGGTCGAGCCCGGCGTAGCGGTCGAGATGGTCCTCGGTGACGTTGAGCACCGCGGCCGCGTGCGGCTGGAGCGACCAGGTGGTCTCGAGCTGGTAGCTCGAGAGCTCCAGCACCCACGCCGCGGGCGCCGTACGGCGCTGCATCGACGCCTCGAGCACGGCGGGCCCGATGTTCCCCGCGACCTCGCAACCCACGCCGGCGCTGCGTAGCAGGTGTCCGGTCAGCGCGGTGACGGTGCTCTTTCCATTCGTACCCGTGATCGCGAGCACCTTGGCGGTGTTCTGCCAGGCGAAGAGCTCGACGTCGCCGACGACCGGAATGCGCCTTCGCATCGCCTGCATGATCAGCGGGTCGTCGAGAGGCAATCCCGGGCTGATGCAGACGAGATCCACGTCCTCCAGCAGGGCGTTGCCGAAAGGCCCGGTGCGAAGCTCTCCGTGGAAATCCCTTTTGCGCGGCGGCGATGGGCGCGTGTCGGCGACGCGCGGGACGCCGCCGCTGCGCTCGACCCAGCGCGCGGCCGAAAGGCCGGTGTCGCCGAGCCCGAGGACGAGCACCCGCCGGCCGCGAAGCGAAATCGGCACGGGTTTCTCGAGAAGCGAGAAGGCGGGCTCGCGCATCATCTGAGCTTGAGCGTCGAAAGCCCGAACAGCACGAGCATCATGGTGATGATCCAGAAGCGCACCACCACCTGGCTCTCCTTCCAGCCCTCGAGCTCATAGTGATGGTGGAGCGGCGCCATGCGGAAGATGCGCTTGCCGCCGCTGTACTTGAAGTACAGGACCTGGATCATCACCGAGAGCGTCTCGGCGACGAACACGCCGCCCATGATGAACAGCACGATCTCCTGGCGCACGATCACCGCGATGGTGCCGAGCGCACCGCCCAGCGCGAGCGCGCCCACGTCGCCCATGAAGACCTCGGCCGGATAGGCGTTGAACCAGAGAAATCCCAGGCCCGCGCCGGCGAGCGCGCCGCAGATGACGGCGAGCTCGCCCGCGCCTTGGATGTAAGGCAAGCCGAGGTACTTGGAGAAGAGAGCATGTCCGGCGACGTAGGCGAAGATGCCGAGCGCGCTGCCGACGAGCACGGTCGGCATGATCGCGAGCCCGTCGAGGCCGTCGGTCAGGTTGACGGCGTTCGACGTGCCGACGATGACGAAGAAGGTGAGCGCGACGAACCCGACGGTGCCGAGCGGATAGGCGATGTGCTTGAAGAAAGGAACGATGAACTGGTTCAGCGCCGGCATGCTCTGGGTGAGAAAGCCGAGATACACCGCGGCGGAGAGCCCGATCACCGACTGCCAGAAGAGCTTCGCCCTGGCCGAAAGTCCCTTCGGATTGCGGTGCACCACCTTGCGATAGTCGTCGACCCAGCCTACGGCGCCGAAGGCGAGCGTGACGAGCAGCACCACCCACAGGAGCCGGTTCGTGAGATCGCCCCAGAGCAGCGTCGTGATGCCGATCGAGACGAGAATCAGCGCTCCGCCCATGGTGGGCGTGCCGGCCTTCGTGAGGTGCGTGCGCGGTCCGTCGTCGCGCACGGCCTGGCCGATCTTGTATGCAGTCAGCTTGCGGATGAAATACGGGCCGAGGATGAGCGAGACCGCGAGCGCCGTGAGGCAGGCAAGCACCGCCCGCAGGGTGATATAGCTGAAGACGTTGAAGAGGCGAACGTCCTTGGCCAGCCACTGCGCGAACTCGAGCAGCATCAGTGAGCTCCCTCAGCTTGCGCGCCGGTGAGCGCCGCCACCACGCGCTCCATCTTCATGAAGCGCGAGCCCTTGACGAGGATGCTGTTGCCGTTCACGTGGGCGACAAGCTCCTCCACGCTTGCGAAATGGCGGGCGCCGGCGCCGAACGCCTGCACCGCGTCGCGGCTGGCCTCGCCGAGCGCGAGCAGGCTGGCAACGCCCTTGGCGCGCGCGTAGGCGCCTACCTCGCGGTGGAACTCGGCACCCTGGGCGCCGACTTCTCCCATGTCGCCGAGCACCAGGACGCGCGGCCCGGGGCAGGAAGCGAGCACGTCGATCGCCGCACGCACGGAGTCCGGGTTCGCGTTGTAGGTATCGTCGATGAGGGTGGCGCCACTGCGCGCCTGCTTGACCTGCAGGCGCCCCGTGTACGGCCGGAACGAGGTCAGGCCTTCTGCAATGCTCTTGGCATCGACTCCCGCGGCATGGGCGGCCGCGGCAGCGGCGAGCGCATTGCGCACGTTGTGCAGGCCGGGAATCGAAAGCGTCGCCTGCGCCTCGCCCTGCGGCGTGCGCAACCGCAGCTCGCTGGAGAGCGGCTTGATGGCATGGCTTGCCGTCACTTGCGCTCGCGCGTCCATGCCGAAGTCGATCACGCGGCGCGCTCCCGCGCGGCGGCGAAAGAATTCGGCCTGCGGGTCGTCCGCGTTCACGACGGCGACTCCATCCGCCGCCAGCGCGTCGTAGACCGCGGCGTTCTCGGCCGCGACTTCCTCGACCGAGTTCATGAACTCGAGATGCTCGCGCTGCGCGTTGTTGACGAGCGCAACGCTGGGCCGCGCGATGTCGGCGAGATAAGCGATCTCGCCCTTGTGGTTCATGCCGAGCTCGATCGCGCACCAGCGGTGCCCTTGCCGCATGCGCAGCAGCGTGAGCGGGACGCCGATGTCGTTGTTGAGGTTGCCCGCGGTAGCGAGCACGGCTTCGTCGCCCGCGTTGAAGCGCAGGATCGACGCGAGCATCTCCTTCACCGTAGTCTTGCCGTTCGAACCCGCCACGGCGATCAGCGCGGGCCGAAACCGTGCCCGCCAGTGCCGCGCGAGGACGCCGAGCGCGCGGCGCGTATCGGCGACCACGGCGGCGG
>Ga0247665_1000015_pt1 | contig 28890 bp, 30 predicted proteins | sample CNK06_metaG_FD_182716 | JGI IMG/M metagenome (GOLD analysis project Ga0247665, IMG submission 182716) | Soil microbial communities from Purdue University Martell Research Forest, Indiana, United States - CNK06 | ecosystem: Environmental > Terrestrial > Soil > Temperate forest > Bulk soil... | reverse complement strand
TCGTAGCAGCAAAACGCAACGAACTAGTTAGTGTCGTGGTCGCAGCAACGACTCGAGACGGGCGGTCGATCGCCTCGTGGGAAGTTCACGACACGGACGTGCTCGACTCGCTCGAGTTTGTTCGTAAGTGCGCTGAGGACGGGGTCGACGAGTCCTATGTGCTAGAATCTGACTATGAAAAAAACACTGCCCAAGGGCACCAAGAAACCGAAGTCGCAACCATCCAAAACACTGAGCTACGAGAAGCTAGACCCGAAGCTAGCTAAGAAAACGGGTCGAACAAAGGCGAACTTGGGCTGTTAATTCCCCAGTCGGTTTAGACGGGGAACCAGACGCCGGACGGGCCGCGCCTGATGTAGTCTATCGCTGTCCAGTTGAGAGCTCCGACGTTGGAGTTTTCGACCATAACTCCTGCAAACGCAGGCGTCCACGAAGTTGGGGGCACCTGGTTTATGGTGTTGTGCAACGTCGCATCGTCAAGAGTTCTGACAGCCGAACAGGTAATTTGTGCCCCCGATTTGTAGTCGAGCACAAAACTTTTAGCCGAGTAGATGTCTGCGGCGGTGCCGGTTCCGTAGAGGCTCTGTGTTGACCCCGTGAATTTGAAGCTCAGGAGATCGTTACCCTCCTGCGCCACTGTCACGGATTTTGCGGAAGGACTAACGAAGGGAAACGCAACAGTGTCGCACATCATCATTGATATGCGGTGCACGGCGGACGCGAAGTTCGAAGAGATGCCCGAGACGATATACGAGAACGCGGCCGTCGTGATCGCTTTGTAGATGTACATGATGTTAGTGCTGTTGCCACCAACCTGTATGTAGAGCTTTCCGTTGCGCACGGTTGACCGATACTGCCCCGGACTCATATCGGTCGGCGGAACGATCGTGTAATCCACGTCACCCAGACGCGTCATCGCTGCAACGCTCGGGTAGATCTGTACAACGCTCCAACCTCGAGCAGTCGGGTCCGAGCTCCCACCGTCGAACTCGTCTGACCAGCTATCCGTTGTGCCGGGATAAGCCTCGTACATGCCCCCGCCTGCAACTGCTACTTCCCGTGCGGTTGCCCGCTTGATCGCGTTCGAGGCCGCTGAGTCCGCGATATAAATCTGGTCGGCTGCAACTGGCGTGGGTTTCGCGCTGTAGTCGGTGATGACCGCGTCAACGAAGTTCCCGCCGAGCCCAACAATACCAGGCGATACCAAGGCAGGAATCGCGTAGTTGCTCCCGACATACGACTCGTAGATCGCAACCTGCTCATCGGTCCAACATTTGTTGTCGGTTATGACTTCATAGATTCGCGCGTTCGTGTAGTCAGTCGCGGCGCCTGCGCGTCGTCCCAACGTCCAGGGCTGTGATGGGGTCGACGCTGAGAAGCCTTGACCGGTGTTGCGGTAACTCGTAGCAGCGAGGAAGCCGGTTCTGCGCAGTTGTACGGTAATGGTACCGCTGCTGACGCCACCCACAGAAGCGAAAGTTACATCTCCGAACACACGGAATATGAACAGTTCTTTCCCGCTGCCTATGAGCCGATTCTCGATAAAGAGCGTGTACGTACTGCCCGAGGCATTACCAACGGCCCAAAACGGTCCTTGTGCTGTAGCTGACGTGACGACCCACGTGAACGCCGCGCCTATGTTCGCAGGGTTCGTTCCGCCACTACCAACGATGTCCTCGTTTGCACCCGCTGGGGCCGCGCGCGAAGTGACAACAGCCATGGTCCACGGGCTACCGTTGGTCGTGAACGTCCAGTCGGATGTCACACCCGCGGTGTAGTAGTCGTTGGCGCCATCAAACGCCAAGTACGTATCGCCGTCGCCGTCAACGGCCGTGGGACATCGAGCAGTGCCCGTCTGTGTGAAGTTCTTGGCTGAGCTACCGTTATCGACAATCGTGTCGACTAACCCGCCTGACTGGACCGTGTTGTCGGCTCTCCACCAATGCAACGGGGTGATTCGGGACGTAATATCTGCAGTCGTCGGGGGCGCGAGAACTGAGCCCACGACTGTTGCGCCCACACGAGTCAGTACCTGCCCGTCTGCAATCGCCCCAAGCGTCAGTTGCGTTGGTCCCGACGTCTCGTGTATCGCGTTGACCTGGTTCGAGATCAACGGCCCGTTGACGTCACCCACCAAAGTCGTCGGCGGGTACGCAGTGCCTACGACCGTGGCTCCCACGCGTTGAAGCAACTGAAAATCGTTGATGTTACCGAATGTGAGCTGCGTAGGCCCCGATGTCTCGTGTATGGCGTTCACGGTATTCGTGCCCGCTGGTCCGTTCGCATCGCCAGCGAGAGTCCCGCCTCCACCTGTTGCTGCGACTGTAACCACAGGCCCAGTCCCGTTCGTGACTGCGATCCCGGTACCCGCGACGATTTCAACAATGTCGCCGCCGCCTCCGCCCCCGCCTCCACCCCCGCCCGAGCTCGGCGCCGTTGACACCCACCAACTCGTCGGCGCGGGAAGCTCACGAAGGAAGTATAGGCCAAAAATACAGTCGTCCGTCCTAGTCGCCGTGCCGAAAGCGTAACCGAACCACGCTCGTGTCGGGGTGAAGGCAGTACCCGTCAAAAAGCGCATCGCACGCCCATCCTCCAGGTTGTAAACCCAGCTCGTGCGCACAGTTCCAACGAACTGATCGGCTGTGCCGACCGCGCTCGGGATGTCATACGCGCGCGTCGAGTCGTTGACGTTGACGGCCCCGATGCGCGTGATCGAGTGCCAGTTCGCGTCGCCGTTGACGTTCCCTAACGCCGTGTGATTGGCAAGGTCGGGACGACCCGCGCTATTCGCTGCTACGAAGAAGTAAGAAGCAACGCCGTTCGCGCCCGCTGGCTGCGCACCCGCAATCTGCGGTGCGATATGCCCGGTGTACATGTGATCGCCAGCCGTGACCGCGCGGTATAAATACACGCTCTGTACAATCGCGGGCAGCTGCAAGTAAAACACGCCCCCGTACACAGACGCGTTGTACTGATTGGCTGTGAGCGTGTTCGTTGTAAACGAAACGTCGCCCAAACGCGCCATGTTCGTGTTAGTGCTCTGATTCCAGATCGTGTAGTTCGCGAGCGAATCGAGCGAGTCAAAGTCGTCGGAGAAGTTCGGCGCCGGCGATGTGGGCGGGCGCGTTAGCGGTGTTGACGCATCACCCCCGCCAACGTTCACCCACCCGTCAGACGTCTGTACTCGCACTTGATCGGTGTCACTCGCGAAGGCAAGCGACCCGACTGGTACGACTGAAGGCTCGGCCCCGGAGAGGCCAACTGGTAATTGAACGCGTGTAGAAGTAGGTTTGGGGGTGGGATTCGCCACCCTCTAGTTTAGCATTACGGCACAATTTCATATTCCTTGGCTGTTCTATGTGTTCGATGGCCGCCGAGCCGTTCTTGATCACATGCCCAATCGAGTGAGCCGCGTTTGTACACGCTCCTCACCTCGTAATAGTCCTGGCGCAGGCGATAGACGTACGGCTCGTTCTCAGCTTCTGGCTGGTCGTTGGACAGGTCCTCATCGAGCACGGTCCAGTCGCCCACGTCGCCGTCTCGCCACTCGAGCTGCCAGCCTATTCTCTGATGCTTGCGCGCCCAAGCCCATGAGCCGTAGTTCTCCTTTTTCTTGCGTGGCGGCTCGCGATAGTTCGCGCAGCCTGAGTTCTCACAATCCGCGCTGACTAGCCCGACGTACCAGACGCCAGCACCACAAAGAAGACACTTTGCCATCGTGCTAAGATAGTCCATGTCCCTGGACGCGCAACAGAGCAAGCCGCTCTACCTACCGGCGAACGTCGCAATGTGGCTGCTGATTGAGTCGGGCTGTGATGAACATGATCCTGACGTTGAGTACCTTCGCACGCTCGGTGACGAGCTCGTGCTGATCGAGGAACCGACCGATGACTAGCCGTGACGAGAACCCGGACCGATGAACGAAAACGCAGACGCCGCCCTCCTCGTCGAGGCGTACTACCTAATCGCCGCGCAGATTGACGATGCAGGCGCGAAGTTCGTCGAGCACGCGCCCAGCGACCATGACCGCCAGTACCGGCTACAGAGCAAGCTCATGACCGCTGTGCTCGCGTGCTTCATTCGGACGATGCCAAGCCTCACCGACCAAGAACTACTCGCGTGCGTGAACATCGCGCTCGTTACTGCCGCGCAACGGGACCCGGACGTGCCGATGTCCACGGACGTGAACTAACACGGGCGTGTTATAATAGTTAATGGCCTTTCACGGTAAAGCCCCCCCGCCGCCTCCGAGCCCACGTCTCATCGAAGCGTTCCGAGTCGAACTGAAACGATGCATGGCGCTCGAGACGGCTGCGACCATGTGTAAGGTCCCGCAGAAGACGATGCTCCGATGGATCGAGCTCGGCCGTCGAGGTGCAGGCGATTATGTGCCGTTCGTTGAGATGCTCGATGAGGAACGCGCGAAGCTCTCCGAAATCACGCTCGAGTATCTCTACAAGGCTGCGTTCCTCGAGGGCAACCTCGATGCAGTCAAGTTCATCTACAAGCACCGAATCCAGAAGGACGAGGAACGCTTCGCTGAGCGCATCTACGCTATCGAAGATCGCGTTCAGGAGGAAGTGCTCAGTGCTGTTGATCAGGCAGAGGCCGAAGAGGATCTAGCTGCTGCGGAGTCGCGCCTTGAACATCACTAACTGGGTGCTCCAGCAACGTTCTGTACTCTTCGAAGCAGTACAAGCCGCTGGCATCGACACTGCGAACGTAATCGAGAAGGTCGACAAGCGCTTCCCATACGGCAACTGGAAACACCCAGTTGAAGTCTGGCTCAAACCAATCATTCCCGGCGAGAAGGGTAAACATCTCGCAAATTACTGGCTGTCATATCCGCAAAAAGGAAGCGGTAAGACAGTCAAGTTCAACCTTTCAACGTTTGAAGCAATCTCTACATGGCTAAAGCAGCCGAAGCAATCGCCCCAGTACTCGGCACCCCAGGAACCAAGCCCTTCGATCACGGCGGACGTTTCGTCACAGTTCTAATCCCTCAAAACTCCAAGCACGAGAACTACGTGCGTGAACAGTTTGCGGAACGATTCGAGGACCCGCCCGTTCTGTCGAAAGCGCTCAAGGTCGCGGAAATCTCGCAGGACAGCATTTTGTACGTCGCGCATCCGATTCGCACCAAGCGCAAGACGAAGGACCGTTCTGGTCGCGACGTTTGGAAGAAGGCGGTTGACCTGCATATCAGCGGACCGATCGATGTCGGTGCAGAATGCACGACCAGTCCTCGTCGAGGCGCGAAGATCGTCGATTTCAGCTTGATCGTTCAGGCGATGATGCGTGACACGAAGAACGACCCCGCGGGCTGGTTCTTCGCTCCATTCCTGAGCGGGTTTCATAAAGCTGATTTCACGGAAGCGACGATTCAACTAGTAAATCGGTAAACGATGTCGCTGACCCAAGCCCAGATCAATGCGCTTCTTGGCCCTGTCGTCAGCCGGCAGCAGCAACCGTACACTCCCCCGACGAATACATCGGGTGTTCGCAGCTGGGGCGCGACGATCGCTACTCCACAGCAAACGTCGAAGGTTGCGGCTCCAGCTTCGACCGCAGAACGACTAGCTCCCGCCGCCGAAGCGCCCTATGACCCTCGCAACCCGTACGCGAACGCTCTCACTCGAGAACGCACACGGATCAACAGCGAAGTAACTCGTTGGGGGCAGGAATGGGACGCCAAATACGACAACGATCTAAAGGTGATGCAGAATGAACTGGAAACTGCGTCTACCAACTTTACGCGTTTGCGGGGCGCGCGTGAGCAAAAGATTAGCAACGCGAAGGCGCTGAATAGCAGTCAGGGCCTTAATTTCCCCGATTCGTACTATGACGAGCAGTTTCCTCCGAGTGAGGAAGAACAGACAGCAGCTGCAAGTCTTTGGACGCTACCGGGTAAGATCTCCACGATGACACAAGGCCACGACGCGACCCGAAAGAAGGCTCGCGACGAGTTCAGAGCGCCCATGGAGGATCGATATAACAGAGCTATGGGCACTGTATCGAATTTGGGGGCCAACGTGGACGAGCAAAAGCGGCTGGACAGGGAGTACGAAGAAGCGAGGGCGGCGTACAACAACGCAGTGACCCAACACGACAAGGATTACGCTGCCTTCAAGATGTGGGAAGCGAAGAAGGCTATGTATGATCAAGACAGTAAGGATCGTCAGGCGGATATTGATGCAGGTCGTTATGCCGTTAATCCTTATCAGTTTATGGCGCAAGGCGCGGGCATCAACGAGATCGAAGAACTTCGCAAGCAAGTAAACGCGGGGAATCTGCGGCCTAACATGCGCGTGCCAGACGCACTCGTTGCGCCGGAAGAGGTGAAGGACCCTGGCCAGTTTCAAGGAGCTGCGCCGACTCGTCAATACGCCGAAGCCCCCAAGATCGACGAGGACGTAGCAACGCTCATTGGGTACACCCAGCCCAACCAGACAACTGTTAGCACAGAGATCGCGAAGCCTTCGTCTGAGCCAGTCGACACGAGCTCGGTCACTTCCGGCTACGAGTCACCAGCTGAAAAAGAAGAAAAACCCAAGCCAGAAACCGACGCATCTGGCAATCCAGTTGTCGCCCAACCGGCTGGTGCACAACCGACTGGTACACAACCGACTGGCGCACAACCCACTGGTGCAGGCACGCTCCAGCAAACGTCGAACGCGACCACGTCTCCGACGCAACAGACAGCGACACAAGCTGCAACGCCCGCACCCGCGCTTCCCGCGCAACCCACCGGTTCAGTAGCCGGCCAGGGTAGTAACACAGGTCAAGCGCCCGAGACACAAACTCCGCCCAAGACCGAAGACAAACCCGATCCGTTTACTTCGGACGAGGACAAGAAAGAGGAACAAGACAGTGTCTTCTAGAATTGAAGCGCTAATGCGAGGGCTCGGACAGGGCGCGTCGCTTGGTTTGAACGACGATCTCAGTCCGGGACTTGTTAGTGCCGCAGACAAAGTTACAGGCTGGCTCGGTTTGGGTGATCAGACTGGCATCCCTCGTGAGTATGCGGCCGGTTCTGCGTACGACGATATGCGCAACACCGAACGCCGCGAGAACGCAGAGTCAGAGCGTGCCTATCCCACGACCTATCGTGCGGGCCAGATCGCTGGAGGCATCCCAAGCTCGATTGCGATGAGCGGTCTGGGTGCTGGTGCGCCGAATCTCGCAGCTCGCGTCGCAGCTGGCGGGCTAGCAGCGGGTGCTCGAGGCGGTATCGAAGGCGCTGGTCTCGCTGAGGACGGGAACCGCCTAAACGCTGCAGCTCGCGCAGCCGCCCCTTCTGCCGCACTCGGCATGGCAGGCGCAGCAGCACCAGCAGCCGCGAAGGTCGTCAAGGATCTGTTCAAGGGCGGTCCCCCCGGACCCCTAGCGCCTGCGATGGCCACAGTTGGTTCTGGTGCTCAGCCTTCCGCTCGCGAAGTCGCTCGAGGCGCGCAAGCTGCTCGTACCGCTGGCACTACGGCTGGTGGTTCGCTCCTAAAGCGCACGGAAACACCACCCCTGGCGCCTGGTGGTTCACCGCCCGCTCGAACCGTGCCTCCGCCTCGTCGAGGCAAGACAAGCATGGTCGACACGGAAGCCGCTGGAGGGCGCAAGGTCGGCCCCGAAGAGAACGTTACCCACGCGAAAGCGATACCACCCCCGAGGGGCAGCAGGGTCGCTGACGTCAACATCCCCAAGTCTCAGAGACTACCGAAGATCGAGCACTTTGACTTCGATAGAACAACTTCACCGGTCCTTGACGAAGCAACACCTCCTCCTGGTGCAACAAATGCTCCACGAATGAACGTGCGCGGATTGATGACACCGGAAGCGCCGATGCCCCTCGAGCCACCGCTACCCGGCCGGCCGACCGTTCCATCTGCGGCGCTCGCTGTCAAAGGCCCAAAGGTACCGTTCGTCGAACCGAACGGGCCGCCTACTGTTCCACCAGACGCAGTCTCGCCCGAAGCACGTGCAGCTCTGCAGGGTGAGCGCGCGCCAACGCTTCCACCAGAGGACGTGATCGAAGGACATGATCGTCTCACTCGTCCCCCCGGTGCACTGACCTATGACCAGACCGCACCCATCGCGCGCGAGCGTGCGCGAAATGCAATGCTCCCGCCTTCGACCGATGAGGCGCTCGACCGTTCGCTGATCTCGGGATTACCAGAGCAACGCATCCCGACCGAGATGACAGGTCGCATGCGCCCCGCTGTTACGAATTTTGAACGCTTGCCTGGTGAGACAGACAAGCAGATGCGTACACGAATTCTCCTCCAAGACGTAGAAGATCGTGCGGCTCTCAACGAAGCACAAGGCAACGCCCCTGGTCATCAATGGCGGCCACGACCCGAGCGTTCTGGGCAGTCCATGTTCGACGCAGACCAGCTCGCAGGGCCAGATCCGAAGACGCCGTCTGAGTACAAGCGCCCGTCGCGTCCGACAGGCGGCTACCAAAGCGAGTTCCCCGAGGGACATCCTCAACACGGAGACGGTAAGACGGCCCCCGCAAAGTTCGGTGAATTCGAGCTCTCGTCCAAGCGCCCCACTAGTGGAGCCAAGAAAACAGACGTCAAGAAACTCATGAAGAGGCACCCTGACGATAGTGACGATTGACCGTAACTGCCGACTCCGCGAAACTTTGGCGAGCTGCGCGACTTAGATACAAGCTTCACTCAGGCCAGCGTGACATCTATGACCACTACCGCACGTGGGAGAAACAATCTCACGAAGCGCGTAAACGTGGCGAGAGTCAGAACGGGTACTGGCCGCGTGTCTACGCGATAAACTGCGGTCGTCGTTTCGGCAAGGACTTTATGTCGCTGCTGATTCGGCTCGAGGACGGGCTACGCAACCCCGGCTCGACGTATACGTACGCGACCGCATACGCGAAGGACATCGCGTCGATCGTCCTACCACTTTTCGATCAATTAGTAGAAGACTGCCCCGAGTCACTCAAGCCGCTCTACAGACAGAGCTATCAGGGTACTGAGGCCGGCCTGTTCTTCCCTAATGGCTCGATCATTCGCTTAGTTGGTATCGACACGAACCCGAACGGCCTCCGTGGTCGAGCCAGCGACGGCTTTACCATCAGTGAGGCTAGCTACTGTGACAAGCTCAAGTACGTCGTCACAAGCGTTGTAATGCCTCAGTTCATGGGCCACCTGGCCGCGACACTGATGCTCAACTCGACGCCAAGCGACGAGCCCGCGCACCCGTGGAAGGTCGATTTTGTCCCCGACGCGATTACTCGCGGCGCGTATCAGCACAAGACGATTTTCGACAACCCGCGTATCAGTCCAGCTGAGCGTGACGAGTTCATCTCGACTCTCGGCGGCATTGACAGCGAACAGTGCAAGCGCGAGCTGCTGTGCATCGACGTTCGCTCTGAATCACGCACGGTCATACCTGAGTTCAACGCAGCCCTGCATATTATGGAGTGGCAGGCGCCTGAGTACTACCTCGGTTACACCGCCATCGACCCCGGCTCGCGCGACCTCTGCGCCGTAGTCTGCGCTTACTACGATTTCAGCGCAGCCAAGCTCATCGTTGCAAGCGACTGGGCGAAACGCAACGCAAGCACGGCCGAAATAGCCAAGGCAGTCCGCGATTGTGAGACGCAGGCGTTCGGTGAGAGCTTCTACTGGGACCACGACAGGTGGAAGATGAACCCCTTCCTGCGCCTGTCAGATACTGAGCCCCGGCTAATCCACGACCTCAACGTCCAGCACGACTTGAAGGTCGGTAGCGCTGATAAAACTGACGGAAAAGAGGCTTCGCTTAATAATTTGCGAAACGCCTTCCACCAGCACCGAATTATCGTCCTCCCAACGGCTCAGAACTCGATTTTGCACCTGGAGGGGGCGATCTGGAACGCGCAACGCACTGACTATGTGCGGTCTGAGGTGCTGGGTCACTGCGATATCGTCGACGCGCTCAAGTATCTATGGCGGGGGGTCAATCAGCAGATGAGCCCGTTCCCTCCCTACGGCGTGGTTCTCAATCGGACCGTGCCCCTGCACGAGATGCACTCACTACCTGAGCATTTCAAGAGCGAGCACAGTCTAGTCGAAGTCGCGAAGAAGCTGTTCACGAGCCGTATCAAGGTCGGGCGCAGATTCGGGCGTAAATAGCGGTCTGCTATACTTGTAAGACTTAATGATCGCAACCACAAGCAATTGCATTGGCGATATCTACGGGCTTAGCCAGCCGCCCGTGTGGACCGTGACCGACGTTCTACGGAAGTTCACAGTTGAGCAACTGCTTGAACTCAAAACACGGCTCCCCGAAGAACTGCAGAGTCGCATCCCCAGACTCGAGCGAGAAGCTGAAAATGCGCTTCACGCTTTGCGGCAGATACGCGGAACTTAATGGAAGACGAGAAGCTTGTACAAGCCCGTGACAACACGGGCGAAAAGTACGCGACTATCCAAGACGTCCAAGACTATCTATCGAAGTTTTGGGCGAACGAGCGCGATCCTCTGAAGTTCTGGGGCACGTGCCGTGACAAGGAGGAAGAGTACTTTGATGCCTGCGCGCGTCGAGGCTTATTCAACGTCGCGCGCCTGAGCTTCTCGACCTATTACGGTACGACTAACACTCAAGGGACTTATGGACAGTGGCAAACGCAGTCGGTCTCTTACGGTGGTGACAACCAAGAACTGCTCGAAGTCACCATCAACGAGTATCGGTCGTTTGTTGACCAGATTACGAACATGGCTTGCCGGAATCGTCCGGCGTTCCAAGCGCAAGTCGTTAACACTGATTACAAGTCACTCGCCCAAGTAAACGCCAGCGATAGCCTCGTAATGTACTTCTACGAGGACGCGTACGGCGAGCGTAAGGAGCGTGAGATCGTCAAGATCGAGGAGCTCTACGGCAAGGCGTACACGCACGTGGGCTGGGACCCGGACGACGGCGAGGTCATTCAGTACGAGGAAGACGAGTTCGACCCCGCTACGAACATGAGCCATCCCGTCCAGAAGACTGGGCGCGCTGGCAAGCTCACGATTGACCGGATGTATTGGTGGGACGTCGCTTGCGAACCGTACAGGTCCGAGTTCGACGATCACCAGTGGCGACTACTCATCTTGCCCAAACGGTCGAAGGTCGAGCTGCAGGCCCGCTATCCGCTGTACGCGAAGCAGATCGAGAGTTCGAGCCTCGTCCCGAACCTGTACGAGTACAGCGTGCCAGGCTGTGACCCGCTCCAGCAAGAGCCGCTCGACCTCTGCGCCGTTCGCATCTTTTACTACAAGCGTTCAATGGCGATGCCGCTCGGTCGCAAGGTCATTTTCGTCAACGACATCATGGTCGACGACAACCTTGCTCGTAACGAGCCAGTGCCGACTGCTGAGATTCCACTCATCCCGTTCATGACGTGCGAGTTGCATGGAACGAGCATGGGCATCAGTGAACTGTGGAATCTGATACCGTTAGATCAGTTACAGAATCAGGTTATGTCAGATGTCGCGACCAACCTCGAGTCGTTTGGCCGACCAAGTCTGGCGCTCGTCGAAGGAAGCGACGTCGACATCGACGCACTCGCGAATGGCGCGAAGATCGTGTTCGTTCCGCCCGGAAAAGACGCGCAACCGCAACCGATCAAGTTCCCCGAGATGCCGCAACTGTCGCTCAAAGCGATCGAGATGTTCCGGCAGTTCAAACAGTCACTGTCTGGTCTCAATGCAATCGCACGTGGCGACACCAGCACTAACATTACGTCAGGTGCGCATGCTGCACTTTATAGTCAGATTGCTATCGAGGCTCAGTCCGAGCGCTCCCTGGCACTTGACCTACATCGAGAACGTGTTGGCAATCTTATCATACAGCTTCTGAAGCATTACGCGAAGCACCCTCAACTCGTGGCCGTCGCTGGCATCGATGAGCGCCCGTACATGCAGTACTTCGAACAGAAGGACTGGGACGGGATTAAGCGCGTAAAGATCAAGACTGCAAACCCGATGATGAAGAATCAGGCGGGGCGCATGCAGATGGTTGAGCTGCTGCAGAAGTTCCCTGGCCTACCGTTCAAGGATCCACAGCAAATCGTCGAGTTCGTGAACAGCGGCACATTCAAGCCGATGATTCAGTCCACGCGCACGAGCGAGCTCCGTATCCGCTACGAGAACGAGGAGCTGTTCAAGGGTCCCGAGATCAAACAGGACATGGACCCGATGACGGGCCAGCCGAGCCAGTCTGTGCCAGCCGTGCCAGTGCTCGCGACCGACAACGCAGCAAGTCACATTTTCGGGCACCTCGAGGTCCTCAACTCGCCCGCAGCGATGCAAGATCCCAAGATTTCGGGCGCAGTACTCGCGCATATTATGCAGCACGTACAGATTGCGCGTAACGGCGACATCTTCCTCGCACAGTTGCTTGGTAACCCGCCTCCGCAACAGCAACCCGGCCAGCCCCCGCCCGAGCAAGCCCAAGCTCCCGGCGAACAACCTCAAAGTGACGCCGATAAAAAGCGTCTCGAACAAAACGCTACGCCTCCGCAAGCAGATACCGCGGACGATAGCGTAACAAAGCTGCCTAAACCCGCAGAACCACCCGCAGGCGCTGCAGCCGCCTAATCTCTCTACTTAGACAATGCCTGATATCGCCCCGGCGACAAGCGCACCATCAACAGCGCCCGCCTCAGTCCCATCTTCAACCCCGTCCCCCTCGTCCGTACCGACGTCACCAGCACCCGTCCGTAGTACTACGGCCGAACTCAGCGACAAGTTATTCAGTAACGGTCCGAGTGACGAGCCTGACGCACAGTCGCAGCATCAAGGACCAGCGGACTATAGCTGGCTCGACAACTACAAGGAAGGCGTGCACGGCGTACCCGTCCAAGACCTTCTGCAAGCTATCAGCGAGGGCCGCCTCCCCGACGCGCTTCACGACAAGCTCATGCTCAACCTGAAAGACGGTGATCACGAGTGGGAGGGCTCGGTCGCGTCCATGCGCAATGGGGCGATGATGCGTGAGAAGTTCTCGCAGCAGATGAATCAGCTCAAGCAAGAGCGTGACGGGTTCTACGGCGAGCGCAATCAGTTCGTGGAGGACCTCCGTGGCCTCAAAGAGAGCCCCGAACAGTTCCTGTACTCGATGCAGTCGATGGGCATGCCGGTCTTGGAAGCCGCCAAGATGCTCGCTACCCAGTACGCGACCCGTGACTACCTGAATCGCCAAGCGGGCATCCAGGAGGGCCAGCGTGGACCTGGTGACGAGTGGCTCGAGGGCAAGCAAGCCCAGATGGAACTGCAGAACCACAAGCGCAAGCAAGAGCTACAGAGCCGTCAACAACAGCAAGTTCAAGAGCAGCGCCAGTTCGAGCAACGGTCAACGGCCGTGCAGACAGTCGCGATGGAAGCGTTCAAGGCTGCGAACATCGACCCCGTCAAGCACCCGCAGTACTGGGACCGAGCAGCTCAACACCTGCAGCGCATCTACGACAACAAGCCCGAGCCCCGCGACGGTAGCGAGAAACCGCTCACCAGGCGCGACGTGAACGAGGCCGTTCGGATCGTCAAAGAAGAAATCGACACGTTCATGCGCGCGCAGGGGATACCAACACAAGCCCCGGCACGTCCAGGCGCGGCCCCTCTCGATACTCGAGCGGGCAAGCAGGTCTCAGACCGTGCACCTAAACAGGCCGGCCCGAAGAAAACCACTGACGAGATCATGCGCGAGATGCGCGAGCGTCAGGGAGTGAGAATCCGGTAACTTTTGCCCTCTGCTATACTAGTTTTGTAATGGTTCTTCGCGAGTACTCGCGAGGCCCTCGTTATGCTCAGCAGAGCTCGACCCGGTAACAACCGACAAGTCGACGTAAGCGCCGCTCAGGATAACCTCGGCAGTCTCTAAGAAGACCTTAGTTTCGTTTCTTATAACACTAAAGGTTCTTAAATAATTTATGGCTGCTGATTCCGCTAATACCGGAGCACTGCTGAAGCAGGTCTATGGCGACCTTGCTGATCCGCTTGCTCCAGAAGATTCGTTTGCTCGTGATGTGAAGTTCATGACCGGTAAGAAAATCGGTCGTGAGTACTACTGGCCTGTGAGGCTTGGTCTCGAGCTCGGCGTGAGCTTCTCGCTCACCCATAATGCGTACGCCCTCGGTGAGGCCGTGGACGCAATCTACCAGGACGCGACCGTGTCCGGGGCAGAGATGACTGTTCGCAGTCAGATTTCTTACGGTCAAATGTCGACTCTCTCGGAGAGTAAGGGTGACTCCGCAAAGGCCTACGACCAGGGCGTTGCGATCAAGATTCTCGGCATGACTCAGGGTCACGAGCTGTTTCGAGAGATGCAGCTGTGGTACGGACCTGGTAGCGCCGCTCTCCCTGTCGGCAATATCGGCGTCGTTGCTGCAACCGGCGTGTCTGGCACCCCCGTTGCCGGCAGCTTCTATCTCACGATCACGCGCGCTAGCTTCGTTCCCGGCTTCTGGCAGAACTACCAGAACGGTCTCTTCGACCTCTACGGTCCAGCCGCCAAGCTCAACGTCAACGGCGCGCTTCAGGTTACTGGTGTCGATGTCTCTAAGTGCCGCCTCATTGTCACGCCCCTCGTAGCAGCTGACCTTGTTCTGATCGCAAACAACGCTGCTAACGTTGTCGGTTCACAGATCGAGTTCCATGGCGCTGTTGCAAACAGCATGCTCGGTGTCGAGCCTATCGCGCTGACTAACGGCTCGATCTTCGGCATTAGCAATGCGACCTATCCGCAGTGGAAGATGATCAACTTCGCTGTGAACGGGCCTCTAACTTTTGACAATGTGTCTGGCGCTCTCTCGATCGCGGCAGACAACGGTCTGAAGCGTGGCGGTAAGCTTTACATTTGTAATCGCACTTGGTCTGACCTCTTGAACGACGAGGTTGCGCTGCGGCGTTACTTTGGCGACGCGATGGGAGGTAAGGCGAGTCCAGGCTTTAAGGAGCTTGAGTTCATTACGGCATCTGGTGTCGTAACTATCAAGCCGTACCAGTACATGAAGCAAGGCAACGCTGCTTTCATCCCTATGGATGTTTGGCATCGAGTAGGCTCAAGTGACATCACTGCGACTTTGCCGGGCAATCCTTCCGAATTTTTCTTCCTCCAGCTCCCGTCTAACAACGGTGCAGAGCTTCGCACGTACAGCGATCAGGCTCTCATTGCTGACTTCTTCTTCACGTCCATTTGGTTCACTGGGATCGAGAATACGTTCGATTCCGTGCCCAGCCTCACCTAGTCAACTTCTTGCTCTTTGCTTACCCCGAGCGTGCGCGGCTACTCGTGCGCGTTCGGGGTTTTGTTTTTAGACCAGTAAAAGACAATGCTTCAATTCCTACCAGCTATCGCGGGCCTGCTTCAGAACAAGCAGAAGCAAGCCGAACAGAACAAACAGGCCGAGATGGCCGCATACATGGGCCAAGCACCAGGCTCGAGTGGAGGCGGCGACTCAAAGAGTGGGCTCCTCAACGGCGCAATGGGACTACTGCAAGGCGTCGGCGGAGGCGAGAAGCCCATCCAAGATGTCGTCGCAGAGCGTTACAAAGGCGGAGGCCCAGCCAGTGGCCCAGTTCAAGACGATCTGAGTCGAGAAGCTGGCATGGGCAGTCTCAGTCTCCCGTCCATCGGCGTTCCTTGGCAGCACAAAGAACCCGACGCGGACGACTTTGGCGGACCGCGCGACTACGACGAGGACGACAGGCTCTAAATGTTCACCGACGAACTCATCACACAGGTCCGCAATCTCGCCCAGGTGCCCGATAATGACGAGGACATCACCGATGAGTTCATTCTAACGCAAGCTTACCTAGGACTCCTCGAGCGATTCACGCACCCGATAATCATGCAGCGAAACGGGTCGTGGCTGCACTCGTACACGTTCACGACCACGGCGGGTGTGTCGCGTTATCGCATCCCTCACCGCTCAGTCGCACAAGGCCTCGAGAAGATCGAGTGCGCCGTGGGACAGGGTTCGGCCAATTCAAGCGGCTGGTACTTGCTCAGCATCCAGACCAACCTCCAAGCGACCGACTACGAAGGGCTCGCGATTTCAGGTCGGCCGCGAGCTTTCACATTCGCCGCCGATAGCGTCGAAGTCTTCCCGACGCCAACTGCGAATTGGACGTTACGCATTTGGTACTACTTGCGACCGGCGCCGCTTGTGACGCCAGACGAGTACACTAACTTCGGCGCCCAGATTGTCGCGGTAAACACAATTGGTACGGGCCTCTACAGATTGACGCTCGACTCGGCGGTGTTCAACGGGCTCGACAATGGCGGCCACCTATACGACATCCAATTCACAACGGGTAACTGCGAGTGGTTGGCGATCGACGTGCTTGGTAGCTATCCGAGCCTTCCCAACCAACTAGAAGTGTTCCTAAGCGACAACGAGGTTGCACTGCTGCGTCAATCTCGCTCGAACTATTTGGCCTCGAGCTACGACGCGATCATCAACCCAATCGGACTGCCAACGTTCGCAATCCCGCTCCCACAGGAGCTTTGCAACGCGCTCGTCTCGTACGTTGGCGCAGTCGTACTCGCTGAGAAAGGCGATAGCGAAAAGGCACAAGTCTTCAGTCAGAAAGCTGAACTGGCAGTCAAGCAGATCGTGGACATTGCTATGCCTAGATCTAAATCGCAGCCGAATTACGTAAAAACCAGATCCACATACCTGAGGCGCCGGCTCTCTAGGTACTTTGGAGGAGGGGCCGGTTGGTAAGTGCCCAAGTCCAAGCTTTCGCAAATTTCGGTAAGTGGCCTGGCAACCTCGCCAAATCCCAACGGTCTCCCCGCTGGTTCCTGTGCAGTCGCAGAGAACGTCGTTTCAAGGCGCCCCGGGGTTCTGACCCCGTGTCCAAGTTCAACGGCACTACTCACGGTGCCCGTTGCTGGTCACACGACAGGCCGAGCTCTCTGGAGCGACGCAGACAATGCTGTGGTGGCGGCCACGCCCGCGAGCTCGGACCCGAACGTATGGGTCCCTGGCACTGACGAGACACAGACGGGCTGGCTCACGGCCTTTACCGTGAATCAGGAAGTGGGCGCGACTCAGAACTGGCAGCTGACGCAGCTACAGATCGGCAAGTACACAACTTACACGTATCGCAATATTGGCTTCCTGCCCGGACTGACTCACGCTACGTACAGTCACTTTCGCACGATCGTTACTGAGAAGTGGGGAACGATCGTCTCGGACGGTCAAGGTATTGCTAACATCCGTTGGGCTGGGCTTGTGCCTCCCGTGCTTGCCTCGTTCTCTAACGTCGCCTCCACTGACTATCCATGGTTCACAGACGGCAACAGTGTTCTGTATCGAGCCCATTACACGCTCGAATCCCGCAACCCCGACAAGCCCTTCAACGTAGTCGGCCCGGTTAGTAACGTGCTTGCTGCTTACTCGGTGGACACAGGCTACGTGACTGTTGGGTTATTTGTTTCGCGCGACGAGCCATACCTATCTAGTACTGACGACTACAATATCTATGTCAACCTGTATCGCTCGTCTCAGCTTGACGTCGAGAGCGCACAGGATCTGGCCTACGACTTTCAACTCGTCTACAAGCTCAAGTTAGAGAGCACTCACGCTGACAATCTGTACATCCACGATAAGGTGACAGACCTCGCACGTGAACATGGCGCTTACCTCTATACGAATGCAGAACAACACGGTGAGCAGAGCAACGCATACTGCCCACCGAGTGCCCGTGATGTCGCAGTATTTCGAGATACGACCTTCTACGCGAATCGTGCCTCGTTCCCCGAGATAACACTTACCGTTCCCGGTCCGTTGACAGCTGGGCTTGGTACGAACCTATTGTCGGAAGTCGACAAAGCCAGCGGGATTGGGTCTCGTCAGTTCGGCGCCTTTCTTGGAACGCCCTTGACGCTCACGAGTGGAAGCGCGGTCGTAACGACAGCGGGTTCTACCACTGGTCTGGTTCCAGGTCAGTTGGTGGTGGTGAGTAGCGGTGTCAATCAGCTATTCACGAGCATTGTGTCGGTTGGCGTCGGCACGTTTACGATGGCTGACGTATGGCCGTATGCGACGACTACTACCGGGTTTGGCGTCGTCGAGGACGCGTACAAGCTTCGCGTCTATTACGCGGACGGCACCGTTAGCAATTTCTACAATGTTGTTAGCCCGGCCTCTGCGTTTACTAGTTCGGTGTATGGCGTCTATCCGCCCGCGCCCGGACTGCGGATCTACGGCCCTTTCGAAGGGTATCCAGTGCCAGCCGAGGGTCGTGAGGTCACGTGGATCTTCACGTATCCCGCGATCAAGCGCGTGCTCTACTTCGAACTCGCCCTGACGAATGGGCAGAACTACAGCCCCGCGTACACGGGCGACTTCGTGACTTTCACCAATCCACTGAAGTCACTGAACGATACTCGCCCGAATCGTCTGTTCTTTTCAAAGACGGGCCAACCTGAGGAAGTACCACAGCTCAACTACAACGATATTGGTGCCGGTACGATTCTAAAAATGGCACCGACTCAATCGGCGCTTCTCGTTCTAACAACTGATGGCCTGTGGCGATTGACCGGCGATAATCCCACGTACCAAGTCAACCAAGTCGATCCCACCGTCACACTGTTACATCCAAGTTGTCTAACAACTCTAAACAATCAGATCTATGGTTGGGTTGAGGACGGTCTCAGTCTAATCGGCGAAGACGGCGCACAAACTATCTCAACCGATGCAGTCGGTCCCGATATTCGTGAATGGGCCACGCAAATCAAGGATTGGGGCGCCCCGTATTTCTGGGGACCGTCCATGGCAGGCGACCGGTTCTGGAACGAGGTCTGGCTCAACGTTCACAGAGCGTTTAGTACAGGCTCAGGCGGACCCGATCACATCACGACCTTAGTCTATAATACTGACACGAAGAACTTCACGCGCCTGCAGAGACCGTTGTTCGCGAACGTCATCTATTCGCCCGACGCAAATCGCATGGTCTCGAGCGTGTTCGTCTCGGGCTCACCGAACAACATCGCCCTGACTGTCCAGTCGGATTTTTATGACCCAGCGGGTGACGGCTGGCTCCCCGTCACGATCTGGTTCAACGCGCTCCAAACCGAAGACAAGGGCAAGCTCAAGCAGTGGATGGACGTGAACTATTTCGTGGCGAACGTGCAGACCGAGGTCGATACGATGTTTGGGACGAACTCGAGTTATATGCACGCGCTTTTCGATGCACGGAACGAGAGCATCGATCCGTATACGGACGATTTCAGCGTTAATAGTCAAGACATGGTTCAGCTCTCGCGTGACGTGCACTTCTGGATCCCCCGGAGAGCAGCGCTCTCGGATCAGATGCAGCTCGGACTCCAGTTCGGCGTTCAGCGAGACTTCGTCCCGCCTCCACCGCTTGCGGGTACACATGAGCTCATTATCGTGCCTGGCGTAGGCTTCAACTTCCAACTCCAAGGGTTCACGGTCCGTTACAGGAACGCGTCAGACACGTTGAAACGATAATGAGACTCGCGCCCACAGTTCCAGTCGGACTGGCCGACCTCAAGCTCATAACACTACTGACTAGTGTTGTTAAGTGTCTGAAGATCCAGCCCGATCATCAGTGCTATACTGTAACAGCGGTGTGGAAGGTGCCATTCGTGTTGCAAATCCCCGAAGCTGGCAATACTCAGCCCCGAAACATCAAGCCCAACATCATCAGACTCGGCAATGCAGTAGTCACAGCGGCTCCAGAAACAATCGTTGAATGGGGCGCGGCTACGAACTGGGTCTGGCAAGGTAACAGTGTCGTGAAGATTCTCAATCAGGCAGGACTAGTAGAGGGCGTGAGATACACGCTGACGTATGAGGTTGTAAGCTAATGAGCGCGCAAGATGAGTATGCAGACCTGCTAGCCGAGCCGCTTCCCAAAAAAGGCGATTCGCTCGAGGGGTCAATCGGCAAGTTCGACCTCGGCGGGGACTTGCTGTTTGACTACGGCGGAGGCGCCCTCAACAACGCCATTGATCGACGCAACGCGAAGTTACAGAAGATCAAGAGCCAGATTACTGCTGAGCAGTACAATCGGCTCAAAGACGCGGTCGCGTCGAACGAGGCCGATTGGACCAAGCTCACGACGAGTATTCTCGGCGAAGACGGCAAGAAGCTCAGCGACTTCTACGAGGACGTGCAGGGTAGCGACCAGGCCAACCTCGACGAATACAAGCGCGCGATGGGGGATTACAGCAAGGTCGAGGATCTGTTCTCGAACCCCAACTTCTACGGCGACGTTGGCGACGTAACAAACGCTGCGAAGCCGACTGACGCGACTGTTCAGGAACAGCGCGGCATGCTCGCGAAATTCAAGTCTCTGAGTGATCCCACTGAGACGGCCGCGGAACGATTCCAGCGCTTGATGGCGCAAAAGACTGCAGACGCGAACATGAAGGGCCAGCGCGATTCGATCGCACAGGACCTCAAGGCTCGTGGCGTTTACGGTTCGGGCGCGGAAGTCGTGCAGAATATGATGTCGCAAGCCGACGAGGCCAATCGCCGGTACATGGCGAACCTCGCTGCGGACGCGCAGGCACAACAGCGCGCAACACAGATGCTCGGCATGGGCTCGGACCTCGCAACGAAGATGCGTGGAGCTGAGACGCAGGAGGGTCAGTTCGCGAATCAAGTGAACATGTTCAACAACAACACGAACCAGAACCTAATGAATGCGCGCTCGGGCGCACAGATCGGCGGGCGCGAATTTGACACGGGAACTGGTCAGAGGGCAGCGACAAGTATCCTGCAGGCCGGACAAGACGTGAATCGAAATCGACGTGGTGATCTCGGCAATGAGATCGGAACAACGATGGGACTCGCGAAGGGTGGAATTGCTAATCGCATGACCGGTACTGGTGCACTTAGTGACGCGGATAAGGTGTTCATGGACGGGATTGACGAGGAGCAGGCAAGAGGCGCAGCGGCTAAGAGCACGGGCGGTTGGCTCGCGAATATGTAATGTATAAGTACTCACTAAGCGAAGACGAAGATAATCTGCTCACGCCGCCTGAGGGCACGCTCAACGTTGACGGCCGTGTCAGTCCTCTGACGGGCGAAGTGTTGAACTTGAACAAGCTCGCGAACGCGGGCATGGTCGAGGCAACTGGCGATCCGGCGCTCGTTGCGCCAGAACAAGCACCAGCGCCTGTGGGCCAGACTGTCACTTCGTACCAGGAAGAAGCGGCGAAGGCGGCGCCCAAGATGTTCTCGTCCCACTTCACGCAAGATGAATGGGACGCAGCAAAGGCACGCCAGAGAGCGGCTACCGACGACGTAGCAAGACTTGGCGAAACTGCAGAATCGAGACTCGTCTCTGCCGCGCCTGATTGGTACAAGGCAGGGAAACCGCCTGCTAGTCACGGCGGCTGGGCAGATGCTGCGAACATGCTCGGCGGAGTACTCGCAGCGGGGCCGAACCAGGCGCTGAAAGACCCGCGCCGGCCCATGGACCTAAAAGCGCAAGACGCGCGCAAGGTAGCGATGGCAGGGGGTCTTAGTACCTTGTTGTCGAACTTGTTTACGCGCGGTCAGACTGATTACAAGGCTCAACAAGACGCGGCGCTCAAAGAAGCGCAGATGATGAGGACGATTCCTGGCGGCAAGAGCGCGAGTCAGATCAAGCGCGAGGGCGCGGACAAGACGATCGAGCAGATGCAAAGAGATGCAGCGCTCGACGACGTTGCGAAGAAGCGTAAGTACGACCAAGACCGTCTCGACGCAGAGCTCAACCCGGACGATCCGCAAGCGATTGCTTGGCGTGCGGCGCTTGAGGCGAACAACATCCCACACGAGCAGGTTAAAGACCTCGGACGTAAGGCTCTGCAGGCTCTAGCCGCGACGTATAACATCAACTTGTCAGCGGGTCACACTGCAGGTCAGAAGGTCGCTGACACCGCGAACAAGCGCTCTGAGATCATTCTCGAGGCCGACGTCAAGCGAAATGCAGACATCGATAAGAGTATCCGCGAAGCTGAAGGTGACCGCGCGCGCGCATTTATTCCTGGCGTGAAGTGGGTGAACAACAGTCCGCCTCCAGCTCATACGGTTGAGGAAGCGCGGCAACTCTACAAGGACACCGCGGGCTTCAAGGATCGCCTCGATCGGATGCGCCAGATTCAACCGCGTATCGTCGAGATCGCGCGGAAATACGCGCACGACCATGGGTTCGGCGACGACGTAGGGAAGGCACTCGCGATGATGGGACCGGTCACTCAGTGGACTGACTTGTTCGGACCGGAAGCGCACGAGCTCGCAAACGAAGCGGCAGTTCTGCAGACGTCGATTCAGAACTTCATTCGAAGCCCGAGCTACAGCAACCTTGGTGTTATGCAGAAGTGGGAAGACCTCAAGACCAAGCTCATGGTCCCGATGGCTGGTTCACCGACTGGCTTCCTCCGTGGCGATGCGCTCTGGAAGAGTCTGTCCAACGACGTCGATCGCATGTGGAAGGATGGCGTGCGTGCGTACGGCGGCTTCCTCGACGGCGAGACTCCACCCGCCGCGCCCGTTGGTGCGAAAACGCCAGAGCAACAGCGAGACGCAACGCCAACTCGGCCAACGCCTCCGATTGTCGAATACGATCCGCGTACGCGAACGCAAAAGGTTGCGACCAGTGCTGGTGCCTCAGAACCAGTACCGACTGACACGACCGGGGGACTTGCCCCGCAAGCACCAGTGCCGAAAGTGCCAGGCGCGACCCCTGCACCAGCCCCTACGCCAACAGCGCCCAAGCTCGAGGCCGGTCAGAAGATGTACAAGGTCACGCGTAAAAACGGAAAGGTCGAGGAGAAGCCAATGGATCCAAAGGTTGCCGCTGCGCTCGTCCAAGACCATCCCGAAATCATCGCTAGCGTTGAAGAGATGTAATGCCCCCTGATGACGATCTCGATTCTCTGATTGCACAGTCCAAGCAGAAGCTTGAGGCGGGTGCTGGTGCGGCAAAAGAAGCTGTTACTGACGCTGGCGATGACCTCGACGCGCTGATCGCGAAGTCACGCGCGAAGATGGAGAGCGCACTTCCGTACAATGACTCGCCCAAGCCCGAGTCGCATTGGTACGACATGTTCACGCCCTCGACTGACGAGCAGTGGGCACAGAGCGTTGATGCAGCTGGCAAGGGTGCAGAACAGCTAGGCGCTCAAGTAGGGGACATTCAGAGCTCGCCAGGTAACGTCGCGAAGTTCGCGGGTCGTACTGCAGCTGGTCTCGGCGGCCAGTACTTGGGCGGCGCACTTGGAACCGCGCCGGTGACATCGGCCGCGCGAGTTGCACTGCCACTTGCTGAGTCAACCATTGCACGCGCACCAGCACTACTTGGGGCGCTATCTCGAGGCGTGAACGTTGCTGCGCCTGCTGCTCGTGTCGGTCTAGGCGCGGCTGGTGGCGGCATTTCTGCTGGTACTGACGCATTCGCTCACGGAGCCCCTGTTCTCCCCGCGACGGGTGCTGGTATGGCTTTTGGTGCGGGTCTCACTGGCGCTGGCGAAGCACTCGCAGGAATGGGCCGGGGCGCTCAAGGCTCGTCAAATCGCAAGCTCGCCGAACGCGCACTTTCGTCGCCCGAGCTCGCGGACGTGCGCGCCGAAGGTGGCAGTGCTGGTGTAAAGAAAGCGGGCCAAGAACTACGCGACCTCGGCGTGACGAAATCGCGCGGTCTGCTCGACTTCTTCCGCGGTAATACTCCCGAGCGCATGAGCGAGAATTCGCTCGATATCTTGAACAACGCACGGAAAGAACTCGATCGCGCGGGCAGTGCTGTTACAGACGCGCCTGCACGTGACGTGAGCGTTATCAGTAACGATCCCGATCCCGTCACTGTCGGACAAGCACCAGTCGATGTTAGTCCGGTTAGTCGCAGACTTCACAGTCAGGCCGACGCGTTTGACTACGCGAAGAACCCCGACAAGGCACAGACGTATCGTAATCTCGCGACAGAGCTAACTACGCCGGCAAAGCCGCAAGCTCCACGTCCGAATGCGTCGTTTGAGCCTGTTGCGCTCGAGTCACGCGCGCCCGAGACACCCGACGCACCGGTCTCGCAAGTACCGCTCGAGTCCCGCCTACCTGAGCAGCCGATCGACCCTGCTGCGTTGTCGTCCGAACCGACTGGACCGATCGAACGCAATGCCCCACCCATGAGTTCGCAGCCCATGGACAACTTGCTTGATCTGCCCCCGCCGACTGGGCCTGGTGAGATCGACACAACGTCTCATCTCGCGAACACGTACAGGGCAAGCTCGCCCACAGTGAGTTCTGAGCCGATTCTCGACCTCGAACCGACTGGCCGCGTTCGCAATCCTGCAATGGAAGCTGGTGCGGGTGACGCGAACATGTCGCCGAGCCCGTATGAAGATTTGATGTCGGGCATGCCTGAGCCGCAGATGCGTCGACCTGAGGCGTTACCTGTGCCTGCGAACGAAGACCTACTCAATCAGGTTGGTTCACAGCTTCGCGACGTGCCTGTGACTCCCGGTGGTGAGCGCGTACCTATCGGCGGCCATCACCAGCGACGAATGGATCGACTCGAGTCTGGCGTGCCTGACTTGAACGCTAACGCGCCTGGTGTGCAGACGCCTGATCACAATCTTCTGAGCGGTCTGGGCGAGCAGATGGACATGCTTCCGTCGCAGAAATGGGGCGCGGGCAAGCCCGTCTCAATCCACGACGCGCCCGAGACGTTCCCACAGGGGCAAGCACCAGTCGACACAAGCTACTGGCCCGCGCCCTATGAGATGTCGCGCAACGAACCTCCCATGCCCCCGCAAGAGCCAGGGCTGGCACCTGCACGTTCGACCGTCCTCGAGCATACGCCACGATTCAAGGGCGACTCACCGGGACCTGGACTCGAGCTAGACCAGCCGCGACAGGACTTTCAGCCCGACAATCTACTCGCGCCCACTGCGCTGTACCCGGACAATCCGCCCTTGCCTTCGGGTGAGCTCGCGCCCCCTGGTATGTCTCGTCGCGCACCGATCGTCGGGCCTGTGCAACGCACGCCAGAATCGAAGCTGACTGGTGCTCGTCCTACGACCAGTAGCCTTACGCCTGGTTCGGCCGAGCCTGTCGACGTGTCGGGCATCTCGCCCACGTCCGCGCCGATGGACAGCGGCTTCTTCCCGCAGACGCCTCGACCGATGACGCCAGCTGATCCCAGCACCGGCTTCACGCTTGAGCAGTTGATGGCTATGCGCCGTGAGCTCGGGAACCAGACGCGCAACTTCTCAGGTCGACCGCTCAACAAAGTCGAGGGCGACATGGGTGCGGCTACGCGTGACGCGTGGAAGGGCTCCGGTGACGCGATCACTGGCGCGCTCAATCAACACGTCGAGGCAGGCAATCTTACGCCCGATATCGTCTCAGACTATCGAGACGCGAACAAGACATTCAGTACGATCGCGGACGTCAACAAGAACCTCGCGAACCGCACGAACCAGGCATACAAAGAGCCGAGTACGATCACGGGTGGCGAGACGGTGATTGGCGGCGGTACTAAAGCCACAGCTGCAGTCGCACAGAAGATGCTCGGGCTCAATGCCCAATATGGCATAGGCAAGGGACTCGAGGGCGCTGGTGCTGTTGGCAGTGACCTTGCGCGCATGGGCGCTGGGCTCGGTTGGAACCATCCCGAGATCGAAAAAGCAAAGCAAGACAATCCAGGCGCGCCCAAAGCTGAAGTCGAGCAGAAGGCGAACGACGACATGAAAACGCAGCTGCAGAAGACATGGTATAATGTGCTTAGTAAAGCAACGAGCATGTTTCAGTGATCTTCGCGCCCCCCGTCACACCTTCACGAGTCGCGCTCACTGCAACACCCGTAGTCGTGTCGTTGAACGTGACGGGTCACCGTGTCGTGTTTCTCTATGCAACAGTACGCGCGTACATTTTGTTTCTCGACACACCGGAAGAACCGATAGGCGCTGACTTGTTCGCGTTGCCATTCGGTAAAGTAGTGCAGTTCAACGTCTCAACATTGTCTAGCTACTTCGTGACACGAGGTAACGCCGCTACTGGCGACCTGTACTGGTATCTCGCATGATCGCACCAACCTTCGTGCATGACGTCTTCCCGTCCACGTCGCCGATACTAGTTAACTTGAACCCTGGCGCGTCGGGCGTGGGCACTGTCTGTGTCTCGGCCGTGGATCGCGTCGACGGGGGCTACGTGTGCCGAATCAAATTTGGCGATTCAAGCGTAAGTGCGAGTACGGGAGATTTCGAGATGAAGGGCAACGACATGTACCGCTTCGCGATCGGCCCTGGTTCTAAGTATATGAGCCTGGCACTGAGTACGTCGTCTGCAACGTTTGAAGTGTCTTGGTACATTGAGGGGAAGAGCAGTGGATAAGGTTCTTGCCGCGCCCCAACTGTGTTTTCCAGTGACGTCGGTGTCAGTTACGTTTCCCGCTAGCTACAGATCAGCAGGCAAGATCCAGTTCGTTGTGATGGCAATCGGAGACCTCATGCGGATTGACTTTAAAACCCTCGCAGGGGAAGGCAATGCGTGGTTCGAATTGATACCCAACGAGGTGTACGTATTTGACGTACCGCCGAACGTTATTGGCTATTCTCCGTCAGCTAGCAGCGTCAATGCCCGTTGTTACGCTTATATTTCTGGAGCAAGTTACTAGATGGTCCAATATCTAAAAGCCCCGGTTGTTATAGACTATCTATACACGTCGGACGGAACTACCCCCTTACTCATCTGGGACGGCACAGGTACTGCGTCTCTCTTTATTCAATCTTCGAAGGACCAAGGGGCGGTTGTGCCTGTCCTCGTCGGTGTAGTGTTTGGACCAAATGCGAGCATGCCCGTAGCGTCTAGCGCCAACGCGTTCCCCGTACCGTTCGAAGGTATCACGTGGAAGATGGGGCCTAACACAAGATACATGAGTATCTGTGAATTGTCTGGCGACGTCGGATATGGCGCAGTGAATTACTACTTTGAAGGTCAAACAGACGTAACGACTTAGCCCGTGAATGTTTCACGGGTGTTAGAAATGAGAGTGAATATATGGGACGATTGAGTTCCCGCGATCGCAAACTTGCACATCTCGCGGGTGAGAATGTTAGTAATATTGAGAACCGGTACTTCTCGCTCGCGTCAGTGAACGCGGACCAGACGGTACTCGGACCACCCGCGCCGTTGACGCTCGTGCCGACGACGGGCATCACTGCGACCGCGCAACGAGTCTGTTGGCAGTACATCGGTTACACGCAGAAGTCGCTTCTCGTGGACTACGTGCAGTTCATTCAGACGGGCACTGCAGCTGGGGGCGCGCAGGTCGCTGAGCTCGGGCTTGCGACCTCTACGAGTGCCCCTGACGGCACAGCCAAGACGCTCACCGTTACAGCGGTCACGGCCTCACTCCCCGACCTCACCACGGGCACGCTCACAAACGGTCTTGTGCGCCAGAACTCGACCGCTGCAGGCTGGACCGTTAGCCCTGCAACGCATCTATGGGCCTGCGCGCGGTTCAACATGGCCACGACTCAGCCCACGTACGTTGCGACTGCTACGGACTGGCAGATCGGGCTGATTCAGTTCACTGCGAGCATCGCGACTGCGATCACAGTCGGCACCAGCTACACGGGCGCGCTCTTTACCGCGACTCTCGGCACGGGCGGACTCAATCCGTATCTGCGCCTAGTTGCTAGACCCTAACTTAGGGACTATAACTCGGTCGTGGCTAAGCCAAAGTTCACGATCGAGACGATGAAGGGCGTGGTCGAACACTACCGCGCCTATCGTCTTCAACCTGTCGACTGCACTGAGTGCCAGTACCTGGCGCTCGACGGGAACGAGTGCCCGCCTGGCTTCGAAGAGATGCGAGAAGCACACATGTTCATCTCGCAGTGTCCAGAGCATAACCGCCCGCTCTATCAGTGGCTACACCAAACTGAACTGGATAAGGCCGCGCGTTGGCTAACCAAGCGCGCGAACAGTTCCCCGCATCTACTTGTCTTCGCGAACATTGCTGAGGAGATGAAGCGTGCACTTACGTGAACCGTTCGTCCGTAAACATATCCATATCTTCGAGACGAGCTACACGTTCTGGGAATCGAACGAGCTAGAGCTCGTCGAACGAGAATGCAAGGACTGCGGGAAGAAGCAGCACGCACACGTGAATCGTGCTGACTGGCCCGAATCGTTGTGGGCGCTTGCTGACGTGGAATGGAAGGACGGCGGGGTTGCCGAATAACTACTCAGGCACGCTTGTAAAGCCTCGCTTTATTGTCGTGCACGCCTGGCCTGTCATCCCGCCTCGCAAGTCCGTGCACTACTTCATTCGTCGCGGCGGCAAGGTCGACCAGCTCGTGCCCCTGAATCGATGCGCGTGGCACTCGGACGGGCACAATCGCGATAGTATCGCCGTTGCGCTTGTGTCGTTCGGGCCGCTCGTGCTTCGCGAGGGCAAGTTCTACAGTGCTTTATACGGGGACGAGGTTACAGAGGTGCACGACGGTTTATCGCACGGTTATCGGTACTGGCACAAGTTCACGGACGAGCAGCTTGACCAGCTCGACAAGCTCAAGGAACAATGGCCGGACCTCGAGCTCGTTACCGTAGGCCGGGGGGCTTGGCCGCTCGACTTGAAGACGGTATAAGCGGCGCATGGTGAGAATCAACGACGTCATTCAACTCGACCCAGCGCAAAACGACTGGGGTCCGCTTCTCTGCATCGTGAGCGAGGTGAAGTCGTGGGGCGTTCAGTGTTATGCGCTCGTGCCCGAGAAGCGAGGAGAACTGCCTGGCTCTATGTACTTGCGCGTGAACACGGGCATGTTTCAAGTAGTCGGGCACGCTGAGTGGATCGTAGGTTCTTCAAGTACTGAAGACCCTGAATCTGCTTGATCGAGTTACAGTTCGCGCACGCAACGTCAAAGCGCCCTTGCGGG
>Ga0247665_1000014_pt1 | contig 33471 bp, 50 predicted proteins | sample CNK06_metaG_FD_182716 | JGI IMG/M metagenome (GOLD analysis project Ga0247665, IMG submission 182716) | Soil microbial communities from Purdue University Martell Research Forest, Indiana, United States - CNK06 | ecosystem: Environmental > Terrestrial > Soil > Temperate forest > Bulk soil... | reverse complement strand
CCGTGCTTAGTGACGGTGGGATTGGTCGGGTCGGGATAATCTCTTGGCGACTGCAGCCATTTCGTACGCTCGGCGGCTTGCTCGGCTGTCAGCCCTTGCGGGGCGCCTTGTTGCGTCGGCGCATCCACGGCACCCGTGCGGAGGTTCTGGCGTGTACCGATCGTTTGACCGCCCGGCCCGGTCTGTGTGCCCAACCTGCCGGAAATCTGCTGTTGCTGCAGCTCAGGCGGCGACAACGAAATCTGGATCTGCTGCAGCCGTTGTCGTAGTTGCGTCGGATCAGACGGTAGAGCGAGCGCCGCCCTGGTTGCTTGTTCCTGTGTCCAGCCGCCGCTGGCAACGAGGCTCCGCAGCCCACCAACAACACGATCATGCAGCCCGGCATCATCACCATCCAGCGCGCCCACGATGGCGTTACTCACCGCCTTGTTCCGTGCAATCCCCTGATTGAGTTGCTCGCCTTGAATGGTTGAGGTCTGTCCCAGCGCCTTGAGCATGCCCTGACGTGCCAGCGGGTTCTGCGCTGCGAGCGATTGCGCCTTCGGCAGATCCACGTTCCCATTTGCGTCCGTCGCGGCCTGAAGCGCCTGTCCCCACGCCTCATCGGACTGCTTCTCTCTCAGCCCGTAGACTTTGGTTGCCGCCTCGAGCGCCGTGGTCTGCGCTGCCAGCGGGTTGACGACAACCGGCGGTGCCAGGCCGAAGTTCGAGCCACTCATCCAGCGGCCCCCCCAGTGTTCCATGTGGACCAACTACCAGGACTACCGCCGCCCCCGAACGTGCTCTGCGGGCTCGAGTAGTTCTTGAACGCGTCGTAGCTCAGGTAATTCTGCACGCCCTGGTTCAGCGCATTGCTGGCGCCGGTCAGTCCCGCCGCCTCCGTTTGCCCCGCCGTTGTCAGCGCATTACCGGCGTTTCTCGCCGCATCAACCCCCTGCGTGCCTAAGCCTGCCGCAGCGTTCTCTCCCAGCCGCGCTGTATCGAACAGCCGCTGGAACTGGTTGGTGAGTTGCCCCTGCTGGCCGGTGTTCAGCGCGAGCACGTCGTTGAAGCGGGTCTGCGCGTTGTTGAACTGGTTCTGGTAGTTCTTGTCCGCCAACCCCGTGACAAACTCCGCCGCGCCCTTAAGGCTCGCACCGCTGACACCAAGTCCGCGCGCTGCCGCTGCGCTCTGCGTCTGTTTCAAGCCTTGCTGAAGCTGAAACTGATATCCGGGCGTCTGCTCCAGTTCCGCCTGCGTCATCCGGGGCGGCAGGTATTGGTTATACGCCAGATCGACGTAATTCGGCCCGCCGCCGGTTGGCCCCGCATTGGCCAGCGCCGACAGTCCCGGCAGCGCGCTCGCACCCGCAGCCATGAACGGCGACAGATCCTGCCGCGTCATCAGGTACTGCATTTTCTGTAGGTTGGCGCTGTCCTTCGCGGCTCCCGCCGCCTGGCTGCTGCCAAGCATTTGCGAGCCAGCGCCGATAACCGCCGAGCCAAGTACCGCTGCCCCCACGCTGATGCTAGGCATCTGCCCCTACCCTCCAGATATATTCACGCTGATACTCGACCGCCCCCAACGCCTCGTAGAGCCGCCCAGCCCGCGCTCCACGCCCGTGCATCGTGTGATGCAGCCGCAACACCCGGTAGCCCTCCGCCGTCAGCACATCGCTGGCTGCACGCAGGAGTCCCATGCCCAGCTTGTGACGTGCATACTCAGGCGACACATAGAACGGCCCATGCGCCATGGTCTTCGGCGCAGCCGCCTCCAGGTTTGTCTCGTGCGTCCAGCAGCAATAACCGGCCAGCGTCCCATCGACGCGCGCCACAAACACCCGCCATAACCCGGCATCAGCAAGCTGCTGCATAGCTTCGCGATTGAGCCGGAATGCGCCCTCAACACCAGCCGTTGCCTCGGCATGATGCACAGCACCGAGACGCTCGCATTCGTCGGCCACATCCGCCCACCGTTCCTCACCGACTGACACGAACGGCCGGTGCTCCGCCAGGCGGTCAATCAACTCAGCACGAAGTCGCTCGATCTGCGGACGACGCTCGGCCAGCCGGGCCAATCGCACGTCCCGCTTTACTTGCACGTTGAGATCCGACGCCTCGCGCCACGTCGGCCAGTCGAACGGCATTCCTAGCGCATGCTCCTGCAGCACGGCGCACCAGCGCGGGTCGTTCAGTGCATCGAACGGGAACGCCATCACCCCAGCCTGCCCCGCCAGACGCTCAAGGGCGGCGCTCCGACGTGTCAGGTCGTCCATAGGCGGCTCATAGCCAGCCGCCCTCAGTGAGGCGCACACCGCCCCCAGTGGCCGATGCACGGTTATGATGCGGCAGGTCGGGATTGAACGGCGTAGGATAGGCCACACCTCAACCGCACCAGTCTCGCACGTTCCGCGATAGCCGCGCGCCACCTGGCCGAGCCACTGATCGATGCTGTCCGCCTCGATAGCCAGGTCGTGCCCGACTGGCATCTGCGCCACACCGGCCAGCCAGTGTGCCAACCAAGCCGACCGGCTGCGCGGCAGGCTGAGCACCACGAAAGGCGGTGTCACCCGAGCCTGGCCTCCAGCGCCTCGAGGCGAGCCGCGAGTGCCGCGATTTCTGTGTCCACATACGCCTTGGGTGCGGCCTGCTGCGGCTCGGTGGGCATCACTGGAGGCAGATCCACAGGCGTCGGCGGTGGCGGTGTCGGCGCCACGTATTCCTCGACCTTCATGCCGGCGGCGAGGATCTCGGCGTATTCGGCGTTGCTTTCGTCCACTGGCACGAAAAACACGCGGGGGCCGGTGAGATTGCCAAGCGTCTCCTTATCGTCGAGCGTCGCCTGGATCGAGGTCTGCTCTACGTTCGTGTATACGAGTTCCATGGGTTACCTCAGAGGTCCGCGCTGGCAGTAAAGTTGGAGAAATAACTAGTCGCCCCTGTCGCCGTGACAACTGCATACGGGATCATGTCATCTTGCCCGACGCCATACGCCGTCATCCCAGAGCAATTTGATAATACTGGGTTGGAAAAACTTAATGTTGGCACTGCACGCATTCGGACAACAAAAGGTCTGTGTGCTCCAATCCAAGAACCCGCTGCCCCATTTCCCCAAACTCCCACGTTGCCCGTCTGATAGAACCGCTGGCAGGCGGCGAGCTGTTGCTGCGGTTTGCCGCCGTAATCCAGCGGCGTGGCAACGCTACCGATCTCTAGCTGTACTCCCCAGAGTGTGATGTTACCGGACTGCACGCCAACGCCGGATGGATTGGAATACTCGAATGACAGCAGCGTGTAGTCAGTCCCCGCAGTGGTGCCGAAAGTTTTGCCACTGGCAGACGGCACGGTGAATGTAAGGCTGTAGCGCGGTCCCCATGCCGTGGTCAGCGTCACCGATTGCGATGCTGTGTAATCAGGAGCAGATGGCGACCCGCCCGTGCCATAATTATTAGCCATCACCACGCCTAATTTAAATCCCGCCGTTCCCGTTGCGGCGTAGAAGCTGACGGTGACAGTCTTGCCTGCAAGCCGACGCACGTTCTCGATGCGCTGCCATAGCTGACAGAAAGAGCCGCCGGTCGCGCTGCCGGTGAAGTTATTGTAGAGGAAATATTGGAATGCCTCATCACCAACCGACGCGCGGTTTGCATCGGACGCAGCGCCAACGCCAACACTCGCGGAACCATTCGCAAACGCCATCAGCCAGCGGTCTGCTGTGTAGCCGCCGCTCACTGTGAACGACCCCGCGCCACGCTGCGCGACGTTGAAACATCCGTTATCGATGAGGTTGCGCCCGTCGTCGTGCAGCGCCCCCACCGCCGCGATGTCGGCCTGCTGCAGCACCACCGCACCGGCCCGCGTGTTCCATGTGCTGACACCAGCGCCCGACGCCACCATCTGCGCCTGCACGAAGGCCGTGGTGGCAATGCGTGTGGTGCTGTCGCCGGTCGTCGGGGTGGGTGCCGCCGGCGTGCCGGTGAAGGTCGGTGAGGCGAGCGGTGCGCGGGTGAGGTCGGACGGATGGATGTGATCGCCGCGCGAGACCGCTGCAGCCACGCCAGGAGCCGCCGTGCCGTCCATGATCGGCGCCGCCGCGCTGTAGTTCGGCGTATATGCGGTATTCGCGTAGCTGGCGATCTCGGCCATCGTCGCGGCATAGGCTGTGGTCGATGCACTGCGCGCCAGCGGCAGCTTGTCGGTCGCCGTCAGCGTGCCGGGATCTGCGCCCGCACTAATCTTTGTGTCGGCCAATGCTCACCCCCACGTCCAGCCGCCAGTGCCGTCCTCCAGGCCCCAGCGCCCGGTGCCATCCTCTTTCCCGATGCCGACGACAGCCGATGCCGATGTGCCCACCGCGATGTGCGTGCCGTCGAGCCACGGCATCCCGTTGCCCGGATCCGCTGTCGGCAGGAACGACAGGTCGCACCCGGCCCAGAGGCTGCAGAGCTGAGCGATGGGCACCAGCAGCGCATCGGCATTCTGCCGCGCCGTCGCTTCGTTGCTGTCGGCCCGCGCCCGGATCGCTGCCTCGCGGTCCAGCGCCGTGTCGAGCGCATTATCAGCGGCCGCGCGGGTTGTCGCCTCGCTCGCCAGGCCGGTTGCCAACCCCGTATCCGCGGCAATCCGCGCCGCTTCCTCGGCCGCTAACTGCGCCTCGAGTTCCGACGTATCGGACGACTGCCCGACCGCCCCGCCCGTGCGCTGATACAGCGCCAGCAAAAACGCGCGCCAGGCCGGCGTTACCTGCCCGCTGATCGGATCGACCAGCGGCGCCGAGGGCACGCCCGTATTGAGCGCGACGTTCATTCAGTTGCCGGTAGCGATCCAGCAGAACGCCGCGGGGATCGGATGCACGGCATCGTCCGCCAATGGGATCGAGGACCAGATATCGAAGCCAAACCGGTCATAGTTGACCGACAGCCACACTGCGCTGAGATCGGAGTTCAGCAACTGCGTCACAACGGCGGTCGTAGCAGTCGGAAACGGCGCCGGGAAGTCCACCCGGAGATGACCGCTTGAGTCGGTGACGTTCGTGCCAACCTTGAGGCTCGTCGCGCCGAGCGTCGTGATCTGCGCCTGCAGCGCATTGTCCGCGGCAATCCGCGCCGCTTCCTCCGCATCGATCTGGCTCTGAAGGTCGTTCTCCTTGTTGGTTGCGCGCGTAACTTCCGCGGTGATCTGCGTCTGCATGTTGGCCTCGGCGGCGAGCGCACGATCCGTCTCCACCTGGATCGCGTCCTCGATGCCCAGCAGCGCGCGCGCATCGGCCAGCGTCGGCGCGGTGGTGAACGGCAGCAGCGCATCGGAAATGCCGGTGGAGGTCCAGCCGTCGTACACCAGATTTCCATCGGCATCGCGCACGATCAGCCGGTAGTCGGCGGACCCGAGGATGATGGCGCGGCCTGCGGAGTCGAGTATCACCGGATTTGTGTTAGCGGCGGCCTTGTCCGGATCAACCCAGGTGTCCTTGGGCGTACTCGTCCCAACGACCAGTGTTTGCACTGTACCGCCCGCCAGCGGATGTCCATTCGCGTCAATCCATTGGATGCGCGGAGGTGGCAGAGGAAGTGGCATTAGCGTTTCATTCCGATATATAACAGCGCCATGAGACAGCGGATACCATTGATCGCCGGCCAGGTATTTGGACAACTCACAGTTGTCCGGGAGTTAGATGGCAAAAGGCGATCTAGATCTGGGTGGCGTCGTGTCGCTCTTCTGCTCTGCTCATGCGGCAAAGAGACATCGGTCTTTTTCCAGAAGCTTCGGAGCGGTCTGGTTACGTCATGCGGCTGCGCCTCTCGTCCAAGCATGCTGCGCCATGGAATGTATAAGACACCAACGTACAAGGCATGGACCCACATGAAAGAACGGTGCAGAAACCCGAAAAGTTCTGAATATAACAACTACGGCGGGAGAGGCATAACGGTAGACCCGCGGTGGGACAGCTTTGAAAACTTCCTGACAGATATGGGAGAGCGTCCATTTCCGAAGGCTCAACTCGATCGAATAGATAACGACGGAAACTACACTCCCACGAATTGCCGTTGGACGACCGTTGCAATCCAGCGACGCAATACGCGCCGAAACCTTATGGTTGTGTTGAATGGCGAAAGCATGTGTGTGGCGGATGCAGCAGAACGGCTAGGCATATCCCGCCCGTCAATCCCATGGCGGGCCAGGAAATATGGGATCAGCTATCAGGATGCCACCGACTTCTACACTAACTCTTTGCGGCGGTATTCGCGACGACAAAAGCTCCCTGGAGGGCAGTGGGCCTTGGGCAACTCCACTCTAAAGAAAACACGCGATCGCGCGCGTATCCCAGACGATTCCAGGTAACCGTAGTGAGATACTCCCCCAGCGACCCTAGTGGCTGACCAACCGGCGATCCAAACGAGTGGCCACGGTCATCCGAGTATTTTAGGAAAATCTGGCACGGCGGTGTCGGGATGGTGCGGACCACTACGTCGTCCAGTGACAGGAACACCGATGGAGGCTCTGGTGGCGGGGTGTCGCTGATGACAATCGGCATCGACGCGGCTGCGCTGAACCGACTGTAAGCGCCGAGCACGCCGATGGTCCCGCCGCTCTGCCCCAGGGCCTGGTAGCCAACGGGAAACGAATAGGCCATCCCGCCTATCTCATCGCCCGACACCATCTCGAAAAACACCGGCAGCACCAGGTTATCCGGCGCGTCCGCCATCAGACTGACGGTAGCGGGAAGGCTACCAGTGACGGTGCTCGCGAGGTTGCCCGCGTTAGTATCCCACGGCGCAGCGATTGAGGCCACACCACTGAACTCGTGGAACCCGATCATCATCAGGCTGTGCGCAAACGACGCCGAGAAAGTGACGTTGACCGTGACCGTCGCAGTGGCAGAGACGGGCGCCCAGTACCAGTCAACGGTGTTCCAGACCGACGAGTAACCCGGTCCCGACAGACTGGTCGTGATCTGGCCGCCGCCGATGTGGGTGAGCGTCAGCCCGGTGGCTGAGATCGAGGTGACGGTGACGGGGCCGCCTGTCGTGCCGCCAGCGATGGGAGACGACCAGGCCGCAAGCACCAAGACTGTGTTGGCGTGGACCGTAAAGGTTGCCGAGTGGGTTGTGCCTGTCCCGCTGCCGCCCTGGATTCCGCCCAATACATTGAAGACGGGCGGCACTGTGCTTCCTACGAGCGCAGTGGCGAGGTACACCCCGCCATCAGACGCCGGCATGGGTGCCGAGAAGTTGGTGAACGTGGGCGAGTATGGCTTCGCGACACCCGGCGTGGCCGTCACCCGCACGAACATGCCGAAACTGTCGGCCGTCCCGCCGCTGTTGGTGTAGGTGACCAGCCCGTCGTTGATGTCCTGCTGCGTGAACTGACTGGCAGGGCTGCCGCTCAGGTGCAGCGACCCATGCGACGGCGGCAGCGTCACGGTGAACAGCAACTGCGCGTCTGTCGCCTTCGGCGTGTTGTTGTCGGTGGCCAGCAGATTGCTGCGGAGCAGGACCACGGTGCCGCCGGCAGCGACCGATGGCGCAAAAACTGTGACGACAATGCTCACCAGGTGCCCCCGATGGTGACCTGTCCGGGCGCCGGATGCGTGTCGTCGTTGACGGTGATGGCATTGCTGGCAATTGCTGTCCATGCGCCATCGCCACGCAGCCAGAGGCTATCGGACGAGCGCTGCACCGAGAGCGTGATTGTCGCGCCCTGCAGCCGCAGCGTCACCGCGTAGTGGCCTGACGGAATCGTGCCCATGGCAATCGAGGTGGTGGAGCCGCCAACCACGGCGAGGTCCACCCAGTATTGCGCGCCGTCGCCGCGGATCGTCGCGGTATAACCGGAGCGTGCCGTGGCGTGGACGTTGCCGGTCGGCACAATGCTGTAATCTGTCGGGATGGCCTTGTAGGTCAGGATATAATCCGGCCCTGCCATCAATGCGGTCGAGCGATACTCCGCGGTGCCAGATCCGAGCAGCGCGTTGCCGGTGATCTGTGCCGCGCCGCTCACCACGGCCCACGTCCCGACATCCGCATCGTTGCTGTAGTCCTGCAGCGGCGTGCCATCCGGTGCGGTGAATGTCGTGCGGATCAGCGTCTGCTCGATGATCTCCCCGCCGCCCGTGCCGGTGTCGATGTCGGCGACGAACTGGCGATAGAACACGCGGTTGCCGTCGTTGAGGATGTGCGGAAACGCCCTGACCCGTTTGATCGGCTGGCCGTCGTCTGTATAGACATCGCGGTCCAGCGCATAGAGGTTGCCGTTCTGCCAGTCGCCGACCACGATGGTGTCGTTGACCGGATAGCAGCAATTAGCGCGGTGGCGGTGCTCATCGCCGTTGCTGTCGATCCAGCACCATTCGTGCCACAGCCCGGTGATGATGTCGTAAACCCACGTCCTGTCCGCCTTGGGAAAGGTCAACACGTAGAAGGCATGGCCCGAGAGACCGTAGCAGAAGCCGATGGCGTCGCTCAGCGTCTCGTAGCCGGCCAGTTCCTGCTCGATGGCGTGGGTGCTGATGCGCTTGGTCTGGTAGCCGGCGCCCTGGATGACGAAGCCGCGGCCCTGCCTGTCGCGCGACAGCCAGAACACGGAATTATCGTAGACGGCGGCGGAGTATTTCGCGCAGGTGCCGTGATCCACAAACGTGCCGGGCTGCTCCTCGAACGTGAAGTCCGGCTTACCGCTGTTATACCAGACCTCGGATGTCCGGTCTCCAAGCAGCCAGATTTCCCGCTTGGCCACGGCGAGCGTCACCAGCAGATCACTGAAGCTCTGCTTGTTGGCGAACCACAGCGGGTCGAACGTCAGCGCGAGACTGTCACTGCTGTAGAATTGCGGCGTCTTGGGCTTATTGAACAGCAGATAGGTGTCGAGGTACTGCACCACGTCCGCGCCGCTGAACATCCCGGTGGGATCGCTGATGGCGGCGAATGCGTCGTTGGTGAGGTCGATGCTCCAGCCGTAGGGCGAGCCGTCCACAATCGCCATCTGCAGCCCGTTGTCCTGCATCGACACGGGCGTGCGGTGGCCGGACGTGATGGAGCCGAGCAGAGTGCCGGCCCAGGTGCTCGGGTCGAGGCGATACACGCCGCTGCCGGCTACGGCGTAGATGCCGCCGGTCGTGGCTTGTTTGATGGCGCGCACGCCGTTCTGCGGCAGGGTGTTGAGGCGTCGGAGACCGGGCGTCGGGTAATAGGCGAATTGCGCCGGCTCCTCGATGCCGGTGCTGCCGGTGTATTTGTTGCCGGTCGGCAGGCTCTCAGCGAACAGGTTGAGGCAGCGCTGTGCCGATGCGATGACGCTGCGGGCCTCGTAGGCGCCGCCACTGATCGCCAGACGTGTCACGCCATCACCATCACGCGCACGTCGCTACCGGGCACCACGGCAGCCACGACCGGCGCCCACATCTCCAGCGAGATTTGCGAGGCAATCATGCTGGTGCCTGACGTCGCCTGCACGGTGGCCCACATCTCGACCGCAACCTGCGTCATCTGCACAGCGGGCGTGCCAGTCGCGAACTGCTCAATGGCGATCTGTGTAGTTTGGATGTCGGTCATAGCGTGCAGACTGGGCCGATGTTGACGTTGTTCACCGCCACGGGCGTCCACGCGGTCGAGGTGGCCGGATCGACAGAATCAGTGCGCCAGAGCCAGCCGAACGTGGTCGAGAGCGCCGTGCTGGTGCTCTGCACTGTCGTGGCACCACTCTTGAGCTGCACCGCACCGTTGCGTGTGCCAGCGTCGGATTTCTGGATGTAGCCCCTGGTGGTCACCGCGACGACGCTGACCGGCGTCGCAGCCAGTGCGGCGATGCCATACAGGTCGCTTTGGCCTGTAGTGGCAGAGTAGACGTAGCTGGTGGCGCCGTCCTGCTGCGCCTCTGCAACCAGCGTGGCGTTGGTCGGCACGAGTGAAACCACGAAAGTCGGGCCAGGCGAACCCGCTGTCGTGACCGGGCTGTTAGCTGGAAAACTCGCATAGGTCGTAGTGAACGAGTAATTGCTGGTCGTTGAATTGTAGATGATCGTGACGTCCTGATCGACCGCCAGATAGTAAACTGTTCCCTTGGTCACGGTGAGCGGCGCAGTCAGGGTGAATGTGTTGTTGCCCGATACCGGATTAACGATGGCGTTAGAGGTCGCAAGCACGAGCGCACGAGCGCTGTCATAGATTGCCACCTTCATGTTGCCGGTCGCCCCGGTATTCACCGACACGGTCCCCGTTGTGATCGTGCCGTCGAACGAAGCGGTAAACGCCGACATGATCCCCAGGTTCGCCGCCTTCGACGCTGTGCCAGCTCCTGCGACGTTGGTCTGTGGCACCAGCGCCGGATTGGGCGACCGCGCGAACTGCACGCTCACATCGCTCGCGGGCATGCGAGTATACGCGCGGATGTCGCCCACGAACGGCACGCTGGCGGCGTCGCTGCGCCACAGCAGGTCATCGAACTGCTGGGACGTAATAGTCGCCTGCATCCCGGTCTGAAGCCGGTTGGCGTAGTTGTTCGCCGTCGTCCGCGTATTCAGGTTTGTGGCGGTGAAATCGTTGCTGGTGTTGCCGTTGCGCCGCGCGGTGAATGAACCGGCAGTGTTGTGGATGACCACCTCAAACTCATAAGCGGTCCAAGTATTGGCGGCAGGCAAACCTCCAGTCCACGTCGCCAGGACGGCGCCGCTTGGGATGCCCGAGGTCAGCAGGATCGTGCCGTCGCTGCGGAACACGATACAGCATTGTCCCGTGACACCATCCACAAGCTGGAAGAAAAAGCCCAGCGTTGTGCCGCTCAATGCGGCAGTCTGCCGGAACGCGCACACTATGTGGTGTATGCCATCGTTAGCCCCGGACGATTTGTATATGAGAAAGACGCCGTTCGCATTCGTCTGAAACGCCTGACCTCCAGAGAACCTTCCAGCCACCAAAGAGCTGTTCGTTACCGATCCGCCATCCCAATATCCTAGTGTCGTATCGCCTACGGCAGCGTAGCAATCGAACCCATCACCGAAGATGTATGCCATCGCGCTACACCCGCGTGGTGAGAATGGTGATGCCGCAATCGGCGAGCGTCGCGTCCTGCACGGTCGGTGCGGTGAGCTGCAGCACATCGCCAATCGCCAGCGAGCCGCCCGCGCCGCCGAGCGTCACCGCACCGCTGGTGCCGATCTGCACGGTGCCCAGCGCCAGCGTGGCGCCCGAGCGAATGCGGTTGAGCGTGAAGGTCGCGGCACTGGTCGGGTTGGTGACGCAATACGCCACGGTGCCCGCCAGGCTGGCCGGCACTGTCAGTGCCCATGGCATCGGCACGTAGACGCTGGCATTCGCCGCCGGCTTACCCGAGAACGGGAATGCTATCGGCACCTGCTGCACCTCGCCGGGAAGCTGTGCATAGGTCAGCGTGCCGGTGATCGAAGAGGCGGCTGGCGGCGTGGTGACCAGCGTGCCGCCTGCAGCCGATAGCCCAGTGCCGAGTGCGTTCACCGCTGGCCCGTTCCACGAGACCGTCAGCACGCCGCCCACGGTGATAGGGCCTCCGCTGATGCCGGTGCCGGATGTGCCAACGCTGGTGACGGTGCCACCAGCCCCCGGCGTTCCTGGCGGCCCCTGTGCGCCTGGAGCGCCCGCGGGTCCAGCCGGCCCGGTTGCCCCCGGCGGACCTGGAGGCCCCTGCGCGCCCGTTGCAGCCGCCGCAATGGCAGCATTGAGCGCTGCCGCTGTCAGCAGATCGCCAGTCTCCCATGGATAGGCATTATCGGTCATGACAGCACGCTATCCCCGCCAACCACCCAGGCTCGGTTAAGCCCGCGCCCGACCCAACTGCTCACATCACCACCGCCGCGGCCGAAGTTGGGCAGTTTCAGCAGCGGGATCTGGCTGTTGGCCAGCTCGATGGTGTTGATGGCCACCTGCATCGCCGCGACATGATCCGGGCGGGCCGGCAAGCCGTAGGACATCTGCAGCTTGACGCACAGCGCCCACATCGCTGCCTCTTCGTATTCCTCCGGCAGCGCAAGCGGATCGGTTAGCGTGGTGTAGGTCGGCAGCTCGGCCTTGCACACGATGTGCATCTCGTAGATCGCCGCCGGCGGCACCGGCCAGAAATGCACCCGGCCCAGCGGAAAGCTGCTGTCGTAGAACACGGCGGACGGCAGCGACTTCAGGTCTTTGATGCTGACGCCGGCCCAGTCCTCTTTGCTCTCGATGATAGCGAGTTGGATATCGACGGGATTAGGCCCGCCGAACGGCTGCATGCGGCACCAGGCGGCGTGGATCTTATCCGGACGGGCGATGTTGTAGTCGCCACCCGGACCGACGGTGTAGCTGTTGGCGCCGGTCGAGATCAGCGCCGTGCTCGGCAGGTTCCACACCATCCAGCGCTTTCGCCGCCATGCTGCCATCAGCCAGCGGAGATACTGCAGGCCGGTGTTGGAATCCTCTGCTAAGGGTGTCTGGCCGACGCCGTTGATCCCTGACGCCCGCAGCGTGAACGTGATGAGGTCACCGGTTGTCGAAATCATGGCTCACGCCTCATGTGGGGCGCCCCGATCTGCCGAGAAAGCGCTCGGGGCCACACGCGTTGCAGTGACTGGGGGGACCAGTCTCGGCAGAGTTACGCTGACAGGATACCGAACCAGAGGCCGGGGCCTGGAGACACGAAGATTTCCTTGCCAGCGGCAGCCAGCGAAATGCCAGTCGCCGCGGCCACGCCGTTGATCGTGTCGGATGTCCCCACGGCGGCGAACACCTGCGCCGCTGCCGCGCCACCGTTAATCACCACCATCTCCTGGCCGCCCACAGCGGGCGGCAGGACCACGCTGTCGGCTGCGGTGGCACAGACGGTGATGTGGTTGACGGCGGCTGTCAGCGGCGTTCCAGCGGCGCGTGTGCCGCCTGCCCTGGCGGTGATGCCGGTGACGTATGACATGCCGCCACCGCTGGTGATCAGCCCGGGGTCGAATAGCTGCGGGCCTCTATCGTATGGCATGCGCGTTGTCTCCTACTCGATGTGTTGCCAAAGGCGGCGTTGCTTGACGGCATAGACCAGGGACACTGACACCCCATACCGTTTAGCCAGGATCTTGGCGGTCATCGACGATGCGCGAATTTTTCGCACAATCTCCTCGGTAATTCTGGCTTGGTGGTTCATGGCGCCAGATCGGCCTTGCTTACGATCACGGCCTTTATTGATCATGTCATCGACATTCGCTTGCTGGTCGCCGCAGAACAAATGCCTAGGATTGACGCAGGACCGATTATCGCAGTGATGCAAGATAAATTGGCCTGCCGGAATTGGCCCACGATGTTGTTCATAGGCGTAGCGATGCGCGAGTATCGATTGCCTGGGCGTCGGATGAAACATCCCATAGCCAGTGGACATTTTCCCTCCCGTCCATTCCCAGCATGCTTTCGGTCCCAATCCCTTCTGGACATAGGCTTTGAACCGCTCTTCTGCCGGCATCCCTTTATAATAGCGCCGTTCCTGATGAAGCGGATCACCGTGCCGCCGCCACTGTGTGTAGTGCCGCAGGCAATAGCCATGCCCTCGCGCAGTTGCGCCGCACCCCTCGACTATGCAGGTCATGCTCCCTCCTGTTTTAAGGAAGGAGCATGATAACTACCCTAGTAGCAAACAGCAATCCTAATTAGCAACCAACCGACACGCGAGCTGGGGCCGTAACGCGGCGCAGCCCCACAAGACATCTATGCGGATTGGGAAAGTGTCGTCTGATATGCTATATTGACGCACAGCCCTCATGGAGATACCGTCCTTCACCACACGCGAGGCCATGTCCACACCTCCGGGCATGACAAGGTCAGCAGTGGCGAATGTAAAAGCATCTGGGTGGTATGCTAAACTCAGCCCGGTCGCGACGCTGGCGGTATTGGCGAAGGTAATCGGTGCGTTGTTGGCCGGGCTGGCGCTGACGTTCTGCGTCGGGCCTGACGTGACGATAGCGGGGCTGATCGCCATGTTGCCTGCACCTCCAGCATAAGCCGAGGTCAGCGTGAACTGCTGCAGGACGCCCGTGTTCACCTTGGTTTCGGGATGCACGCGATAGACGCCGGTGATGGTGAACACGTCGCCCGCGTTGCCTGCGCCGGTGCCGGTGATGACGGCGAGTGTGGCGCCGGTCTGTGATGCCGGGCTAACGAGGTAGCCGGCCTCAGCGCCGCGGGTCTGTGTGGTGAGGTGGGTATTCTCGGCCCACTCGAAGCCACCGCTCAGCCCCATCACGCCATCGATGTATTGGCGCCGGATCTGCTCCTGGCTCTGGAACAGCCCCTTCAGGGTATCGACCAGATCCACGTTGTCCTGCGTGTTAATGCGCAACAACCATTGCTTTGACTGCGGCGTGAGGTTGTCGAGCAGCAGCTTGCGAGCCTGGAGGATGGTTTTGTATGGCATCGGCGATGCGGCGGTGCCGACCTGGTTCCACACTTTCGGCCACATCTGATTGACGAAATCGGCTTCCATGCGTGCGGCGAGCGTGGCGATGGCCGGCTCGATGTAGCGTGCCGAGAAGTCGTCGATGCTCAGCGTTAGCTCAGCGCTGCTGAAGCTGAAGTCGGCGTGGTACTGGTTGGTGATCGGCAGGCTGACGTATTGCTCGACGGTGTTTTGCAGCGAGAGTGCCGGGGTGGTGGAGACGGTGTATTGCACCGGCAGTCTGATGCGCAGCGTGGTGCCGATTTTAGCGCCACTATTTGCGAAACTGTCATCATATTGCCTATTCACCGATCCGATTATGTTACATTTTTGATGGAGGATGACCAGCGCCTTTGCGGTGATCATATCGATGGTGAGTAGCGTGTTGGTGGCGGGCATTGCCCTGCTCCTCGACAACAGATTGAGGGAAGGCGCCCGCGTGGATGCAGGGCGCCGGTTCAAGCCGTTGTCGCAATGAGAGGGATAGCCGCGCTGACAGACGGTGGAGGCACGTCACGCGGTGTTACGGCCCGCTGCCCGTGTCGGCACGCTGCGCGGTGTTGACCGATCCGCTACCGGTTAGGCACGGCTAGTCTGGCGGTCTTGCGCCGTTGTGGATCGTGTATCCAACGGGCATCCGAACGCGGATCGCATCGCCAACTTTCGCGCCGCCCTTCATAGAGCCAATGACGTTGTACTTCTGGTGAAGGATAACCAACGCCTTGGCTGTAATGTCATTGGCGGTTAACTCGCGAGGTTTTGGTTTCCCAGGAAACCACCAGCGCCACAGCAGACGGACGGCGACCACCGCCCGTTTGTGCCACGGCAGAGGCTCAGAAATCGAAAGGCTTGCTGCGAGTTCCTTGGCCATGATCTCGATGGCTGGATCAATATACTGTCTGGAAAAGTCCTCAATGCTCAGCGCCAGTTCGGAGCGGTTGAAGCTGAACTCGACATGATGAGGCGGCTCCGGTCGCAGCCATCTCCAGAACCGCCGCACCCACCTAAGCGCCATCAGCGGCTTCTGCGCGCTTCCATGGCCTCGCGGCTGTACTTGTCCACGAGCTGCTGTGCGGTGAGCCGGTATTCGTTGACCTGCGGGTTGGCGCGGCCTGTCACCGGACGCACCGGTGCTGGTGCCTGGGTGATCTGCCGCGGCGCAGATGCCAGGCGTGACGGCGGCGTGTCCTCGACCGTCGCGGCGTATTTGCCCAGCGCCACGGCCCGCGCGCGCTCGGTGCGCAGGTTGGCAATGCGCTCCAGCGCGTCGGGATCCGAGGCGAGCGACGCTGCCACCCGCACGCCTTCGGGCATCTCGATCAGCAGTTGCGCAAGACCGGCATCCGCGCCCATCGCCATCAGGTCGTCGCAGCGCTGGCGCCAGTCGGGAAACGCCGCATTGCCCTGAGCGTGGAACGCCTCCTGACGGAGTTGCGCCTCGACCTCGCCGCGAATCTGGGCACGCACGCGTTGATACTGCTGCTCGGGCGTTTCCTCGGTGGGCGCCTGCTGCTGCGCCTGGCGGCGGTACACCTCAAGTTCAGCGCGTTGTGCCTCACGCTCGCGCTCTGCTGCGCCAAGGCGGGCGCGTAGCTGCGCGATGCGGCGATCTTCCTTGTCCCGCGCGGCTTTCTGCTCGTCCTCCGGCGTCTGCTCTGGCGCCTCGGGCTCGGGAGTCGGCGTTGGCTCTGCTACTGGCGTGGGTGTGGGTTCCGGCTCGGGGGCCGGTGTGCCTTCGGTGGTCTCAGACATGGCGTTCATTCCAGACAGCGATTGCATCTGCCTGCGTGGCGGCAGGCGGCCCATCGGCGGTGCAGTAGTTACAGGTCACGCACCAGGACGGTTCTTCCCCTTGCTGGCCCACGTTGCCATTCCAGAACCTGAGCGCCGTACAGCCGCAGAACGGACACGGCTCCATGCCCTTTACGACCCTTACCGGTATAAACGGATAGGGGTCGCTGCTGTCCCTGGCTATGGCGCTCATGGCTTACTCGTTGTGTGGTGGTGCGGATGGCGCTTGGCCGTGCGTGATGCTGGCCGGGGCGTCCTCTTCGGGTTGTGCCAGGGTGCCGCGCTGAATGGCGGCCTGTGCCTCTAGTTCGAGGATGCGAGCGCGCAGGCGGCGGATTTCGGCCAGCGCCTCAGCATGCGACAGCACGGTGTCGTCAGTGTCGCTCACAGCGACGGCGGTTCCCAACGGAAGCTCAGCGACGATCTGTGTGGCTTGAAAGCCTCGTTGTATTGGCGAGCCACCGTCTCCTGAAACGCTTTCCGGTCTGCAAAACCCGGAGCGTACATATCTTTGAGGATGCACGCCCTCTGGATCTCACCTCTATGAATGAGATGCTCCAGTATCCTGCGCAGGCTGGGATGTTCGACGCCTTCCAGGACGATCCTGCGGAACTCCTCGCAAACCTCGTCGCTGATGTTGGTCATGCCGGCCCCTGGAGCGTCTGTGATGGCGGTGCGGCGCCTGCCGCGCCTTCCGGTGCCGGCGGCATCATCGCCGCCTGTAGCTCGCTCTGCTGCGCCGCGTGCTGCTGGAGCTGCGGGTGTAGCTCGGTCTGCAGCATATCGCTCACCATCTGCCGCACAACCACCTGCAACGCCAGCGGGTCGATGCCGCCGACCGCCTTTAGCCTGTCCGTCTCGGCCTTGTAGTCGTCAATCTCGAGCGAGTGCGATTTGTCGCCCAGCAGTTCCTTCTGATGCGCCACCTGCGCCTTCAATCCAGCAATCTCCGCATCGGCCTTCTGCAGCAGTTCCTGTGCATGTTGCTGCATCTGCTGCGCGGCCTGTGTCACCTGCTGCACCTGCGGATCCACGCCGCTCTTGTATTGCGGCGGCAGGCCCCGTTTCATCCGCCGCGCGAACTCGTCGGCGTTCGGGAAATCGCTGTTCTCAGCCCACAGGTCGCCGACGATCTGAAATGCCGCCGGGTTCTGTTTCATGATCTCCGCAAACGCATTCGCCGCTTCCTGGCGCTGCGTGCCATAGGCCGGCCCTACGTCCGCCTCGACGTCGTATTTGCCCACATTCGGGTTGAAGATGACGCTCGGATCCGGTGTGTCGGGATTCTCTTGCAGCTCCTGCGCCTGTCCGCCGGTCAGCGGCACCGGAGCACCGTCAGTGTTTGGCTGCTGTGGCGGCGGACCGACGAACTGGTGCGCCTCGGGCGCATCCGGCGCCACCACGACCTTGTTTTCCTCGCCATCCTCGGCAAGCGTCATCACCACGCGCCGCGTGTCGTAGATCCGCGGTATCAGGTCGAGCAATATCCTGCCGACTTGCCGGATCGCTTTGGCTTGGTTGTCGATGTAATGGTACGTCGCGGTATCGCCCTGCCGCTGACGCTGCTGGATGGCAATGCCGCTGCGTTCGTTGCTCGGCATACCCAGCTCAGCCTGATACTGGCCGGTGACGCTCATCAGATCCTGCCGCGCAATCGTCATCCCTTGTATATACGCCTGCGCCATCTGCGGTGGCGGCTCGCGGGCTGGCGGCGGGATTGGCTGGCCGCGCTCGTCGAGGCCGTTGTAGACCAGCACAGACCAGTTCTTGACGTTCGCCGTCGCCCACTGCTCCTCGCGGCCCTGGATCGCGTCGATGCGCGCGACATACGGCGATTTGGTCTGCAGCGCGACCTGCTCCACGGCCGCCGAGGCCCAGTAGTTGTAGATACGCTGGGCGTCGATCTGGCTTCTGGTGTGGCCCTTGCGGTCCATCTCGCCGTCGATGACGGTTTCCTCGCCCAGAAACGGCACGATGGGAATGTATTTCCCCGGCCATTCCTCGCGGTCGATGATCCGGTCGCCGGCAAGTTTGAACCACTCGATTTCCGGCTCTGCGACCTCGCGCGTCTTGACGATAAGCGGCTCGATCTGGTCTCGGATGTCGTCCGGGATGTCGTCATCCCGCACCACCGTGCCATCCTGGAGCTGGTGGATCTTGCTATTGGCGATGCCGCGCCGCCAATACTCCGCGATCCGCACATGGTCCTTGTCGTTCCAGCCATCGGTGTGGTCGAGCGTGGCCGGCGCGGCGTTGTCCTCGGTGCCGTATTCCTCTTCGTACCGGTCGCGCGGGATATCCTCGAACACGAACGCGAAATTGGCGTCTGACTTGTCATAGAGTTTGCAGTCGGGGTCCATGTAGACACTGCGCGGGTCGGCAATGCGGCGTATCCACAGATCCAGATCGAATGAGTCGTTGTCCACGTAGTCGGTTTCGACGCGCACGTAGCCGATGCCGCTTTCGACCTGATGGAAGATGGCCGTGGAATACGCATCCACCGCTTTGCTCTGATACTCGATGCGCCGGATGATGCCGCTGAACACCTGCGCGGCCTCGTAGGACGCTTGCCCCCCTGTGGGCGTGACCTTGATCTGCGCCTTATTCTGCCGGGCGTCGTTGATCACCTGCAGATTGTGTTGCCTCACCTGGTTGTAGGTCAGGCATGGGCGAGAGCCGCGGTCCGCTTTGACCGAGGTGTCCCACTGCCACATATTGTGTGGGTCTGCGTTGGCGAATTTGGTGTCGAACAGCGCGCGTTCACGCCATGCGCTTTCCCAGCCGACACAGCGCTCGAATCTGTCTTTCGCCTCGCGCAGAATGGCGGCATCACCGGCTCTGGGGCGACGAGCCATCAGAGCATCACGCAATAGCTACGGCGTTGCTCATCGGCGCGTTGGCCGAGCCCTGCGCGTTGGTCGCCGTCACCACGCACGCCAGGTTGTGCCCGCTGTCCTCTGGCTGCACGCCATACGTCGCGCCCGTGCCGCCGTTGGCAACGCCGTCATTGTGCCAGGCGTAGGCATACGCGGTCGGCTCACCGCTCCAGTTGCCCATGGTGCAACTCAGCGTGGCGCCGGCCTGCGTGACCAGCGGCACGTCCACGTTGACCGGCGGTCCCTGTGCTCCAATCATCGCGCCGGTCAGTGCGGCGATTTCGGCCGCGTGCGTGCGGTCGTTGTTGAGCCAGTCGGTGGCCAGCAGCAGCAGCAGCCTCAGTTGGTCGGCGGCGGCATCACGCGGTGCGGCGGTCCTGGCGGCAGGCGCGCGGTGGCTGGTCTCGCGTTCATGGTCGGTGCGTGACTCGTTCTTGGTTGATGAGTGGCTCATGTCGTTGTCTCCCTCGTCAAAAATTCGCCAGGCGCCACATATCGCCCCAGCCCTTCGTCACCTTGTGGCGCAGAAGCCATGGCGCGCGTTGATGCAGCCTATGCAGCACTGCATCATCATCTGCGCCGAACACCGTCCACACCCGCGGCCCCTCTTCGCGCATTTGGTACAATTGCCACAGCAGGCTGGTCTCAGTCGGCGGCGGCGGAGGTGGTGATTTCCAGCCTGCCGCGATCAATTCCGCGTCGGTGGGCTTTCGCGTCACACTGACATCCAGCCGGTGTTATCGCGGCCTTCGTAGATCGTCCGATGTGTTGGGAACTGCTGCTCGATGATGGCGTCCAACGGCCTGACCTCAACATCGCGCACGCCGAGCGCCAGATACCGCGCCGCATCCGCGCCATGGCTCGCGTGGTCATGCACCGGACTGCTACGCCACGTCTGCGCCGCCTCGTTCCATTCCCGCCGATAGTGTCGTAGCGCGTGAATGCCCTTGGCGCAGCGCTCGGCATCGATCCACGCGCGCGGCAGGATCATGCGCACGGCATTGATACCGTCCGCGACGCTGTGTTGGCGCACGGTGCGGGTTGGGCGCACGCCGAGGCTATTGAGCGTCTCGGTGCGGCTGCGCCCGCTGCCCAACTCGCGCACCTCCGCGTCGTGTGGCAGGAGATGGCGCTCATACACATACGGCCGCTGCTGCAGAAGGCGCACGTAATGGTCGAGACCCGCACCACTGTCCTCGATGTAGTCGATCATGCGCCACTCGCCGCTGCGGCTGATCTGCGCGAACCAGATGGCGGTCGAGTCGTCTATGCCAAGATCCCACGCAGTCCAGACACGGAGAGCGGGGTCATAGGGCACGCGGGTGATGCGGCCTTCGCGATCCGCCGTGTCCACGAGCTTGCCGTAATACGATCCGCTATTCGGTGCCTCGAATGAGCATTCCAATTCCTGGGCGAACTCCTCGGGCGTCAGCTCGCGCCGGAGCGTCTCAATGGCACTGTCCGACAATGCACCGGTCTTGGTGTAGTCGAGCAGGTAGCTGGAATAGCCCGGCGTGGTGCGTGCCCGGTCGTATGCCTCCTGCAGCAGCCCTTTGCCTTTCGGTGTGCCGCTGCGGACCAGCACGCCGGCCGTGGTGGACAGCATCGGCTCGACGACCAGCATCAGGCCCGGCGAGGTGTCGTCATACTCATCCACGATGATCTCGATGGCGCCTCCACCGCGCCACACGTCCGGGTTATCGCAGCCGCCGCATTGATAGACGGCGCCATTCGGCAGCCGGATCGCCATCTCGGAGCGACGTACCTGGGCATCTGGGATGGTCTCGGCGGCCTTCACCAGTTGGTCCCACAGGCCGGTGCGCTGCCATTGGACGCCGTAGGGCAGCAGATGCACCACGCGGGCGTCCGGACGCTTATCGACCGTCGCCTTGCGCAGTCCGCGCCACATCAGGGCGGTGGATTTGCCGGCGCGGCGATGCACGACTGCCACAATGCGCTGGGATGGGTCGTCAATGAGCGGGATTTGCCACTCGCGCGGGCTGAACGGAACTTCGACTTTCATGGGTGGGTATGTGAGGTTAACCGGCTATGCGGAATGAATGGGGCGTGAGCTTCAACGTCACGGACGAACAGATCGCGGCGGACCTGAAGCGATGGCACTGGGACGACGATTGCGACGGCAGCCCGGAGGCCGTGGTGAAGGTGGTGCTGCGAATGGTGGCCGAGCAGACGATGGCCGACATCGAGGCAGACGGCACGATCATCATGGGCCTGTTCGAGCACGAGATGCCGCTGACCGTGCCGCTGGCTGAGTTAGTGGAGCACTGGATCGAGGCTCGCGAGGACCGCGACAGCCGCAAGCTCAGTGGCGAGCATACCCTGGACGCAGCGGAGTTGGCGGCGCTGCTGGGGCGGTTGGCGGCGTTGCTGCGCAGCCGGTTGGACGATTAAGGCACTCGTCTATATGGCGTGGTAAGCAACTGGGTATGAATCGCTGCACCCGGTTGCGGCTGGCTTATTCCGTCTGATAAGCGGCGTTTTCGGACCCTAACCGCCGGTTGCTGCGACGGAGCGGACATCGTGCCACCAGTCCCATGCAGCCCGCGTCATCGCGTTCCTGTCAGTCCATGCGCTCCGGTGTCCATCGGCGTTGTCGTTGACCAGCGTGTATTGATCCTTGCCCCAGACGAGGAAGCTGAACCCAGGCGGGAGGTCGCTTTCACTCATTTCCAGCCCTTCAAACGGTCGTTTGATCGCCACTTCCGTAGTCTGAAAACGCCTCACCGCAACAAGATGACCGCGATGATAACCCATAGCGGCACCGCAATCAGCAGCGCCATCAGGATCCCCCGGAACGTCGCTAGATCCCGCTGGTGGCGGTCAGCTCCTCCGCCGCAACTGCGTCACACCAAGTCCCAGCACACCCAGCCCCAACAACGCCAGCGAAGCCGGCTCCGGCACCGTCACGCTGAGCAGCTCAGTCTGCCCGCGGTTGAGCAGCACAGCGCCTGCACTGAGCGTGCCGGTGCTGAACAGCGTCATCGAGAACGGCGTCGTAGCGGCAAATGCACCGGAGCCATTGTGCGAGTAGCTATCGGCAGCGAGGGCGACGTTCTGGCTGAACATGTCCACCAACGCCCCCGGATGATCGGTCGGCGTGTCAGCGCCCTGCTGGTTCGCGGTGTCATTGTAGAAGGCGGCAGTGATGCTGCTGCCCACTGCATTCTGCCAAGTGCCAGCCAGTGACGACGAGAAGGTGGCAACAGGCGCGCTGAAACCCGTATCGCTGATCGCAATGTTGTAGGCGACCGCAGCCGCGTTTGTGTTGGTCACGCTCAGCGATGACGTGTTGAGGATGTCGAGCAGCGCCGGTCCGGATGACGCGCCAGAGCTCGTCTGCACGCTGCCATTAACGGCGACACCGCCGATCACGACGTTGGCGAGCTGCAGCGTGCCGGTGGCCGGATTGCTGTCGCAGGTGACGTTGTTATCGACACAGGCGAAGTTGCCGCCACCGAACTGTGCCGCGATCTGCAGCGTCGCATAAGCAGGCGTGGCAAGCGCAGCCAGCGCCGCTGCCAGGGGCAGGAGATGTCGCACCGTGAAGCCTCCGTGTTGTTGGTTGTTTGTTAGCTCGCCGCCTGCGTGGCGGCGGTGTAGCGGTCCTGCGCGGCGGCCTCGTCGTCACCCTCGAGCAGCGTCAGATGCGCCCACTGGCCTGGCGCGAGAGCTCGCGTCACCACACCACCGTCGAAAAACACCAGCGCCGCTCCACCACCTATCGCCACCAACTCGGCCTCGACGATCTCCAGCGGGGGCGCAGCGCCTGGGTGCAGCGGCAGCATCTCGACACGCCAACGCGGCATCACACACGTCCCAGCACGATGAGGATGATGAGGATGACGAGCACGATGCCGAGGATGCCGAGCCCGCCGCCGTAATACGGCCCGCCGTAGTAGCCGCCGCGGTAGCCGTAGAAGCCGCCGAACAGCAGCACGATGAGCAGCACAAGCACGATGAGCATCACCGGCGACATCAGCGCACTCTCAGGCCGCCGCCACCACCGGCGCACACGTAGAGGTCGTAGCAGAGCCACAACAGCGCCACGATGACGATCACCGCGACGATGATCCGCAGGATGCGCATGGCCACCTCGCCGGCCCAGCCGAGCCAGGACAGCGCGATGGGCAGCAGGATCATGATGATGGCGACAATGCCGCACACCACCACGATCCAGATCAGCGTTTGAATCAGCCAGAGCACCGAGAAGCACATTCAGCGGTCTCCGTCAGTGTTGAGCGGCGGGCGGCTGTCACCGCCTGCACGCCCATCAGGCGCCACCTGGGGAGGCATTACGCGCCTAACCGTCAGTCCTGGCGCTGAGCTCGCGCTTGACGCGACGCAATGCAACGACGAGCGGATCGTCCAGATTGAGGGTAAGGCCGAGACGGTAGCGCTTGCCGTTGACGGCGCGCGGCGTCGTGTGCATTTCGCGCGCGATCTCGTCGTCAGTGCAGCCGGCCGAGTGCATGCGGCGCAGGCGCTCGATCATCGGCTCGGTCCAGACTGTCATGTCGCTTCAGCAGTCATCGCATCGAGCGCCGAGGACGAGGGCGCAATAGCCGGCGACAGCCACGGCGCCGTACAGCAGACACAGCGCAGTCAGCACCCGTCCCGGTATGGACGCACGTAGCTACGGTATGGACGAGTGTAGCTACGCCGTTTCATCGCTCTTGCCCCACACGAACTCGGTGTCGGTGCTCGCTGGCTCTGGCGTTACGTCGATGACGGGTGGCGCGTCCTTAGTTTCATGTGAAACGGCTGCTGCTGCGGCTGGCGCCCATGTGAACTCGATGCTGACGGGCCGGTCTGGATCGCCGGTGATCTGCAGCGGCAGTACCTTGCCGACGAGTGTCAGGAACGCAGTTGGGTTCTCGTCGGCCTGACGCATCAGGTATTGCTCGCCTCCGACGCCAGCCAGGGCAGCGAGGACCATGTGCTTGATGTCCCCATCGACCTTGTTTGGCGTTCCTTTCTGCCGTCCGCCGCGTCTTTCGCCTGGCCTTGAGGGCCGAAACTCGCCCACGACTAGAGTTCCACTAGCTTAGCTGTCTCAATCTCGCGCCGCGAGGCAATCGAGGCTGACCTGCACTTCGCGGAGGTGACCGAGCATCAGCAGGGCGACGAGGGCGCGGTCGTGATGGACTGCGGTCACCACGGCATCCCATCCCTGGAATGGCCCGTGCGCGAGCTTGCAGGCGGCTCCAGGGCGCCAGAGCGGTTCGGGAGGGGTGAGGGTGCGGCGAACATGGTCAAGGGCCTGTAGCGTGCTTATAGCGGCGTCTGAGGCATAGGCGGGATCTGTGCCTGATCTGACGAGATCGACGACGCCTGGTGTGGCGCGGATTGGCGACCAGGATGTGGCGGTGTGGTTGAAGCGGATGAACAGGTATCTTGCGAAGAGCGGCCGCTCGACGGTGTGCCAGAGGGAGCGGATGGCGTTATCGCGGACTCTGGTGACGTAGAGCGGGAGGTAGGTGGTAAAGCCGGAGCGTTGGAGGTTTGTGTTGGCCCAGCGCTCGGCTTGGGGGTGGGTGTAGATGCAGGCCCACCGAATGCTGCGGCACGGCATGCGGGACGTGGCGAGGGTGTCCGCGCTGTCGTGAGGGGGCGCATCTAACCGGGTAGCTGGTGTGGCGTCAAGCGGCATTGGGGTGGTCCTTCTGCGTCGGCGGATCGGCAATGCCGCGTTTGATGCCGGCTCTTCGGTAGGCTTCGGCGAGTTCTGCGGGTGAGAGGTGTCCGGTCTTTCGCGGCTGGCTTGGGATGGCCTTGGCGAGTTGGGCGTTGCGCTCCTCCTCCCGGTCTTTGAGATGCGCGACGGTTTCTGCAACGAGTGAGCGGGCGTGAGCGGCTTCGGCGTCGGTGCGAAGTGGTGGCAGCTCCGGCACTGCGTCTGCGATGGCGAGTGGCTGTGGCCGGTTGCGTTTCCACCAGGCGCCGAGATGCTGGCGGACGTCGGCGTAGGTTGGCACGCCGTGGCATTCGGTTGCCACGTAGTCGACGCTTGGGTGGGTGAACGCGGCGTCTGGAAAATCAGCGAGGAGTGGCAGGAATGCATTGAACGCGCTGGCGGCCTGGGTGCTTTCCATGGGGCTGGTGAGTTTGGCGAGCATGGCGATCCACTGGGCGCGATGGGCTCGGACGTGGCTCATTGCAGCAGCGTCCTGCTGGGCATTGGCCAATCGGCGAGGTCTTCCGGCGTGAGGCCGACGGCGCGCAGCACGGGGTCGAAGCTGTCCTGGACGTCGAGCCACTGGTCGCGGTTGAGCCAGGTCGAGGGGTGGGGAATGAAGCGTTCCTCGGCGCAGAACCGGTGGGCGGCGAGGCCGGCCATGATCGGGGCGGGGCTGCCGGCCCGGACGGTTGCGCCGTGCCATGCCTTGAGCGCTGCCCGCTTGCCGGCCTGTCTGGGGTAGGCGAGCCAAAACGCTTCGAAATCGGAAGGGTAAGCATGTCGGTCTTGGGGGGGGACACGCTCGGCCCCTCCCGGCACGGGAGGGGTTTGGGGTGGGTTCTTTCTTTCTTCTCTTTCTTGGTTAATCTTCTCTTGGTTAATATTGATATAAGGCGAGGTGCCACCGTGGCACCATTCGTTTGCAGATTTGGCACCAGTCGTGGGTATAACTGGTGCCACCGTGGCACCATTCACCCGATTTTCCATGACCGGTGCCTGTGTGGCACCATTTGTGGGCATAACTGGTGCCTGTGTGGCACCTTTTAGGGGGTTGTCTGGTGCCAGTGCGGCACCATTCCCAGACCTATCGGGTGCCACGGTGGCACCATTTGTCGGGCGCTGGATGTGGTAGGTCAGGCTCCTGCCACGAGGCTCTGTCCGGACCAGTCCTGCCACCTCCAGACGTCGGGTGGAACGGATCAGCGTCCGCTTGGGTAGCCCTGTGTCCGCCATTAGGGTGGACTGCAGCGGGAAGCATTCCAGGTGCTTGTCAGCCATATTGGCAAGCACCATCAGCAGACAGCGGTCGTCAGGGCATAGCCGGTGGACCCGGCCCATCTCAATGGCCCACGCAAATGCCGGGACGCTCATGACACAGCCCTCTTGCTTCGGGCCTCGGGCTGTGCAAAATGATGGCTGCCAGTTGCCATACAGTTTGCGTGCCCAAGCGCTCGCTTGGTTAAGTTACAGGCCGCCAGTGCTTCCAACACTGGCGGTTTTCTATTGTGCGCCGTCATGATTGAGTCGGCAACGGTCATGGCTTAATCCGCCGCCGGCTGTTGACCGGCAGGCCAATCGACCGCCCCTCGTCCTGCTGCTTGATCTCGGCCTGCATGTTCATGCCAGCCCAGGTGAAGGCACTCAGCAACGGCTCCATCACCGACGCGCATAGGTTCACCCGCTGGCGCACCGTGTCGCTCACCGCATCCGACGAATTGGCCAGCTTAACGATCCGCTTGACCTGCCGCAGATAATGCGCCGACGAAGCCCGGAAGCCGCCGGCTATGTCGGCCGGAGCATCGCGCGCATACAACTCCACCAGCTTCACCCGAAGCAGCGACGAGTTGGGTCGGCTGCCTATCGAGTAGGCCGGATGATCGGTCGCCTTGCGGGCGGCTGCATTGATCCTTGATCGCGCCTGGTTGCGATGCTGCACCACGCCATAGCGTTGCACCGTGTTGCTGTCGAACACATCGGCCGGCTCCTCGAGCAGACTTTGTGCCACCAGCCAGCGGTCGAACTCGGTCAGCGGCATCTCGAACCACTGCTCGTCAAGCAGGTTCTTCCCTGTCGCCTCCTCAAACGATGCCTTGTGGTCGTGATAGAAACTCCTCGCCAGCTCGATGGATGCCCGGTGCTGTGCCCGCGGATCACTCATGCAACGTCCTCCTCCCTGCTGATGATGAGACGCAGATTGCTGCGCCGGCCCGAGCGTTGCGGCGGCGTCAGAGACTTCAGCGCCTGGTCGATCTCGGCGATGTAATCCTTGAACCGGTCGATCACCTCCGGCGCCACATCGACGCCTTCCGCCATGAGCGTTCCCAGCATACGGCAGCACTGTTTCACGTCATGCGTGCCGCGACGCATCAGGTTCATGGCGTCCTTGACCCGATCATCACTCATGCGCAGCGGTGAGTTGCGCATGGCATGCCGCGGCATGCCGAGTTCTTCGTAGAACATGACGTTGGCGCGCTCGCGCAGCTTGATGGCGGTCAACTCGCTACTGCCGACTGCATCGATGATCTTCTCGGCAAAAACGAACTGCCGATCCACCGGCAGATAGGACCGTACCACCTCGCCGGTGACGATGCGGCGGAACTCCGCAAGATGATAGTCGAGTTTGAACAGCTTGGCGCATTTGGCATCGAAAATGACTGCTTCCGCCCCGCCGAGCCGACCACTGTCGCGCAGCACATGGAGCGCTAAGTCTATCTGATGATGCGTGTAAGCCCCGGTTGGCATCAGCGCCTGGATGCAATCACGCCCAGGCTGCTCGCCTTTGCGAATTTTGCCCCATATGCTCTCAGCAGCGTCCCGCGTAAGAGTGGGCCAAATTTGGCCCACTCCCTCAGGCGTGTCACAGCGCAGGCACGATTCTGTCACTGCGCGACTTAGTGCAGCAACAGCGTCCAAACTAGCCGCCGCCGTGGTGCCGCGCTGCATCGCGTTCTCCGACGCCAGCATGATCACCATCCGCGCATCGCTAAGAGCGAGCACTTCAATCGGCACGGCATCCAGACCGTGCCGCCGTGCCGCCTCAATGCGATGATGACCAAATGCTAGTTCGTATCCTTCGCCAGCAGGACGGGCCACCACGCTGCTCCAGAACCCGTTGCTCTTGATTGATGCAAGCAGCTTTGCCACCTGCGCCTCGTCAATCGGGTGCAGCTCGAAATCACGGAACGGATTGGGCCGGATCAGCTCAAGCCGGATATCAGGCATGCATCACCTCCGCGAGTTGGGCAGGCAACCTGCGAAACACCGTGCCGGCACCACGCTGCACAAGCGCTGCCGCAAGCTGGAATCCGCTGCCAGGCCAGGGCAACGGCGGTTGGTCCACCAGCATGAAGCACGTCACGCCAAACTCGGCCGCCTCGATCTCTCGCAGCCTCGCTTTGGTGACGAAGTGCGTGATCGTCGCCAGAAACACCACGTTGGGCGATAGCTCCATCGCGTGGCGCAGGAACGGACGAAACTTCGACCACGGCGGATTGCTGATGATCCAGTCCGCCGGCTCCCGATACGTCAGGAAGTCACGGCCTTCCGTCACCTCGCACCAACGGACGTCGTTGCTGTGACGCAGCATCGCGCTGTAGAACGCACCATTGCCACGACATGGATCGAGCAGCCGGCCGCGCGGCTGGTAGAAGTCCACAATGCGCCGGGCGAGTTCGGGTGGCGTCATGACCAGATCGTGGTGTGCAGCGTTCTGCCCCGGCGCGAGGCGTCGCTTTGCGGGCTTCGGAGCCGGCAACGCCGGGAACAGCGTGAGTTGACCCGCCATCACGCCCCCTCATCCATCGCCGACTGGCGCATCATGCCGCCACCCGGACCGGTATCATCGGCAGCCGCCATTCAACGAGCGCATCCACCACGTCATCGACCGAACGGCACACAGCGATCCGCATGCCGGCTCGCTCCAGCGCAGGGAATACATCGGCCTGGCCCTCCAGCACCCTCTGCGCGCCACTGCGTGTCAGCACGGTGCGCGTCTTGCTCAGCCCGCCACCTCGCCGCTTCAGCTCTATGCCGTAGATACGCGCGTCATGCAGCACCAGGATATCCGGCCAGCCGCGCTGTAATCCGAGCCGCGCCAGCTTGGCGGCATACTGCGGCGGGAGCGGCACGCTGCCAGCCGGAAACGTCGTCCATCTCGCCGGCGGCAGCAGCAGCTTGCGCAGCAGCGACGCGACCGAGGCGTGTAACTCATCCTCCGGCACGATCGGCGAGGTGAGGCGGTACGTCATGCCGCAGCACCCGTGCGCAGCAGCGAACCAATCGCCCGCGCCGTCACGCGCGGGCCGAACAGCCACGCAATCTGCTTATGCTGCAGCCCGATCGCCCACATCTTACGGATCATCGCCACCTGCTGCGGCGTCCAGGGCTGCTGCGGCCGATGGCCGGGAATGCCCATCTCGCGCCCGCAGATCGGGCAGCATAGCGTCCGCGGCTCCACTAGCGCGCCGTTGCCGTTCATGCCGCAGCCCGCCGCGGTGGCACGATCCAGCAGCGTCGACGGCACGGCTCACAGTACGGCCCGCCATCAACCACCGACGCGCCGCACCAGTCCCAGTGCGGCCGGTTGCCCCGCGGATACTGGCAGCCACGCGGCGCTACAGGCTCCGGCGTGGGCGGCTGCTCCAGGGCCTCCAGCTTGGCCAGCGTCGGGCGCTTGCGGGGGCGCACCACCGGCGTCTGGCCGGCGGCGCGGATCGGCGAGGGTCGCGGCGCCAGGCCCAGCCGGTGCGCCTTGCCCACCACCGCCGATTTGCTGACGCGCAGCTCGGCGCCGATCAGCGCGGTACCGGCCCCGTCCGTCCAACGCTGGCGCAGGTGCGCCGTCGCGGCTTCGCCCCACGCGTGCGGCTGGCGTCCAGGATTCGCCGCGCTCACTCGGCGGCCTTCCGGCGTGCCCGTGGCCGCGTCGAGGCCAGCGCCGCGTCAGTGATGCCGGGAATGCCAGCCTCGGCCGCCGCCTCACGGATCGCCGGCCAGTGCTTGTAGGGCACCCCGTAAGACAACCAGTGGTTGATGGCGTTGCGGCTTACATCGCAGATGTCCATTAGCGTTTCCCGACCCCCAAATGCTTTGAAAAGCCGGAGCGTTGTCATGGCACGGTAATCAACAGCACATCTGTTGGCAAGGCAACAGGGTAAAAGACCGCTGATGACAGAATCTCTGTCGCGCCTCTATATGTGTTGCCTTCTAGGCAACGCCGCAGTGAAAGTAGCGAATGACAAGGAAACCAGATCCGCAGGAAGTCGGACTGCGCCTGAGAGCCATTTTAAGGAAAAAGGGAATTTCGATCAGGGAGGCCGCCGCCCTTCTCGAAGAGCCATGGTCGAATTTCGGAAACGCCGTAAACGGCTATCAGCTCCCCAGACCCGAAGTCGCTTACGAGCTTGAAAAGCTACTGCCGGGCGTCACCGTGCAATGGATTTTCTTCGGCGACGACCGGCTTGTTCCCGGACAGCTTTCGAGAGAATTGACGATTTTCGTCGAAGGTTTCAGAGAGAAAATTTGGCGGCAGGAACCGGTTCCAAAGGAACCGGAAGCACAGGCACCGGTAAAGAAAACGGTGGCGCGTCCTTCAAAGAAGATGGCTCGCGCTTAAGGACTTTTTGTCCCAACGAAAAGCCGACAAAAACAACAAAGCAACACAACACCGACAGACTTTCTGTTGCTGACATCAGGATATCTGCTATAGTGCCTCCGTCACCTGACGCGAGGCCGCTATGGCTACTGAACAGCCCTGCACGTTTCGGCATTACGATACGATCTCCCCACATGATTCAGAACGGAGAACGGCGGGCCTCCAGTTCCCCGAAGCCCTGTGTGGCGGGATGGTCGCGCCCAACGTCACAGTAACGCCGCGGTCACAATCAGCCTATGCGCAAACCGGCAAGCAGCGTCCCGATGCGCGTGTGCAACGTGACTCCAACGCAACTCTCGCGTGGAATATCCGTGATGTCCCAGGCGTTACCGGGAATGTCTCCGAGCAAACCGCAACCTCACAAATACTTTATCGGACCACAAACAATGCCGCGTCGCCCGCGCCCCGTGACCTATGCGCAGGCGATGAACGCCCTGCTCGACGCCTATCTGACGCTGTTCCGCATCCTCGAGCTGCGGCTCCTGGACCCGCAGACGCGGGAGGAGTTGGAACTGCTGCGGGACCGATTGGCATTGGTGACGCGCCGGGACAACGGAAGGCGCTGAGCGCCGAGATTGCACAGATCATACGAGCGCAACGGGACCGGGATTTCGTCGCGACGCTGGCCGAATGGCAGCGAGCCTCTGGCACGGATCGCGCCTACTGGCGCCGCTATGTCCGCCTCGCGATAGCCGAGGAGCGCGCCAGGCTCGCCAAGAGCCGAGCCGCACTGCGCGCAGCCGCCACCCGCAACCAACGGAAGGACGCAGCATGATGGATCACCCCGACAACGCATCGCTGCTCACGAACGCAGCCGCTCTGCTCGAACGAGCCAGGTCCGACGAGCGAGCGCTGGAGCTCGAGATGACGGTGCTGCAGACGCGCCTGGAGGCCGTGCGCGAGGTCGTGGCGGCCCTCACCGGCCGCCCACGGGTGCGCCGCCAGCGCGCGCCACGGCTCGTCGAGGCGCCCCAGGAGGCACCACAGCCCGAGATGGAGCTGAGCGCGTGACCAGCTCCTACCGCATCGAGCATGCCATGTCGGCCGCCATGCAGATCCGCGCAATGCTCGGCGACACCGAGGACGAGAAGCTGCTCGCCGACACCATCGACGGCGAGACCGACGCCCTCGAAATCCTCGACCGGCTGGTAGAGCAGGCGCTCGCCGACGAGGCCCTGGTGGACGGCGCACGCGAGCGCATCAAGCGCCTTGAGGCCCGTGCGGATCGCCGCCGGCACATCGTGCTGCAGATGATGGAGGCGATGGGGCTGTCGAAGCTCGAGCGCAGCCTGTTCACGGCCAGCGTGACGCATCGCAGCAAGGCCATCGTGTCGGATCAGAGCGAGTTGCCAGACGCTTTTATCCGCCACGCCCCGGACCTCGTGGCGCTCGGTAAGGCGCTGCGGGCCGGGGAGCAGATACCGGGTGCGACGTTGAGCAACCCGAGCCCGAGTTTGACACTGAGGACAGCCTGACATGAATGCACTCGTGCCAACCGCAATGCCGCTGCAGGATATGCAGACGCTCGCCGTCGCCATCGCCAAGAGCGGGCTATTCGGCATCCGCACGCCTGAGCAGGCCCTGGTGCTCATGGCAATCGCCCAGGCCGAGGGCCGGCACGCCGTCGAGGCCGCGCGCGATTACGACATCATCAACAACCGGCCAGCCAAGAAGGCCGAGGCGATGCTGCGCGATTTCATCCAGGCCGGTGGCAAAGTGCAGTGGCACAGCCTCACCGACGAGTTGGCCGATGCGACATTCACCCACCCGCAGACCGGCGAGGTGCGGATCGACTGGGACATGAAGCGGGCGCAGACGGCGTTTGGCAAGAAAGACATGTACACCAAATTCCCGCGCCAGATGCTGCGCAGCCGGGTGGTGTCGGAGGGTGTCCGCACGCTCTGGCCACTGGCCACGTCTGGCATGTATGTGCCGGAGGAGCAGGCAGACATCTCGGCCAAGGACGAGCACACCGGCCCGACGCTGGAGGCATCGCCGGAGCGGCAGGCGATCAACGACGAGATCCCGCTGCGTGCTGCCGCCGCCCCTGCGCCACGCCCGGCGCGTAAGTCGGAGCAGGAGACGCCAAAGTCCCGCACCGATGAACAGTGGCGCGTCTGGCTCGATAAGTTGCGCGCGGCGTGCGATGTGCTCTACCGGCGTGACGAGGTGGTAGAGGTCGCGAACCGTCCCAGCGTCGGTGATGCCATCAGCACTGGCCCAGAGTGGGTGCAGCGCGAGATTGCCGCGATCCTGGCCGATAACTATGCGCGGTTCCCAAGCGAGGATGAGCCGGGCGATCTGCCGGAGGTCGAGATCGCGGGCGAAGAGAAGATGGCGGCAGGCTAGCGTCTTGGCCGTCAGCTCTCGGAGGGATAGCGTCGGCGGATGACCAACCGGCTTTTGCAGGACAACTGGGGCGACAACTCAAAGCCCTACACCGAGGAGGAACTCGCCGAGGCACGCGCGCGGTTCCGGCGCCGTGACCGCATCACGCTGGTGGCGGCGCTGACTATTGCGCTGCTGATTGTGGCGGGTGTCGCCGGCCAGATCCTGCACCACTACTGGCGATGATCGACAGCGAGGACCACGAGGGGATCGACCGCATGCTCACCAAGCAGCAGCCGTCCCGTGCAGGCACCTATATCGCCCTGTGGGCGGCAGGCGCGGTCTTACTCGGTGCGTTGTGGGGCTTCATCTTCTGGCTGTTCCAGAACATCCCGCTCTCGCCATGATCGCGCGCTAGCCGTCGGGTGGTGGCGCCTCGCGCGACGCCAGCAGCAGAGCCAGAAGCGCCGCGAGCATCTCTGCCCAAATCTCCCGGATCTGCTGGCTGACGCCCATGCACGCGCCGATTGGCTCGCGCCCCGTGAAAATCATCCAGAGGCAGCCTAGCCCAGCCACCAGCGTGATCATGCTCTCGGTGGCAATCACCACCGCCAGCAGCCAAAACGCCGCGCGCAGCATGTGGAACGGCGGTCGGTCGGCCACATATCAGTCCTCGCCGCGCAGTTCGTCCAGGATCGCTTGCAGGTCCAGATGCAGCGCGATATCGGTCCGGT
>Ga0247665_1000011_pt1 | contig 39315 bp, 58 predicted proteins | sample CNK06_metaG_FD_182716 | JGI IMG/M metagenome (GOLD analysis project Ga0247665, IMG submission 182716) | Soil microbial communities from Purdue University Martell Research Forest, Indiana, United States - CNK06 | ecosystem: Environmental > Terrestrial > Soil > Temperate forest > Bulk soil... | reverse complement strand
GCGCAACACGCGGTCTTGAGCTACCTTGTAGGCGTTTTCGTTTGCACCACTGATGTTGTTCTCGTGATCCCAGGTGCGGGCCACGATTTCCTTCACGCTGCGCAACACGTCCGTACTGAATTCGTACGTCGTGCCATGCACGTACTGCTGACCGTTCAGGCGGATATCGATGCCGCCACACGGCGCGAGATCGATTCGGTACCACCAGAGGTCTTTCCCGTCGTCCGTGCGGCGCGAGAATCGCTCCGTCACGTTGGCGGTAAAGAGTGACGACTGGGCCTGAGCAGACAGGCGCGCGGATTCTTCTTCCGCGATAAGCCGGCCAGCGGTCGATTTAGCCAGTTCGGCTTCGAGCGCCGCGATACGGGCTTTAAGCTGTTCCGGGGTTTCGGCGCCGGTAACTTCCGGCTTGTCGTCATCTTCAAAAACCCCCTCTTGCGAGGGGGCGTTAGGCGTGCGCGGGGGCATCAACTAACTCCTTACGGGGTGGTCACAGTACCGGCAGTATAACCCGGCGTGAAGGCGGAACCGGCTTCCACGCGTGCGAGGAACGCCTGATTCAGGATGATCGAACCGTAGAAGACCTTCCACGACACAACGCGCGTCTGGTTGAGTGGATCGCTCTTGTCAGCGCCCGTCAGGTAGTGGAATTCCGGATTCTCCAGCAGGACCTGGCCGTACGAGTGGTTACCGATGAAGATCGTCGGGAACACGCTCACGCCCGTGGCGGGGGCCGCCGGCGGCGTCTGCGCGACGCCGATACCCGTCAGCGTAACCGTCTGGTTCGGCAGAAGCTGCGTGGCCTGACCGGCCAGAGGGCCGGTGACGGGGACACCATTACCGATTGCCGTTGCCAGATTCGAAGGCGTGGCCGACGTGCCGATGTACACGTTGAACACGTAGTTCGGCACGTTCGGGATCACAACCGAGATCGAACCGGTCGGGCCTGTCACGCTGATCGCGTTCGAAACCTGATAGATGATCTGTTCGACCGACGTTTGCGCGGGCGAAGCCGTCACGATGATCTGGTAACCGGCGTTGGTAGCCAGCGTGCCGCCCGACGCCGACGCCGTACCCTGGATGGCGGCTGCGCCCGTCCAGTAGGGCATCATGTTGGATTCAACGAAACGCGCACCGTTGAACGGGCCGAGTTCGTTGTTGTACAGGCGGTTCACGTCGCTGTACGACCACGCGTTGACAACCGTCGTGTTCTCGCGCATGTCCTGTGCCGACAGCGGATGGATGAGCGCGATGTAGTGTTGCATGACAGCGGGTGACTTCGACGGATCGCGATACGCGCCCGCTTCGATCATCATGTCTTCACGTTCGTCGCCCATGAAGCGCGGCACGCCGTATGTGAGGAACGAACCAACGATGCGGTTCGTCTCGTGCGGCGTCATCACGTCAGTCGCCAGCAGGTTCGCGCGCGATGCCTTGCCGTTCGCGTAGTTCACCTGAGTCGTGGCGAGGAGCGTGTTGAACGTGTTGCGCTCCAGCGTTTCCGGCAGTTGCAGCGCGACCAGTTCGCAGGCTTGCTGGAACAGCGGGTGCTTGATGGTCAGGTTCGCCACGTCGGTGATGATAACGCGATCGCCCCATTGCTGCGCGGTTGCCGAAACCTGTTGCAGCGTCATTGCTTCGCCGGGAGGCGCTACGCCTTCCTGCAACGGCGCGAACGGCAGCGGCAGACGCTGATAGCGCGAAGCCGTGTATGTCGTGCCGCGATTCGTGTCCAGCTTCAGCGGCTTGCCGAACTGGTACGCGACCAGTTGGCGGCGCGCGAGCGGCTCGACTTCTTCCTGAATGTACGCTTCAACGTCCGCCGTGAAGCTGGTGGACTGGTTGGTAACGCCCGGGAACAGCGAGGCCCACAAGAGGCCCAATTTTTTGAGGTATCGCATGGTTTCCTCTTCGTGGTTAGATATTCATGTTCGCGAGACGCTCGCGACGCTTGTCCTGATCCGAGCGCCCCGAACGCGCCGGCACATCACTGCGAACTCCTGCCGACTTCCCGCGCGGCACTGCCGGTGCGGACGACTTGGGCTTCGCCTTAAGCTTGCCTTCAGCAATGTCCTTACCGAGCATCCAGTAGTACACATCCTCGCGCGAAGCCTGCTGACCGCGTGAACGTGCCTTCTGTACTTCTTCTTCCACCCGCTCCGTGTACTTCGCGCGGCGCGGTTCGCTCGCAATCTTCGATTCGAAGCGCGCGCGGTCCGACATGTCCTGAGCCTGGAACATCGCCTGCTGTGCCTGGCGTTGCGTGTCGCGCAGTGTGCGGTTCGCCTGAATCTGCCAGCGCTCCATCTCCGTCGTGTCCGGACTGCGGAGGCGCTCCTCTTCGCGCTGATACTCCGTATCTACGGGCGCAGGCTGACTCGAAAGGCGCGCTTCCGCTGCAAGGCGTCCACGGCGTTCGACTTCAGCCTCCAGGCGAGCCAGACGCTCAGCAGAATCATCGCGGCGCGATGTGGTCCGTGCAGGAGGATCGTCAGGCAGGTCATCAGCAGGGAGATCCAGATCATCATCAGCATCGGGATCAGGTGCAGGAAGGTCATCAGGTAGGGAATCATCGTCAGGTTCTCCGTCGATCCCCGGAAAAAGAAGGCCTAAGAGTTTTTTAAGCAGCTTGTTCACTTTAGCTCCAGGTGCCCGTGCCGATTTGCTGGATAACAGCCGTGGGCGTTGCGCCGACGTTCGTCAGGGTGATGAGGAAATCGCGGAAGGTAGACGCGGCAATCGTCATCGTGCCGTTCAGCGTCCAGCCGGTGTTCGTGGTCACCGTCCAGGCGAACGCGCCGTTGTTACCGCGACCGATTCGCAGGACGACGGTCGAACCAACCACCGCTTGTTGCGGCGTGAGCGTCGAAATGAGCGTCGCGACAGTCGGGAGCGTAAGAGCCTGACCCGCGCCGATTGTGCCGGTCAGTTCGAGTACGGTATTTTCCGCCGCCATGATCTGCGATTGCGTGGCGGTAAAGCCGGTCGTGTTCGACGCGGCGTTATAGGCGCCCGCCGGCCACGGGTTCACGTTCAGGAGCGCGTTAATCAGACCGATCTGATCGACTGCCGCGCCGTTCATCACGAGAGATTGAGGTTGGCCCTGAATGGCCGGGAAAAGCGCGCCGATCAGGGCGCCAAGACGGGTTTTCTTCATGATATTCCCCTGATTAGGCTTTCGCCGGTTATATAGCGTTTGTTTCAAAAAGTCAACGTACGCGCCGCGCGCGGATAAAACTGTTTGCCGTCATCGTGCCGCCTGCAAAAGTGGATTGCACTACGAGAAAGATAGTCGTAGTCGTGGAAAGGCTGAATCGGGTTACTGGAGACGAAATAGTGTCAGAATTTGCGGCAGTGAACGTGAGGGACAGAGTAGTAAAAGAGCCTAAGCCGTTAAAAGCGCCAGTAGTGTTACTCACTCCCGCAATGATCTGCGTAGCTGTCGCTCCGGCGCCCGCTGAAAACTGGGCCGTCCCCGCCACGTCCCAATCGCCCGCCGTCAGCGAAACACTGGTGGCGTTCGCGGGCGTATTGTTCGTAAGTGACGTGCCGGAAGTGGTATTCGAGGCGAATTCGCCAATACTTCCCGCGTTCGCGTTGTCATTCGTGGTCGTGCCGACAATGCCATTTGTGCTGGATGGCGTGAACGCGCCAGTGCTGCTAAGCGTGGTGAACGCGCCAGTGCTCGCTGCCGTGTTACCGATTGGACCGGGAGATGCGAAGCGGTTCACAAATCCCGTACCGCTGACTGTCGAACTGGCGGACAGCGTAGTAAAGGCACCCGTATTCGCTGCCGTGCTGCCAATCGGAGGAGGCGAGGCGAAGAAAGTCGTGAACCCCGCGCCGCTCACCGTCGAGGTAGCGGACAACGTGGTAAACGCACCCGTGTTTGGCGTAGTCGCCCCTACCGTGCCGTTGAGCGCGCCGCCGGTAGAAGTCAGCGTCGTGAACGCGCCCGTACCGGGCGTCGTCGCGCCAATATTCGTGCTGTTGATACCGCCCGTCGCGCTGAACCCGCCCGTGTGCGCCCATGCGCCAGTGCCGCTTGTGGATGTGATGCCGCTGATGCCGGAAGTCTGCCCGCCAGTGATCGCCAGCGCGTTTGTAAAACCGGTGAACGCGTCGTTGGCAAAGCCAAACGCCAGAACCGTACTGCCCCACGTCACGAACGCGTTTTTGTTATTCGCGCTGCGAATCGAATCGATGAACTGGACCGTGGGGTTCGGGCTGTTATAAATCTGCGTGCCCGTAGCGGTCACCGCAGGCACCGCGCCGCCGGATGCGAACAGACTGCCAGCGGTCGCCGTCGTGAAAGCGCCCGTACTCGGCGTCGTTCCGCCAATCGGCGAATTGTTGATCGTATTGCCTGTAACGGCTACTCCGCTTTCTGTACCGCCCGTTACATGCAGTGTGGTCACAGTCGGATTCGGATACGTGCCGGACAGATCGCCGCCAGCGGGGCCGGTCGGATCGCTCGCTACGCTGTTCAGCGCAATCGTCGTCTGCTGCGCGAGCGAGTTGACAGCGGCCTGCACTTCCTCAGGCGGCACATCGGTGCCCGCGCTGCGCACGACGTACGGAATGATGCGGAATGTATCAGCCATGGAGAGCCCTTAACCGTTTGCTTATCGATGGGCGCCCGCCGGGGCAGTGCGTCAGGAGATATGTGACAAGTCCCGGCCCATAGCCGCACGCCTTCGCGTACTGGTCTGCCTCCAGCTCCTGCGCTTCGCACATCGCGAAGAACGCTTCCGTGCGAAAGAACGCGCGCAGCGTCACGAACCACAGAACCCGCGTGCGCACATGCTTGTGGTGCAGGTGTCCGCGTTCGTGGGCCAGAATCGCGTTCTGTTCAAATTGAGACAGAGAGTCGAACTGACTCCCGGTCTGTATTGTGCCCCATGGCGTGACGCGTGCGCAGAAGTCTTTCATTAGCGCGGCCCCATCTGCGGGTCTTGTACAGTATCCGGATGAATCATACCGGCGGGGCCTTGAGGGCGCGGCTGGCCGGGCTGCGCACCGGGGCGCGGAGTTCCGGCCACGCCTGGCGCAGCGCCGCCGGGAACTCCCGGCTGGCCTTGCGGTGCGCCAAGCTGTTTCTGCATCTTCTGGTTCATCGCCTGCTGATGCGCCTGAATGTGCGCACGGAACAACCCCACCGGGTCGCCCGTCAGCGTCGCGCCGCGCATATGCTCCGCGATGTGCCGTTGGTCATCATCTGCCGGATGGACTTCGGCGGGCAAACCGTTGTGCATCATCAGGTTTTCGTCTGACGGCTCGACGTGGAAGAGATTGCGCTCATCTATCAGGATGCGCGGGCCGACTTCCGGCCCGAAGATCTGTTCTGTGCCCATCTCCAGAATCGGGCCGACGTTCAGCCGTCTGCCGTCCAGCTGTTGCGGCGGGATGCCGCGCAGTACGTTCATCCACGCAATCATCTGCTGCATGCGCTGCATGCCCGTCTGGTAGGCCGTGCCGCACCAGCGGAAGAAGTACCGCTCGTTGAACGCCTGCACAGGGATCTCTTCCTGTTTGGCGCGCGCGCCGACTTCGCCCATCGTGACCACAGTCAGTTCCTTCGTGCGGAACTGGCGGTCAAGTTCAAACATGCGCTCCAGAAGCGGATCCAGGATGCAGCCTTCATACCGTTTCGCGTGGTCGATAATGTTCGACTGCTGCTCCTGCGCCTGTGCTGCGGCCTGCGCCTGATTCTTGCGGCCCGCCGGCATCTTGCCGAGCATGGCGTCGTTGACTTCCATGCTCTCGTTGATCTGCGCCTTGATTGCCTGGCAGAGTGCCACGGCATCCTTGTAGATCGCCGGGAACTGCGCGAACTGCGTCTTCTGCGGGTCGGTCAGCCACACGGCAGCGAGGCCCATCACCATGGACTGATAGTTCGGGTTCGCGAGCGGATCGGTCATCACGATGGGGAGAAGCGCATATTGCGCGGAGTCCTGCCCCATATTCCAGTAGTCGTTCAGATTCCACTGAAGATACTTGACTGGCTCAACGCGCGAAATGCCGTAGATCGTGCCCTGAATGCGTTCCACAGGCGCCGTGATGATCGGGCGCTTTTTAGACCAGAACGGGTTACGGATGATGCCGAGAATGATTTCAGGACCGGCGTAGTAGACGAAGCACGGTTCTTTGCCGCGTCCTTCCTCCAGTTCCAGATTCGTGTGAACTTCATAGATCAGCGCGTACTTGTACGTGCCTTCCGTGCGCACGCCAGCGTCCGCCGTGCGTCGCTTGTTCGGGACACGCTTCTGACGACCGCCGTCCGGCTCGTTCAGGTTGTCCATGATTTCTTTCGCGTTCCAGCCGACGAAGACGCCTTCATCGATAAATTGCTGGACGGATTCCTTCGACAGGCGCAGGCGGATTGCCGTAGCAGTCGCGCGCTCAATGTCGTTCACAGTCGGCGGGTAGACGGCAAGATCATCAACGGCCATCGGCGTGATGTCCGGCATCTCGTCAACGATTTCTTTCTCTTCGACGTCCCACTCTTCCTCGACCGTCACGTCTTCCACGTCAACGCCTGCGGCTTCGTCAGTCAGGATTGGCGGCTTCTTGACGAGTTCCGTGATCCGGCGCGTGGTCTTCATCCAGTCCACGTACAGGCACCACTGGCCCGTCACGTCTCCGGAGAGCAAATCCGCACGAACGATATCCTTAAGCTTCGTTTTGCGGATGTAGTGTTCCAGTAGCGCGAGTGTAGGGAACGGGGTGACTGACGCCGGACCCACCGCATCCACGTGCTTGTAGTTGGCAGGAAATAGCGTTGCGAGCGTGCGCTTGCAACGAGCGTTAATTGCATCACGTACAGCAGGAATGTAACATTGGCTATTGCCAGTGTACTGCTGGTTTTCGTCGGGGCGCGCATTGTAGATATTCCAGTATTCTTCGACCCAATCCGACTGTTGTTGTTTGTTCTCGTAGCATTTCTGGATCTTCGGATAGAGCTTGCAGGCGTCGATATAGGCGTCGCTGCCCATGTCTTCCGCGAAATTCTCCAGTTCCTCGCCCGTCTTTTCAGCGTCCAAAGCCCGTGAATCGAGGGTTTCGATTACGGGCTCCTCGACCTTCTTTTCTTCTTTCTTTTTCCGGGCCATTTAGCCGTCCCACCCTTCGCGGATCATCCGATCACCTTACCGGCCAGCTTGCGTGACAGGGGGCTACCCGTGTTGCGGTCCTTCGGCGTGCGCGCGGGCCGGTCATCTTCTTCCGGCTTCTTCGACGTGCGCCCGAACACCGTATCCGTCTTCTTGCCGCCCCACGGCACACCGTGGCGCAGTTCGACCTGTTCCGACCAGTTGCGCCCGTTGTTGCCGGCGCGATCCTTTTTCGTGACTTTCATGCTGGCCTCTTCTTAGGTGCAATCTTGCGCTTCGCGCCCATCGGCGGGAGTTTGGTACCCTTGCCGGGGGTCTTCCGCGTATCGCGCTCCCGGCCCTGGCTGCCTTCGCTCTTGTGGTGGTCGCGATAGCCCACGATCAGCCGCCCATCTTCGCTTTGTGCTTCGACGTGCGCTCGCCGCGCCCGGGCATCTTGCCCTTGCCGGGATCTTCCGAGCGCCCGCCCTTCTTGATGGCTTCAGGCGATGCCTTGACTCCGGGGGCCGTATAAACCCGGTTCATCCGGCCTTTCTTGCCTTCCATCACAGACCCTTGCGGCTCATTTTTTCACGCATGCCGGGGCCCTTCTGCTTCTCGCCAACGGACTCGGGCTTGCCCTGCGCGCCGCCTTGCTGCTTGCCGAGCACGAAGTCAACCGGGCGTTGCGAAGGGGCTTTGGGGTGAATGGTTCGGGAAATTGCCATGACTATCTCCTTGGGAGAGAGGTAAAGTATTGAGCACCTTGGGGGTTTCTAGCAGATGCAAGGTCTTCCGGCAAGGTGTTTTGACGCGATGTTAGCACAAATACTGCCGACTCCAGCCCCTCCAGCAGCGTGCGATGCGCGCCGCGCTCAGGATCCGCTGCCAGTTGCCCTGTCTTGCTGACCGGGTAGCAGTAACCGCCGGCGAGAGCATTGAGCGTCTGCCGCGCGTTGCTATCGACCAGTAGCAGGCGCTTGCCCTTCATCTCCGTGCGGATCATGGGCGACAGCGCGCCGCGCGCCATGCTCGGATAGGCGCCGCGCATCGGGTTCATCTTCGCGGTTCGCAAGGCGGTCATCAGCGGCATGCGGTCCGCCTGGTCGGCAACGTCGCCCGGTATCCAGCACGTCAGCCTTGCTCTCGGGAAAGCTGCGCGTACAAGTTGCAGCACGTCCGGTACAGCCTGCGCTGGCACGACTGGCGAAATCCAGTCGGCAACCACGGCGAGGCGCTCACCTTCAACAGAAACAAGCACCGCCGTAGTCTCGCTCCCGTTCGCGTTGAAGCAGAGCGCCATTGCATCGCGGGCAGTAGGTTCATATCCGTCGATGATGTTGTAGCTGCCGAAGTCTTCATAGACGGGGACTCCTGAGAACACACGCTGCGCGTACGCGAGCGCGTTAAGAATGTCACGCTTGCCGGAAGGGAAGTTGAGTATCTCCGCGACCAGTTGTGCATGCTGCCCGCGTCCGCCCACGAGAACCACGTCCCCGGCTTCGAAGAACGGCTGGAGGCCCATGATGAACTGTTCCTTGCTCCTGTCCTGCGGTGCCTGGATCGCCTTCAGCGGCAGACTCACTCCGCGCCGCAACATCTCCGCGCGCATCGGTTGCAGCAACCACTCGTCCAGCGAATTCTTTTCAATCGCCACGTTCGCGTCATCGAACCGGCGCGACGTGTCGAACGCATCCGCGATTATCTGGTCTGGTTTCCAGTACTCGCCGGAACTTGCGTGCACGTAGATGCGGGTTCCGAGTCTTGAAAGTACCACCCGGCCAGTGCGGTCGCTGCTAGTAACGCTAGCAGTTCGGGCAGGATCAACCACCAGCGTTTTCGGGAGCCACGGCGCCGGGTCGAGTGCGATTTCACGGATGTGCTCACTTTCAAAAGGTTTGTCCTGACTGCCGATCGCCATCAGCATCAACTCTTGCAAAAACCCGCGCAGCTGCCCGGCCTTCTCGTACCGGTCGCGCTCCTTCCGGATCCACTCCATCGGGAAGCGTTCCGGCCAGAGCGCCTCTGTCGCCGGGTCGTCAATATCCCCGTTGCAGATCGGAAAGCGCAAGGTCGTCCACTGGTCGTCAGCCCTTAACCGCGACACAAGGCAGTCTTCCGCCAGAGGCGTCTGGGTGACGCGCACCTTGCGCTTCTCCTTGTCCATCGCGGGGATCAACTGGAGATACAGCTTCCTCAAGGTGGCATCCACCGCCGCCTTGTCCTTCACCATTGTCTCGTTCTCGATGTCGTCCAGGTACGCTCTATCCGGGCGCCAGTCATGCCACTTGAAGCCTCGTAGCTCTTCCTCCCACCCGTGCGCCTCCAGCAGTACGCCGTTCGGAAGTTCGAACTGGTGCTCGTTCCACAACCTGCCGCGATGTCCCGTCAGCTTCCCGAACAAGGCCAAAAGCTTCATGTTTTTCGCGGCTTCGTTCTTTATCGCCTCCAGCCGCTGACAGGCTTTTGTGTACGTCTCGCCAATGATCAGACAGTAGTTGAAGTTGGCGAAGCACGCCTCCATCAGCAGGTGCTCCTCCGACAGGGTGGACTTCGCAGCACTCCGGAATGCCTCGATCAGCACGAGCTCATCAGCGCTCCTCCACGCGTCCATGATCTGCACGTGGAACGGGGGGCTGGCCTGCGGATGCCGGTGCGGGAACAGCATGGCGCTTGCCAGCGCCCGGTCTTCCGAGATTACACGCAGCGTTGCCGCGCTTGTAAGACCGGTCATGTCAGTTGCGTGTTGTCTACCAGAATGCCGTTAAGTGACGCGAACCCTTCCGTGGGCGCGCCATTCAACTTCGTCATCCGGATCGTGATCGCGTAGGTAGCCGGCACCACGGCACCCGTGATGATCGTTCTCTGTAGCACCGCGCCGGGAAGCGTCGTGTACTCGTTCGTTATCTGAACCTGCAACGTCGGGTCCACCCGCGTGAAGCCGAATACAATTCCCGTCGTAACGGTCGTCCCGCCACACTCGGGCAGCACGTCCGTTACCAGCAGCGTCATGTTCGCCGGCACCGTGTACACGCACGACTTCGCGTAACCGTAGCCCGCCCTCGCAATCGCCTGCGTGGCGCCCGCGCCCGTCAACCTTAGCGTAATGTCGCCCGCGTTGGTGTGTCCGCTGCCACTCGTCATGATGTTCAGGCCGTTCACGCGCAGATACGTCCCCACGCTCTGAACCGGCGTCACGCCGTTCATCGTGATGACTTCGCTCAGCGGATTGAAGTTGGCGTCCAGGCCCGTAATCATCATCGTGCGCGCGCCGGTGCCTGCTGCCGTGTCGTTCGCTGAAGCGGAAAGAATTTCCAGCTTGCTGGCGACTGTCTGGAACGGGTATGCGCTTGCTCCCTCCCACACGTCAGTACCCGCACCCGGCGTTGGCGAGTGTCCGTAGACGGCCACTCGCGAATGTCCTGCCACGCGCCCGAGACTCGACGTGAAAGGAATCGGCATGATCGCCGGATCCTGACTGACTGACTTCACATATCCGTTACTCGCCATGGTTGGCTCCCTGGGGTTTCCGCGCGATTATGGCATGGGTATCATTACAAAAGGCTTACGGAATGTTTTTTCGGTTCGCGGTTTGGGAAACAGGTGTCCAAATTTAGCCACCCGTCCGGCGGGAGGGCCGCCGGGTCCCAGAGTTTGAGAATGATTCTCATTCCAAGCCCGAATCGCGAATCATTCTCGATAACTTCAGGTCGAGATACCTCCACCGCTATGCGAACGGGGGTACGTGTGGGGGTATCTCGCCTGTTCGCAAACCGGAAAAGCCTTACGGATCAAGGGCTTACGCTTCCAGTTCGATTGTTCATAGAGCAACCTAACTCGATTCCAGACCGCGATTTGCTGGCCTAGGCAACCATTATCAGATGATAGTGATTCGCATTTCGGAAAGTAGAGCCAATGGGCCGAGGCGTGTTTTCGGGACGCGCAGAGGAGGTCATTTCGCCCACCAAACCGCAATTCGCTAACATCTTAGCGAAAGACTTTCGCCGGCGCTCGCGCGACCATAATGCGATTTGCGTATAGCGAATCCTTTCGGTATTCGCAAACTGGAAATTTTATGTCGGATTCCCTTGTGTTCCGTTTTGCAACTGCTATAGTGGAGTCATCAACAACGGAGAGACAAAATGTTCACCTACGAAATCGTCATCGAAGTCAACGGTCGCGCTGCACGATTTGTCGAAGACGCTGATTCGTGCGAGGCAGCACAGGAAAAGCTGATCGCATGGCTGGAACTGGAAGGCAACGTGCATGGCGCCATCCGCGGCATCATGAAACTCTGGTAAGGAGACACATCATGGTTTCAACCCTTCATACCGTCCTGGTGCTGCTATCCAACGCCTATCTCGAAATCGCCTGCCCCGACATGGAAGCGCCTGAAATGCGCCGGCACTGGATGATCCGTCGCACTGTTGACCTCCGTTATGTCGTGTGGTGCTGACATGGGCCTCTACACTCAGGACAATCTGAAAACCGCTTACGAAGACGGCAAGCGGCAAGGCTACGACGAAGGCTGGCGCGCAGCGCGTGAGCGGGCGAACCTGGAACTTGCTCAGCTTCGGGCGCAGGTTGAGTTGCTGGTGAAACACGTTTCCACTTTGGATTACCTGCAACCGACTGCCATCGTTCTGGAGCAAAAATGACCTCTTTCTGGCCTTACACATACAAACAGCGCGTCGCGTACTGGTTCGCGCGCATCGACGCCCAGTCCTTCATGCAATGGCTTCCCGATGGCATTGAAGGCGTTTCCAACCTCCCTGGATGCTGAAATGATACGTTACGCCATCCTGATACCCGGCGACGAGATGATCGGCTTCATCGACTGCGCAGGCCACCCTACGCTGGAGATGTGCGCCGACGCCCTGGCAGCGGAAGCGGGCTTCCCGGACCGCGATTCCTTTCTCCTCGCCAACCCCGAACTGAACACAATCGGCTTTGCGCCCATCCACTAGGGACAAACCCCCGAACTGGAGAAATTTTCCAGTTCGGGCTTGTCTTTCCGTTTTGCAATTGCTATAGTGGAGTCACTGGATAACACAACACGAAGGAGAAACGGAATGAAAGACGCTTCCCACCTGATCGCCCTGCAAACGCGCCTGGCTCACGAAAACGAATATCTGGCAGCTGCGAAGACGCAAAAGGAAATCGCGATCCGCACGGTGTGGATCGCCCAGATCGAAAAGGAAATCGCTGATGAGAAGAAATTCATCGGCTTCGAGGAAATCTCCCCGGAAGTCGACAACATGAGCGCCGACGACCTTCTGGCAGAACTCCTCGGCTAAAACCCCTCACAACGCCCCGCAAGGGGCGTTCTGCTATCTACCCCCTCACTCCCTCTCAACGAAAGGCCCTTGCGCCCGTCTCGCGCGTTCCGCAGCCAGGTATAGCTGCTGATCTGCATACGTGATACACGGCTGGCACCATAGCGGTCCTTCCCACCTCACCAGTTCCAGAAGGCGCACGCTGAACTCCCGGCCACAGCATACGCACAGCACTGAGTCATCGCGCCGCATTGTGGCCTCCTGCCAGCATGGCGAGAATCTCTTCCTGCTCTTCCGTCACGTGAATCGGTTTGTGATTTTTTCTGAACCTGATTTCGCTACCTTTGCCAAGTTGATCGCTGGGCCAGATCGAGACGATCTCTTCGGAATTCACTACCACAGGAAACTCGAAACCGCCATGAGTGAGCGTGATAAACATTTCATTTTCCTTACGTAAGCTAAAAGTCAAAAAGGAGGGTCATTCAGCTCATTCACTCATTCGCTTATAAAGCGCGAATGAGATGAATGAGGCTTCTGACTTCATTCAACCTCATTCGAATGACCTAGAATGAGCCCGAATGACCCGAATGAGGCAGGCTCAACCTTTCACCATCCTTACAAATATGGCCCGCGATTGCGATCTTCGCGATGCTTTTCCGGATGCTTTGCGACTGCGAAGGATCGTGGTCGTTCTCCCTCTGCTTCGCCTTGACGGCTTCAACGAGTTCCGTTTCTGTCATTTCGATAGACATTCCAAGCGAGGTGCGAAACACTTCGTAGATGAAAATCTGCTGCTCGTTGGTCAGGGGCTTTCCTTCCGCCTTGCTGATCGTCTTCGCCTCTTCCTGCACGTAGCAGGACGTGATGACCTTGCCGCGCGGTGTCGTGCCAACTTCCACCGACTGGAGGGAGAATCCGAACTTCGCGCCGCGCTCTCCGTCTTTGAGTTTGTCCACGATCATCGTGCGGTCCTTATCCTTCGCCACGACTTCAAGCACGAAGTCCGCGCCTGCGTACAGGGAACTGGAGCCGCGCATGCCTTTGGTCTCATCCTTGCCCGTATGGTGAACCAGCACCACCAGCGCGCCTGTGTCGTCCGACAGGATCTTGCAATGCCGCAGGACGAGCGACATATCCTTGCTGCTGTTCTCATCGCCGTCGTGCGATAGCGCGAGCGTGTCAAGGAAGATGAGGCCGGCATTTTGCGAACGGAGTTTGATGGACTTCGAGATAGCGTGAACGGATTCGAGAGTCGCGAGGTTTGGCTGGTAATCGACAAACCACGGCATGGCACCAAGACCGTTGTGTTGCAGATACGCGGCAATGCGCTTCTTGATGCCGTTGCCAGCCTCCGCCGCGACGTAGAAGGTATCCGCCTGCTCGATCTGTTTCAGGCGCCACACGCCGCCCCGTTGGACGGCGCAAGCCATGTCGAGCGCGAAGAAGGTCTTGCCGGAACCGGACGCGCCGTAGATGACGCCAACTTGGGCGCGCGGCACCACGTCCTCGATCAGCCAGTCGATATCCTCAAACCCAATCGCGAACTGCGAACCTTCGCTGAAGGGCACAGGATCGTCCGCCGTGGCCTGCGGATGCGGTGGCGCGGGTTCGTGCTGCGGAACCTCTTTAAGAAGGCTACGCAGGGTGATCGGCTTTCCCGTGTATCGGCCTATGGAATCCCATTTGTAATCAAAAGTCTCCCGCACGTATTTGGCAGACTTCATCGCCCACGCGCGAGCGGCTTCCCGGCCCTCTTCGCCCAGCTCATGGTGAACCGCGCACAGCACAGGGAAAAATACGCTGTCGTAATCCGCGTCATCGTTCGGAAGTTTTTCCAGAAGAAAAACGACTTCCTGATAGGTTTTTCCTACGGGTTCGGAGTACGCGTCGAAGTCGTTCAACGGTGCGGCTTTGGACTCAATTTTGAGCCCCGCCTTGGCAGTCCACCTGCCCGCGAGCACTTCAGCGTCCCCAATAGCTTCGAAAGCGCGGATTACTTCGACCGCCTGGCTAAGCGATATGGTTGGCAGACTGGCGTGATCTACATTCGATATGCCTGCGTCACTGAAGCCATCGAACCACGTGTAAGGCTTCCCGGTATCCGGATGGACGTTGTAGGCTACCCATTGCTCACCGACACCGAGTATTTCCACTTTCTGGTCATTTTCGCCGTCGAAGTAGATCTTGGAGCTTTGCTTGCGGAACGGCTCGCCTGCGAAGCGCATGGGAGTCATGAACTTGGGCGCAAGCCCGGTACGCGTCAGCACGCACTTATTTTCGAATATCCGGTCGATCTCGGCGTTGACCAGATTGGAAACGCGCTCATCCAGAACGTCAACGTCAATCGCCGGTGTATTCGCGGCGTTTATGCCAACGGCGGCACCTGCGTAGCCATTCCCCAGCCATTTATTGATGTCTTCCTCAGTAGCGTGGACGTTCGGCCAGCCTTTCAGCAGGCATCTTTTGCTTTTGAAGGGGAGCGGCAGAACGCTATACCCCAGCGCACGAAGACGCTGCCCGTGCTCTTTTAGATAACGCATCAGGCCTCCTGCGTGCGAAGATCCTTTTGAGCTTGAACCCAGGCCTCAACTTCAGCAGAGTCCCAGAAGACGCGGGAGCCAACACGAACAGGTTTAGGAAAGTCGGTGCGCTCCATCACCCGGTACAGGGTGGCGCGCGAGACAGGAACGAGGGACAGTACATCGATAATCGGGATGAGCATGACGTCTCCTGAGACGAGGTGAGACGTCATCCTACACCCGACCCGCCAACCCCGCAATAGAAAAAGCCCGCATTGCGCGGGCTCTGAAAACAACAAAGGAGACGGGGCTAGTGTATCAGGTTTTCAGAAGCGCGCGGGCGAACTGGATGTGGACAGGCCGACGATCTCCGTGTTTGCGAAACACGGCGTTATTCAAGTCCTGCCACATTTCTTGAAGTTGCTCATCCGTCAGAGTAAACGCTTCCGGTGCGCTGGCGGGGTGGGCAGCGTAGAGCAATGTATCGTCAGGCACATCTCGCAGAAACACAACTTCCTTAACTCGCTTGCCGAGGCTAAAGGGCCTATCTGACTCGTACGACTGCACCCGCGCCACCGCTCCGGTAGTCAGCGCATCGACGGCTTTCTTTCCGTTCTCGTATCCGCGCTCGTACTCACGCGCGCATTCAAGCGCGGTAGCTACGTTGTCGGGGAGCGGATGGACAATCCGACGAAACGACGGACCGATACCCTCAAAGCCTTCTTTCGGGACGTCCTGCCAGTCGCCTCTTTTAGTGCGCCATTGGTAGATGGCCCCAGTCAGCGCTTTCGGATCGCTGGCGCTCCCGGCGAGGACGGCGCATGCCAAACTATCAAGACGTTTGGCAATCTCGATAAAGGGCTTTGCGTTTTCTGGTACACCATCATCAAAGTCAGGGTATTCCTGCACTGCGCTCGCCAGAAGAACCGCCACTGACGCCAGGTCCGCTACCGCCCCCTCTGTCGGCCCATCGACGGAGCCGTAGACAACTCCGCAATGCCGACATTTGTTCCCTACCCACTCATGGCACAGTCTGTTATCTGGCATATCAAAATCTCCTTTTTATCTCAAGCACATCAGCATCGTTCCACAGCGGCGGAACGTTCTGACGCGCGCTGTTAAACCGCATGAAGTAATGACGGTAATTCACCGACCACTTGCCCTCGCCCACGGACACGCCAGCCACAGGCGCCACGCGCCAGCCCGTAGCCGACAGTGACAGGTTCTGAGGCGGCGCGTCGCTGACCGTCCAGCCCTGCACCTGTTCGGACCAGCTTGACCGGTAGACGTACGCGCCAGCTTCGAACCCGTACCGCAAGCCCGCGTACCACCTGTACGGCTCGACGGTTAGTGAGACGCCCAGCGCGCGGCCTGAGCCGGCGAACAACGCCGTGTGGCGCGTGGCGTGCGCTGCGTAGTCGCTGTCCGAAGTATCGCACTGGCAGGATGACGACGCGCGGCCCAGGTTCACGTAGTCCGCGTGCCAGTCCACGCCCCCGGCGCCGCGCGAAACGATGGCGCCTGTGATGCCTACGGAGTACTCCGGTGCGATAGTCGTCAGATCGTGTTGCATGCGCTGCTGATACCAGCGCCCGTCCTCCGTCTCGTAAGACGTCAGGCCGGCTCCCGCTTCGTACTCAAACCACGAAGCGTGGGCAGCGACTGGCAGGGCAAGAAGCAGGAGTAGCGGTTTCATTTGATTTCCGGTTTATCAGAAAGCCCAAGCAGGAAGTCGGCAGACACATCCAGCGTCTTGCAGATGCGCAGAAGAAGTTCCATGCTTAGAGCGTTCTTATCCATCCGCAGGCGGGCGACAGTTGACGGGTTACAGTCCAGTTCCGCCACTAGTGTTTTGCTTCGCATCCCTTTCCGGTTCATTGCCTTTATCAGGCGTACCCCGAATGTGTCTTGCATTTTCAATCTCCTCAATAACTCCGGTGATAATTTTAGCCTGTCGATGAAATCCCAAATGGTCACAGGTGACCGCTGCATCCAGCAGCTTGGTTACGATGTCTCTCATACGCAATCCTTATAGTGTTGGCACTTCGCGCACGCTTCAGCCAGATCCCCGCGACGCAGTTCGGGAAGCGCCTTGTGTCGCCCACGCTTCGCAATCGCCGCCGCTGACTTCTCGATCCGCCCCGCCAGTTCGCTGCTCGCCTTGCGCGTGCCGTAGGACAGCTGGTAGAGAAGCGAGAGCGATGTTTCCGCGTGCGCCGCCAGTTCGCGCTTCTCGTCAATCGTTGATTCCTTCATCCAGCTCTTGAATTTGGCAATTGTCATTCAGGCTTCTCCGATTCCTGTTCAGCTTCCCACTCCGCCAGAATCTCAAGCAACGCGCCTGCGATTTCTCGCCAGTCTTCGCAATCCAAAAGGGAAGCAGCGTCCCGTAGTGCTTCCCGTTTCTCATGAGTCAGTTTCATCAAATCCCCCTATCCTCAAATTCCTTCCTGTTACGTCGTTCAAAGCGACGCGTCCACTCGTCGCGCTCTTTCTTCAGTAGTACTTCGCGGATCATGGCGAAGATGCACAGCATGCCAACCGCTGCGCATCCCACGATCAGACTGATTGATGTGTCGTCCATCACTGCACCGCGCGTGCAGTTACCAGACCGATTTTCTTTGCAACATCAGGATTGCAACGAGCGTTCGTCATATCAACAATCCAGATTTGCTCCTCGCCCTTACGGTAGAACGACGCCAGAATCAGTTCTCCGGAAAGGTCTTGATGCTCGCTCCAGTCAAGACCCATCGTGAGCATCTCTTCCGCGCGTTCGTTGATCGATTGCATGTCTGTTCTCCGTTGTTGATGACTTCACTATAGCAAATGCGAAACAGCAATGCAAGTGCAAAAAGACCTTGACACGCGATTTTTCCGCGACTAAATTACGAACCGCAGTCACCCATCAAAGGAGATACAAATGTCATTGGAAGCAAAGATCGAACTGCTGACAGCAGCAGTGCGTGACCTTATTGACGTCATGCACAATCAACAGGGTGTTGTGCTTCAGCAAATTGCGAACCCGACACATATTGCGCTCGACGAAGACGGTCGAGCTGCCGCATACAAACTGGCAGAAGCTGAACGCTCGGCGAAGGAAGAAGTCCCAAACGATCCGGCGCAGGAGTTGAAGAAATCCTCGACCACTACCGACACTTTGCCGCCTTCCTCGCAAGCATCGGTGACTTACGATGACGTGAAGGCCGATGCCGCAACGCATGAAGCGATCATTAACGAGAAGACGGAAGTCCCAAACGAGAAATCCTCGCCCACTACCGACACTTCGCCGCCTTCCTCGACCGAATCGCAAGCGGTGACTTACGATGACGTTAAGGCCGTCACTATCGCGGTTAGCAAGATCGACAAGGCGAAGGCAATTGCCGGCCTCGCGCGGTTCGGTGCGAAGAACGCGAAGGAACTGACCGATGCGCAATGGTCGGACTACGTTGTATACATGAAGCGTGTCGCGGCTGGCGAGATCGATCCGGAGTCGTCGCATGAGTGACGAATACCACGCACTCGCAAGCCCTTCATCGTCAGCCAAGTGGCTGAACTGCGCAAACTCGCTGGCTATGGAAATCGGCCAGCCGCAAGGCGACACGGGCGACGCAGACCTCGGCACGGACAAGCACGAACTGCTGGCCTTGTGTCTGGAGTTCAAGCAGGATGCAATGGTCTACGAAGGGCATATCCTCAAGAAGGGACACACGGTCAATAAGGAGCTTGCCGCCGATGTTCAAACTGTTCTGGATAGCGTGCGTGAGCGCATACGGGCTTACGAGCTTCGTGGAGCTACTGTTACTGTTCAGATCGAGCAGGACGTACCGATTGACCACATCACTGGGGAATCTGACGCAACGGGCCGTGTTGATATCGTCCTGCTTGTGGCTTGGCCAGATGGCAATACAGACGCTGATGTGATCGACGCGAAGTTCGGCTATCAGGAAGTGCTAGCGGAGAACAATACGCAGGGTCTGATGTACATGTCCGGCGTTGTCGAGAAGTTCTCACTCGTTGACGAGTTCCGTGATGTTACTTTCGTGATCGAACAGCCATTGCGCACGAACAGCGAGTGGACGGTTACGCCGGCGGATATCGAGGAGTGGGTGGAATGGGCCTCGCCGCGCGCCGCAAAGGCGATCCTGATTCACAAGATGGCAGGCGAACGCGCGCTGAAGGAAGAGGACTTCGCGCCGGCGGAGAAGACCTGCCAGTGGTGCAAGGCAAAGGCGGTTTGTCCTGCGCTGAAGGCGAAAGTGGAAGAGGTGATCGGGATGGACTTTGACGTTATCCCAAACTCGACGCTTGGTGCGGCTGTGCATCTCGTTGAAATCGAGGAATTGGGCGGTATTTTCCAATCTCTCGAACTCATCGAAGACTGGATCAAGGCGGTACGCGCACGCATCGAAGCGGAAGTCCTGAACGGTCGCCCGGTGCCCGGCGTGAAGGTAGTTGCGGGCAAGAAGGGTAACCGTGCATGGGCTTCAGACGAAGAGGCGGAAGCCCTGATGAAAAAGTTCAAGATGAAGCAAGACCAGATGTACAGCTTCAAGCTGCTTGGGCCTAAGCCGATTCTTGCTGCGCTGAAGGATCAGCCGCGACGCCTGAAGCAGATCGAAGCACTGGTCGTGCAGCCCGCCGGCAAGCCGCATGTGGTTCTGGAGTCGGACGAGCGTCCGGCGATTGAGATTACACCTGTCGAAGATGGCTTCGACACTGTTGATGAACTTTGTTAAGGAGATTTGAAAATGGGTACTATCGTTCAACTGAAGCACGTCCGCATCGCGTTCATCGATGATCTGTTCGAACCGGGCCAGTACGAGGGCAAGGGTGATTTCCGCCACACCGCTACGTTCATCGTGGAGCCGGGTTCGGCAAACGACAAGGCGATTCAGGCCGCAATCAAGCAGGAAGCGGTGACCGCGTGGGGCAAGATGGCAGAGAGCAAGCTCGAAGACATGCGAGGTGACAAGAAAGCCTTCTCCTACCAGAAGGGCAAGAAGAACACGAAGGGCGAAATGTACGAAGGGTTCGAGGGCATGATGTCGCTGTCCGCAGTGCGCAAGGCGAAGGACGGTGCGCCGCTCTTTCTGCACAACGTCAAGGATACCGATCCGGACTCGAAGCACTTCGGTAAGGCGCAACGTCTGACGGGCAAGGAAGGCGTCATCTACGGTGGTTGCTACGTAAACGCAAAGGTGGAGATGTGGGCTCAGTCGGGTTCCCATAGCGGCATGCGTTGCGGCCTCCTCGGCGTTCAGTTCGATGCTCCGGGCGATAATTTCGGTGGCGCTTCGCGTCCCACGGATGACGGCTTCGACGCAGTGGATGCGGAAGACGAACTGGCGTGATGCAAGGCCCTTCGGGGCCTTTTCCAACGAAGGAGAAGACGGATGGAGCGCTGGAAAGCGATAAAAGGCTTGGAAGGTCGCTATGAAGTTAGCGATCAAGGGCGCGTGAAAAGCCTAGCCCGCTACGCCCCTTGCGTAGGTAAAGACGGCGTGCCTTTCCTGCGCCTCACGAAAACGAGAATTTTAAAACAGGGGGATTGTCGCGGCTACAAGCTGGTGAACTTGCCGCGTCTTGACGGTAAACACGGGTTCAAAGTGGCAAAGGTCCATTTTCTCGTTGCGCAAGCTTTTGTAGAAGGAAAAGGCACATCCGTTAATCATAAAAACGGTGTCAAACACGACAACGTGTGGACCAATCTTGAGTGGGCTACGCAGCTTGAACAGCTGCTGCACATGGTTGAGACTGGACTGAACAAGCAATGCATAAAGGTGATTGGAACCCGGCTTTCTGACGGTGAACGGTTCGAATTTCTTTCTCAGCGCGCAGCGGCGAAAGCGGTCACTGGCTACGCAACAAATTCGGCCCATATAAGGCAAGTTCTAGCCGGGGAGCGTCAGCACGCGTTCGGCTACCGTTGGGAGAGACAGGAATGAAAGGATGGCTTGATTTAGAGACGTGGAGTGAAACACCGATTAAAGACGGTGCTCATCGTTACGCCGAAGAGGCCTCCATTCTCCTGTGGCCTTTTGCAATGGACGACGGCCCGGTGTCATGCTGGGACGTAACGAGCGGCGCGCGCATGCCCGACCAGTTGGAAGACATAATCGATGACGAGCGTCGCGAACTGTGGTTTCACAACGGGGGAATGTTTGACAGACCTGTTATGTCGCATGCGATGCCTGACGTTTTCAAGCGAATGCATGAACACCGCTGGAGAGATACCCTAGTGCAGGCGCTTTGTCATGGTTTGCCAGGCTCTTTGAGTTCTCTGTGTGAGATATTTCGCCTACCTGTTGACCTTGCGAAAGATAAGAGGGGGAAACAGTTAATAAGGGCCTTTTGCATGCCGCAACCCGCTAACCAGAAGTTGCGCCGCAAGACTCGCGAGACGCATCCCGCCGAGTGGGCGGAGTTTATCGAATACGCGAAGTCGGATATCACTTCCATGCGCATCCTGCATCAGAAGATGCCGAAGTGGAACTACCCGAATCACGAATTCGAACTCAAACTTTGGCAACTGGATCAGCGAATCAATAGTGAGGGGATTTATGTCGATCTTGAACTATCTGCGAAAGCCATCGAAGCGGTCGATGTTGCGCAAGCCGGCCTTGCAAGCGATGTTAGCGAAGCAACGGATGGTGCAGTCACTTCGGCCACTCAGAGAGACAAACTCATTGCTCACATTCTCGCCGAACACAACGTATCACTGCCAGACATGCGAGCAGAAACTATCGAGCGAAGAATCGCTGACCCGTCATTACCGGATGGGGTGCGAGATCTTCTGGCTATACGGTTGATGGCTTCCACATCATCAGTCAGCAAGTACAAGCGCGTGATGCGCTGCACGTCTTCTGACGGCTACCTGCGCGGCGTTATCCAGTTTTCTGGGGCTGGGCGCACTGGACGGGACGCAGGAAGACTGTTTCAACCCCAGAACCTTCTAAGACCCACGCTGAAAGCCGCAGAGATCGAGACGGGTATTGAGGCTATCAAGGCGGGTTGCGCGGATCTGGTCACAGACAACGTGATGGAACTGTGCGCGAACGCAATGCGCGGCGTCATCATCGCGCCGCCCAAGCACAAGATTGTGGTTGCCGACTTGTCGAATATCGAGGGGCGGGTACTGGCATGGCTGGCTGGTGAAGAGTGGAAGTTACAGGCGTTCCGTGACTTCGATAGAGGCGAAGGGCCCGACCTGTACATAGCTTCGTATGCCCGTACGTTTCGCGTGAGTCTTGAAGAGGCGAAGCGACAGATTGGCAAGGTGCTGGAACTGTCTATGGGCTTCCAGGGCGGTGTTGGCGCTTTTGTAACGTTCGCTGCAGCCTTTGGTATCGACCTGGAGGCTCTCGACGGCGGCGCGATACCCTATGACGTGTGGGCTGAAGCGGAAAACTTTTACGAATGGACGCTCGAACAGAAGAAGCCTACGTTCGGACTGAGCAAAAAAGCATTCATGACTTGCGATTCGCTTAAGCGCCTGTGGCGCCGAGCGCATCCGGGGGTCGAATCGCTGTGGAAGACGGTAGAGAGCGCGTGCGTAAGAGCGGTCGATTATGAGGGTGAAAACTTCCTCGCCGGTAAGTGCGTAGCAATCCGTAAAGGTAACTGGCTCCGTATCGTCCTGCCATCCGGTCGCGCGTTGTCGTATCCCGCACCGCGTGTCGAAGACGGAAAGATCAGTTTCATGGGTATCAATCAGTACTCGCGCAAGTGGTCCCGCATCAGCACGTATGGCGGGAAGCTGGTCGAGAATATGACGCAGGCTGTCGCGCGTGACGTGTTCAAGTCATGCTATCCGAGCGTGATCGAAGCCGGTTACTCTATCCGACTCCCGATTCACGATGAGCTAATCTGCTACGCGCCGGACGGCATGCTGTACGGTCCCGACCACCTGGCTGGGCTCATGGCGCAGACACCCCCATGGGCGCCGGGATTGCCACTTGCCGCTGCCGGTTTCGAAGCGTATCGATACAGAAAAGACTAGTTGCATTTTCGTTTTGCAATTGCTATAGTCTGTTCAACAACCAGGGAGAACGTTATGTTTTCACGAGACGCAAAACACTACCGCCCAACGCCCCGCACGACACAGCAGGCGTTCGGCGCGTACCACAACTTCTACACGACCAACACGCCGAAGAAACACGAACGCCTGGTGGCGATTGTCGGCGTGATCTTCGCCGGCGCGGTTCTCGGTTTGCTGTTTGGGTGGAGGGGATAATGGACGGCGAAACCTTTGAGGCTTTTGTGCTGTTCGCCATGTGGGCGACGATATGGGGTGTCATTTACCTTCTAGCGACTTTCACATGAGAGAACGCGACATCGAAGCGTACTTCGTGAAGCGCGTCAAGGAAGCTGGCGGACTTCAGCGCAAGTTCGTCAGCCCCGGCGTGCGCGGCGTGCCTGACCGTATCGCGATCTTTGAAGGGCGGGTTTCCTTCGTGGAACTGAAGGCGCCGGGAAAGTTCCTTCGGGACGATCAGGTAAGAGAACACAGGAAGCTTCGCGCGGCAGGAGTAGCTAACATCTGGATTATCGACAGCAAGGAAGGTGTCGATTACTTTATCGAGAGAACGAAATGAGCGGACTTTCAATCATTGCTTTGTGCTGGGGTATCGCGATTCTGGCTTTCGCTTGTGGATGGGGCCTGCGTCCGCGATGAAACTCAGACCGTATCAGGAAATCATTCGCGATTTTCTTCTTGAAAAGGAGCGGTGCAATGCGTTCGTTCCGATGGGCTTGGGAAAAACGATCAGCACTTTGAAGGCGATAGAGTCTCTTAATCTCGTAGATTCGTCGCCCACGCTGGTCATCGCGCCTCTTCGTGTCGCCCAAAGCACGTGGCCGGATGAAGTCAGGAAGTGGAAGTTAGACTTGCCGATAACTCCCATCGTCGGGAACGCAGCGCAAAGGGCGCAAGCTCTGAGAGAGGACAGCGCCATATTCACGATCAATTACGAGAACATTCCGTCATTGATTGATTGGTATAAATACAACCCTCGCCCCTGGCCGTTCAAAACGATCGTGGCGGATGAGGTAACCAAACTCAAAGGCTTCCGCACGCGTCAGGGTACGAAGCGCGCCAAGGCGCTCGCGGAAGTCGCACACAGGAAGGTGGAACGATGGATTGGATTGACTGGGACACCGGCACCCAATGGGCTGAAAGATCTTTGGGGACCCATGTGGTTCGTGGATGGCGGGCAGAGACTAGGGAAATCGTTCTCAGCTTTTTCGCAACGATGGTTTCGGACGAGCTACGACGGGTACGGGCTGGAACCAATGGAACATTCGCAGAAGGAGATTCAGACGAGCATATCCGACGTGTGCTTATCACTGGATGCGAAGGACTACTTCAATCTCTCAGAACCGATCCGGAACAAGATCGTAGTGGATCTGCCTTACAAGGCGCGGCAGATGTACCGGGATATGGAAAAGAAGATGTTCCTGGAGCTGGAGGGGCATCTGGGGCCAACGGAAATCGAAGCGCTGAACGCGGCCAGTAAGACGCAGAAGTGCCTCCAGCTGGCAGCGGGCGCGATCTATACCGATGACCAACGCAACTGGCAGGAGGTGCATGATGCAAAGATCCAGGCTCTTGACGACATCATTGAAGAGGCGAATGGTGCTCCGGTACTGGTCGTCTATAATTTTCGTCACGATCTGCATAGGCTTACTGCCGCTTTTCCTAGGTGCCGCGTTCTGGACAGTGATCCAGAAACTATCAGGGCTTGGAACGCTGGGAAAATTCCTGTTCTATTCGCTCATCCTGCTAGTGCCGGCCATGGTCTTAATCTTCAGGATGGTGGAAATATACTCGTATTTTTCTCCGTGAACTGGTCGCTCGAAGAGCATCAGCAGATTATTGAACGCATCGGCCCGACACGCCAGATGCAGGCAGGACATGATAGACCGGTATTTATTCATTACATTCTGGCAAACGATACAGTGGACTTTGACGTACTTGAACGTCTGGAAAGCAAGAAGACTGTTCAGGAAATTCTGATGCAGGCTATGAAGAGGAGAAAGTAATGACCTTTGACCCGGCGTGGAACCAGAAGCGTATAGATGCTTTGGAGACGCGTATGGCGCAACTGGAGCGCCTCGTCCAGTATCCGAACGCACACGCTATGCCTCACACGGAAATCAAGGCGCAAGCAGCGCAACAGCAAGCCACGGAACAACTCTACGCGCCTTTGCGCAGCGATACGCGAGCCGTGATCGATCTGGCAGCGTTCGCGCGCCGCCTGATCGACATGCAGGACCTCGGCCACGCGGTGACGGAAGAGGTACGGGAACTCGCAAAACGGGCTTTGGGGTTGAAATGAAGCTGTACTCGACAACCGACATCGCGGCTTCGGTTCGCAAGGCGTACGAGACGTTTACGCATGTCGTGCTGAGTCGCGGTTACACGATCCTGAAGCCTGTCTACTTCAAGACAGAAACGATTCAGGATCTGGCGCCGCTATACCAGTACGCCAGCTGGATACCCGCGTCAGCGCCACAACTGAAGCGCTGGACGAACCTGGGCGGCGTGCTGATCGAACAGGACACGCACCCGGCAGACGACTTCCCGAAAGCGGATGTGACGGTTATGGTTGAAGCGCCATACGACATGGACCGCCTGAAGAAGTGCAACTGGCGTAACAACGAGTACGGCGTGATTCCGAACCCTGTGTCGTGGTCCACGCACGAGGAATGCATCGACTTGCGCTTCCCGACTCCGGAACTGTTACGCGAGATATGGACCGTTGCCAACGGCCAGCCGTTCACGAATTACGAACTGGCGACGGAAACAGGGATTCCGGTTAGCCAATTGCAGTACATCAAGAACGCACTGCATCCCGTCGAGCATTGGTACATCCAGAAGCGACTGGCTCCGGAGCGCGAAGAGATGTTGCCCGCGTGGGAGTGGCTGGAGGCGGGCACGGTGCCGAAGTGGAAAATCATCGAATCCGGCCACAAGTCGATGGTTGAGGAGCTAGGGAAGTTCGGGTACATCAACCTGAAGCGCTACCAGCACTACCCGGCTGAAGAGCCGGATTGGACGGTCGTTGACCGCAAGCGGCAACGCGCGCTTAGCGATCTGGCGTCTGTTCGATCGTTAGTGGAGTCACTTCCCGATCATCTCGCAACGTGATGACGGTTTGCCGTATCTCTTTAATTCGAGGAGCGTTAGCATGATAGAGAGCATTCAATTCCGCGAGGGCGTTCTCAGTCTCACTGTTTCCCTGCCGCGTAACCCCGCCTCCAGTGAGCGCGAGCGCAGCATCCAGTTTGACTTTGGCGAGGGCGGCGCTGTCGCCGAACTCCATGGTAGCGAGCTTATGAACTTCCTGTATTCCGTCTACACGGAACGCGCGTACAAGATCCGCCACCTGATTTTCGAACTGCTCAGTACTGAGGCGCGAGTATGCCGGGTCAATTTTCACCTGATCTACCGCAGCAGCGAAAGCCTGGAGGGCGGCACTGCGACGGATGAACAGGTCAAGTTCTCGCGGGGTGCAATCCAGGGCGCACGCTGCCAGGAAGATGTCACCTTTTGCTTCAGTAAGGGATGACTTGATTGACTGTTCGGAAATCAGGCCGCTCTTTCGCGCTCTGCTGGTCATTTCTTGGCCTTCGGGATCTTGGCGCCCGACTTGCGGGCCTGATTCAGAGCGATAGCCACGGCCTGCTTCTGTGGCTTGCCGGCTTTCATCTCTGTCTTGATGTTGCGCTTGACAGCCTCTTTCGATTTACCTTTTGCGAGTGGCATCGTGACCTCTAGTAAGAAAGACCTATCCCATACCCAAGACGCTGAAGATCGCCCAACTGGTTTTTCAACCTACCAGCTCCAATGTCTGTCCTGTAAAACGGTGAGTTGGGAATCTTCACCTTCTTTATTGCGCTGTAAGCACTGCGGCGAGCACCTGTTATCGTGTCGCCCAAGCCCGTTGCAATCAATACGTAATCGCCAGCAGTCACGGGACCCGGTAGCTCGACTACTTTCCCGTTAATCTCGCGCGGCGCGTCACCGATCATGACTTCCGAGAAGTGAAGATGCTCCATATCTCCCGCATTGTAAATCGGTATGCCGCAAAGTTCCTTGTTCGTTATTTTCGAGTAGGGAAAGTCGGGCAGCGCCATCAGGACGGAGATGGAGACTACATCGGTCTTCACCTTCAGCGTGTCGCGCCCGTTCACCAGGTCCAGCATCCATTGGGCCTGATCGCCTTCGATCAATGCGGTAAGGTTATGGCGGATCGGCCAACCGTCACGCATCGTCCACTCCAACGGATAGGGGGTTCCATCGTGCGTTATCATGCAGTTCACATCAACGTAGCCGACGTACCCCACGCGATGGAGATGATCTGTAGCCGGCTTGAGCACCTGATCAGCGAGTTTCGACTTCTTCACGACGCGCACAGTAGTGCCCATCTCGCCCGTATTCACGCCGAGATCGCCGTTCATCAGTTTCTTGTTCTCCCAGTTCTCAACCCATCCTGCTTTGGACCACCCAGCAGGCCCGAACCACCCGCCCACGGCCATCTCCATCCCGTCAATCTTCTCCTGGAGAATAAATCCGTCTTCTTTGGCCGATTTGACGTATTTCGGGACTGTTTTCCAGCGCTGAAGCATGTAGACCAGATCCGCCGCCGAGTTCGCAACATAGGACATTGCCCGCTCGCCGTCACCGGACGGCTTGGAGACAAACGCTTTACCCTGCTTTTTTACGTAGGCAATAGCTGAGTCGTAGTCGTGAAACGTCTTGCCATCGATGCACGGCATCCCGCAATCTTCCATCACCTTTTGACCAATCTCGCGGTCCAGTTCCCATTCGACGGCATCCAGATTACAACCGAAGATCGGATACCCGATACGCCGGAAGGGCTCCAGCAAGTCGAGATAGTGCGTGTTGTCGGGCGTGTAGATGAGATCCGCCCATCCGATCCATTTCTTGCGAAGCTCGTTGAAATCGCGGATCTTTGTGACGAACCCTTCGCCCGCGTGGCGGTCCGTGCCATCGGGACGCGGTTTGTCATACCAGCGCACTTCATGCCCTTGCATCTGCCAGCGCATGCACAGGTCAAGCGCGTTGGAACCAACGTCAATCACCAAAATTCGTAGCTTTGTCATTTTGCATCTGCTATAGTGGTCGTAACAACCTGGGAGATCACCATGAAACTCATCGCAATCGTAGCACTGTTTGCCTGCTCATCCGCCCACGCCGTGTGCGTCGGTTCACTGCCGCAGTGCAACGCGCAGACGTACCAGTACTATGGGCAGACATACCAGCAGTACGAACAGAACCAGCGGCAGCAATGGAGCGCGCCGCCGCCCCAGCAGTACCAGCAGTACCAGTACTCGCCGCCTGTGGACCAGAACGGCTTTGACCGTTACGGCCACTATCACATGACGGGTTACTGATGAACCTGAACCCGTGGCTGGATATCATTGCGGCGGTGATGGCAGTTGTGTGTTGGTGGCTGATGGATTCTCCTGACCACGATCACCACTAGCGTTCCCGTACTGCGCGCGAAGCGCGCCGATGGCTGCGGCCCGCGCTTTGCCGTTTGTCGAGCCGTACGCGGCGCGCAGCAGATCGCGTCCCTGTTGCGTCAGCAGCGCTTTCGAGGCAACGTAAGGTGTAACGACTGCCGCCACGGCGCCCATCGGGTGCGTTACCGCCAGCGCAGGAATACTCAGCATGTGCGCCGCGCCCGTCGTCTTTGACGGGTTAGCGCCGGTCTTGTCGCCCGCGCGCGCCATCGTATCAGTCACGTCCTTTATGTCCTTGATGTCACGGTCCGAAAAGCCCATCTGTGACAGCTTGGGAGCGACTTTATCCATTTCCTTGCGGAACTTGGCGAAGGAGATAGGCGGCGCGCCGGGCGCGTCGTTACGCGCCTGCTCCAGACCGTTGCGCAGCACGAACGCTTTCGCGTCCTGCAACACTTCCGGCGAGTGCAACTGGAGGATGGCTGTAACGGCTTTCGCCTGGCTAGGGTCCATGTTCAGATAGCGGCGCGCGATGGCTTCCGGCGCCTTGGTTGATCCTTGCACGCCAGTGAACGCGGCATCGGCCACGTCTTCGCCTAGCAGCTTGCCGAGCGCCGACTTTTCCACGAACGTGAGCGACTGTGAAGCCTTCGCGTAGTTCTGGTTCGCGGCTTTCAAAGCCTGAGCAATAGGCGTCTTCGCGGTGCTTGCGTCTTCGAAGTCTTTGTTAATCGCACCGAAAAGGCGCTTTGCCAGAACCTGATTCGCGTTCGGGTCAATGTCAGAGAAGATATTTCCCGTGCGGCGCGCGGCTTTCCCCCACGCGCTACGCGTCTTCATCGCGTCGTCAATCGTATGCGTTGCCGTGCCGGTAACGTGCGGCGCGGCGGGAATGAGCGGCTTGCCAGACGGCCCAAGGATGGACGAGGCCGGCGCACCCGGCGTCGTAGTCGTCAGAGCGTCCTTGATTTCTCGCGCCTGCTTCTCCACCTTGCGCGCGTCGGCAGACGGCACGTTCTCATTCTCCGCGATGATCTTATCGAGCGTCGCCATCGTGTTTTTGTAGCCGATGACGGGATTATTTCCGGCCAGCTTGCGGACTTCCCCGTAATCGCGATTCGCGGTCGTTTCGCGCAAGGAGTCGATCTTGTCCACGGTGGTTTTGTACGCGTTCCGGAGCTTCTCGCCTATGTTCGTGGTGAGCGCCTCGCCCGGCACACCTTGCGGCGCGCTGATCTGGTCTGCCAACTGGTTGATGCGGTTCACGCCCGCCTCTACCTGCTTCAGTTCGTCCGCATGCGCGGTCCCGGCGGACGGGAACAGTTCACGCAAACGGTTCTCTGAAAAGACTAGGCTCTTGCTGCCTGTTTCCTGCCCAAGGGTGAGCGGGATTCCAGATGCCTGCGACGCGCGAGCGGCTTCTGACGGCGGTTTCGGGATGCCGCGTTCCGCTCCTGCCATGCCGCCGAGGCCGCCGCCGAGCACAGTTCCGGCAATCTGCCCCGGCGTGCCGCCGATCTGGCGCCCGATTTCACCGCCCACACCCCCGCCCACGGCTGCGCCGAGGCGCGGCAAGGCCCTTGCTCCACCTCCGGGCAGGACGGCGGAAGGCGCGGCCTCTAGACCAGCAGCGACAACGCGCTGAGTCGGCGTGCGCGGTTCCGCACTGGGGCCAATCGAACCGATCTGCGCGAGCTTCTGCTTGATCCACTCCGAACCGCCAACCGGGGCTTGCGTTTCCTTCAGTCCCGCACCGAACAGGTTAGCCGCGCCCTTCACGCCTTCGATAGCCGAACTGGCGAGATCCACGGGCAGGCCTGCCACGTCGGCAATACCCTTGCTGATGTTGCCGCCAATGAAGGCGCCCATGTTCTGCTTGGGCTGCGCCGGAGTGGCCGGAGAGTTCAACTGCGAAAGCAGGTTCACGTCCGTCACTTCCTTGCCGCCGGGAGTGCCGCCGTTGAGCTGTGCCAGAATGGTCGGGTCGGTGACTTCTTTCATTGTTCGTACCATTTACCGTTCTGTTGGACGTACGTCTTGCCGCCAATGACTTTCGTTTCCGGCGGCGTCCCTCCCGCTTCAGGTTTCGAGCCGCCTGCGATTCGCGCGCGCTGGGATTCTTTCACTTCCGCTGGCGCGCGGCGCGCCGCCGCGATTTCCTGGTCCATAATGTCTAGTGCGGCGTTGATCTGTTCAGGCGTCATCGTGGACTTGAAATGCGAATCCGCACGGGTTCTACTGCCTTCCGTGGGCGTTCCTGTCGGACTGATAGCACGTGCGTACACGTTTTTCGCAGTCTCGATTGTCTGACCGAGCTTGACCCATCGCGGATCACCTGAACCCGTTTGCGCGGCCTGAAGTACTTCGTTGATCGGCAGTATCTGCGAACGGGGCAGTGCAGCGGACGCCTGACGGACAAGCGGTGACACTTGCTGGAATTCTGCGCCAGCCGTCTCGATAGCTGCCGTGCGCGTACCGGTTGCACGGGCAAACGCCTTCTCACCCTGGACGCCGATACCGAGCGCCGCCACGTCTTCAGGCGAAAGCCCGCGCGCCTTGGCTTCCGTCATGATGTCCTTACGGAGTTGCAGAACGTTAGCCGCGCCCTGCTTGCCGCGCCCAAGGTTCGTGAAGACAGACGGGTCAGGCGTGGCGAGGTATTGCCGCGCCATGAACTTACTGACGTCCGGATCAATCTTCTGGTCTGGAGTGCCTGCCGCCATCTGCGCGCGTTGCGCGAGTGCCTGCTCTCTGATGGAAGCGCCCAACTGGCCGAGCATTACGCGAGTGGCGTTTGCCTGCTCAGCGGCGATACTACGCTGTTCTGTGGAGGCATTGCGATCTTGCGACGCCTGCACCCACGCGTCATGGCGGTCTTGCAGGGTCTGCAACTTCAGCTCGTTATTGAACTGCTGTTGCAGTTGCGCGGCCTGCGCTTTCGAGGCCGAATCGAGAACCGGGGTCAACTGTTGAAGCCCGGCCATCAGGTCAGCGCCAGACAGACCCTGATCCTGAAGCACCTTCACCGCGCCCTGAAGCGTCAGCGGTCCGCCGCCCGGTTGAGGAGCGGTTGCCGCAGCCTGAGCCGGCGGCGCAGGGATAGCGCCTTGCGGAGCCATCGACTGCGGCGGCGTGGTCGGCATCGGACGGAAAGGCGGGATCGGTTGTTGCTGCGCGCCTTGCGGGATACCGCTAAGAGGCAACGGGGGCTGCACGCCCCCCGGCGCCGGACCCATGCCGGGCATCGGCGCCGCTCCTTGCGGTTGCTGCACAGGCTGCGACGCCTGCCCCGGCGCGGGAGGCTGCGGGGGAGGAGGCAACTGTGGTTGCTGTGCAGGCATACCGCCTTGCAGAAGTTGAGGCAAAGCGTTACCCGCTGCCGCCTGCGCAGCCTGCTGACGTTGACGGTCCTGTTGCGCCTGCTGCCATTGCTGTTGCTGCATCTGGAACGCCTGCGCCTGCTGTTGCGCCTGCTGGCGAGCCAGATCCTGCTGTTGCAACTGCCCCTGGTACTGGATGAAGTAGGGGAGCGCGCCGACATTGAATCCTGCCATGATCGCTCCTTACATGGTGAAGCCGTAGGCGTTGCCGCCACCGCTATAGTAGGGGTTGGACGAGAACGCGCCGCTGAAGTCGCCGCCGCCAAAAGAACCGGTAGGACCGTAGTACGTGGTGTCCGGCCCCGGCAACCCCTGACCGCCTCCGCTTCCGAAACCCTGTCCAATCTTGCTGATACCTTGCCCGACCAGCGCGCCCGCTGCTCCCGCGCCCTGAAGTTGGCTTTGGAAAGGCACTTGCTGTGCGCCCTGCCCATAGTTCAGGTACGGGATAATCTGCCCTTGTATCGATTGCGACGCGGCAAGCGGCCCCTGTTCGATACCCTGCGCGTACTGCGACGCCAACTGGCCGGGATAGGCTGCGATGCCCTGTGCGGTCTGGTAAGGCAACTGCCCACCCTGAAGCGTAGCGCCTGCGCCCGCCTGCTCGAGCGCGCCGCCCTGCCCGTAAGCCTGACCCGCTCCTTGAACGCCTGCCAACTGGCGCTGAAGTTGCTGGTTCTGCCAGTCGATGTTGAAATTGCCCAACGCCTGATTCGCGACGCCCGCGCCGGCAGCACTGGACCCTAGTCCGTACATGCTGTTCGTGGCGCCCGTCTGGTCCTGCAACTGCTGGACGGTGCGGTTGTACAGCGCGTTTTGCGGATCGAAAGCGGTCTGGTACAGCTGGTTACCGGCAGCGAACTGATTACCAGACGCGCCGGCCAGTTGTTGCCCCAGGTTGGTGTACTGCTGACCCGCTGCGTTTGCAGCGTTCTGGTAGCCCGGTGCGTATTGACCGAATGCCTGAGAACCGTAGTTGAGCGAGTTCTGGTAGAACGGCAGCAGATCCCCGTTGTACAGAGAACCCGCCATGGCTTGCTGCTGCTGCAACTGCTGCTGCCACGCCTGGTCGGCGGAAGTCAGGCCCGTTGGCACGTAATACGAGCCCCCGCCTCCCGAAGTGGAAGGCGCCATTGCGCTGGACACTGCCGAGCCGACTGCTGCGGCCCCCACTGATGCTGCGACTCCCCAAGGCATGATTTACTCCTTATCGATGTCCGGGTCCGCTATCGCTTCCGAGTGAATGCAGAGCCAGGTGATGTCTGTTAGTGCCTGAATCCGGTGCTTCTTTCCGGCCTTGATTTCCAGCATGCAGGGGCCGTCCAGAACCTGCAATTCGCCGTCCACTTCCACTAGCGCGCGGCCTGCGCTTAGATAGCTCAGGTGATCGTAGTCGTGCACGTGCTTTTCGACTTCGCCACCTGCCGCCAGCGTCTGTTCGCGCGCATACACACCGCCCGCCGAGAAGTGGTGCTTAATCATCGCTCGCACCGCAGGCAGATAATCAGCGTAATCCGGTCGTCGGGCCCGTCGTTCACGACTTCGTGCTCTTTCAGGTTATCGAAGTACCAGACCTCGCCCGGTGCCATCGATACGCGCTCGTCTTCCACGCGGTTCACGCATTGCGGATTCGACTGCAAAACCACGTACAGCTTCGTATTGTAATACTTCGCGTGCCAACCGTCGTCCGCATGGGGTTCGATCCGCCCCCCAGGAGGGATGCGGGTAATCATCACCCCGCCAATCCGCACCGCGCGCACCCGGTGCGCGAGATCGAAAACAATCTGGTGGAGGGACGGCAGCGCGAACCATTCCGGATAGAACTTCGCATCGTGCTCGTCATTGAACTTCGAGTAGTCGCCTGATTCCTTGAACGGCTTCTCATCGTTGTATCGCAACCAGATATCGTCCATTGCCGCGTGCGGAGTTTCGGGCGCGGTCTTCCTGACCGTGTGCCGGTTCCACAGTTTCGGCTGGCGCGCAATCTCCAGAAGCATCGGCGCCGTGTCGATTCCTGCTGCGATCTTTACCAGATTCCTCATTTGGAAACGCCCTTTACGCGTTCGAAGGTATGCAAACCGCCGAGCCCAAGCATACCCATCAGAACAGGCATCATCTCCGACAGATCGGCGGGGCTCAGCGCGATAGGGTGGCCGGCGAGCGCCAAGCCGAGCTTCGCGATAGGCAGGCCCATCCAGTTCCACACGCAAGCCATGCCGCAAGCCCAACCGATGAACGGGCGCCAGCCGGCCACGAACGTGCTTTCGTTGCTCGCTTCAGCCTGGTTGATTGCCATCTGACCCTGAACCATTGTCAGGACTGCGGCCAGTTGTTGCTGCTCTTCTGCTGACTTATCCGGCCAGATGCGCGAGACAACGGTTTTAGCCAGATCCATCCCGGCGGTAAGAGGGTCTAGTGCCATGATTCGCTCCAGTAGCCGTCGCCAACGCCGAGCGTCGTGCAGCACATCTTCCACAGGTTCACGCGGTCGTCATACCCGTTCAGGCCGCCGTTGATGACTTTCGTAATGCCTTCGAAGTCCATCAGCTCTGCCGCAACGTTCAACGCATGCGTGTTCCAGAACCATGCCGCAGACTGCGCGGCGTTGCCGGGTTGCTCCAGCAGTTCGGGATGATCCGTCAGCGGCAAAACGAGAGCGTCGCCGCACCGCTGGTAGTTCGTGCGGCCCGTCACCTGAATCAGACCCCGCCCCCGGAACTTGAACCCGTCACCCTTCTCGGTGTTCCCGAGATCCGCGCGGCCTTCGTACCGCTCCTGCGCGGGCGTCGGACCCCACAGTTCGCGAACGTAAATCAGGCGTCCGGATTCGTGGCCGATCTGCGCGATAAACGCAGCCTGGCGCTTAGGCGAATCGATCGCATAAAGCGCCATTGCCGCAGACAGCGGATCAGCCCACGTTTGCGCGCGAGTGAGAGGAATCCCAAGGCACGCGGCCAGTTCTTCAGGAATCACAGCTTGCCCACCAGCGTCAGGATTTCCGTCACCTTATCGGGCGTCGCCTTCGCGCCGTCGTCAACGATGGCCGTAATCTGCGAAGTCAGCGTCGTCATTTCCTGCGCGCGCGTCTGGATGCCGACCAGGTTGGCGAGCTTCGTCGCCACACTGTCAGCGCTTGTGATTACTGCGTTGTAATCTGCTTCGATCTGATCCCAAAACGACATGATATTGCTCCTATTTAAAGAACTTCCCGAACCCGCCAGCCGCACCGTAAGCCGCAAGCCAGAGTATGAGATAAAAACACGCCTTCCACACCAGGGAGAGAACGCCCTTTCCGATATTCAGCTGGAAACGCTGCGCTGCGCGCCGCTCCAGTTCATCGACTATTGCCTTTACATCGTTTTCTGTCAGCGTTCTGTTTTCCATTCCCCGGCCCCGTTTTATGCATATTCGTATACGATAATCAAACCATTCGAACCATTACCGCCTGCCCGCGCAGCCTGCCCGCCACCGTTAAAAGCGCCGCTGCCGCCTGCCCCAAACCCCCCACTGTTCGCGTTGGTCCCTGACACATTGACGGATACCTGCCCAATGCCGCCGCCGCCGAACGCACTGTTGGCGCCGAAACCCGCGAGGCCGATCGTGCCCGTTACGTAACCGAAAGCCGAACCGCCATTGGCGCCGGACAGAGCGAGAATGCTTCCGGGGGTAGACACCCCGCCGCCTCCGCCGCCTAACGCCTGCACGCTGCCCCCGGCGGCGGATGCCTGCCCGCCCAGGCCGCCCGTACAGACGATAAGCCCCTGGAACCCTGAGTTGCCGCCGGTGTTACCCGTGCCCCCCGCGACACCCGTTCCGCCTGCCCCCACCACTACCGCGCCAGATACCGGAGAGACGATCAACCCCCGCGAGTAAGCCCCCGCGCCGCCGCCGCCACCTATTGAGAAGTTGCCCCCGGTTAGCGCCGCGCCGCCGCCCGCGCCGCCCGCCCCCAGCACTTCCACGTAAGCCCGCGTTGTGCCCGTGGTCGGGGTATAGGTGCCGCTAGAAGTGAACACCTGAATATTAAGCAGCTGTGTACCGCCGATAAGTGCAGTAGTAGGTAATGCGTTTGCATTCACCTGGTTGACGATGAAGTTAAAGTCGCTCATCACCTGGTTGGCATCCGCCACCGTGCCGTTCTGGAGCGTGACAGGAAGAGTGCCTATGATCGCCATGATTAGCTGCCCATGTTCGTGTATCCCGTATCCTGATACCGGGCGAAGAATGACCCGATGGACACGCTATTGGAGGAAGTCGCCATCACGTCGAGTGACATTTTCTGGAAGACCAGCGGCGCAGCCCACGGTATCGTATAGACGTGCGGGATGTTGATACCCGTACTCCAGACGCCGGTCCCCCACAGTCCGGTCCCCCACAGGAAGCCGGTAGATGGCGTCAGGACAAACGTGCTGCCGATCACATTCGACTGGTCGTTGAGCGCAGCGATGTTGTAGTTCACTGACGCGCCGGACGAAGACAGTTCAAGCGTGGACTCCACTACCTGCACTTCGGCCATGTGACCGGTTTTCGGGAACGAGGATGAAGTCATGTGACTTGTCAGCGCTACACCGTTATCCGTGTATGAACTGGTCGCAGTCGGTATGGCGTCGCTACGGAACAGCGCCGCGCCGTGATCCGCTCCAGACAGGATGAAAGAGTCACTCAACTGCGAAGCGCAGTCGTAAGTGAACGTGTGCGGCCCCGTCCAGCGCGTGCGCCGGATGCCGTACCAGTAATCGTTCGTCGCTGTCGCGCCTCGCACGATGGTTGCCATGCATATCCGGTAGATGTTCCCGGAGAATGCCGCCGCCACGCGCGTAGGCTGCGTCACGTTCTGGAAAGGCTGCTGGATATCCGCTTGCCCCGAACCCTGCCCCGGCGTGTGCGAAAGGGGGCCGAGCGTTCCGAAATAGCTCAGGATGTAGGGCGAATCCACGCCCGCGAAGAAGATCCCGAACGGCCCTTGAACGACGGAGCGGGGGGACACGCAGCCTGTCGTTAGCGTGATGTAGTTCAGCGCGAGATTGTTCGTCGCTACGTCGCCCGTGATCTGCCAGATACTGCCACCCTTGAACGCGACAAGCGCGCCGATCACGCCTGACGATGTGGTCTGGATAGGCAGACCGGACAGGGTAGTGACCAGCGTAGTGTCACCCACGGTGACGGACTGCGTAGCGTTCGTGCGCGTGGTAGGCGCCAGCACGTCGCTAAAGAAAAGGATGTTGCCGACCACGAACCACGCGCGGTTATTGAAGTTCGCAACCGCAGTCGGCACTGCCGGGAGCGCGTTCGTTGCCGTGTTGGTCGAACTCCAGACGGGCGCGGAAGGCGTCGAGATGTCTATCACGCCGAAGAAGTTCGTCCCCGTGCCGCTGAACCCGTTGTGCGCGACGATAATCCGCGTCCCGACTACCGCCATTACAGGCGGCGTCCACGGGCCGGTCGTTGCGGGGGATGCGGGAGTGTTCGCCGCCGTCACTCCTGAAATCGTTATGAACGAGTTCGTAGCAGTGTCATACGCGAATGGCTCATCATGGTTCGCGTTGCGCGCGGTCGAAACCATGCCGTAGACCACGGTACCGATCACGATGTGTACCGACACGAAAGTCGGCGTCGTGAAAGAACCAAACGACGTGAGGGGAGATCCTACGCCCGGACGGGAAACCACGATTTCCGGATTGCCCTGGTCGAAAACAAGGTTCTGGAGTTGCGCGCACGCGCCAGCGAAAGCGTCGGTTGCGTCGAACGCGTCACAGATCCCTTTCGGCGTCATCCGCACTGGAATCCCATTTCTTATAGCCATTTTGAGTCCTTAAGTGTAAAATATAGCTTCAGACCAAGTGGAGATAAGGAATGACACTTCAAGACAGGTTGATGGCTCGCATAGAACGTATCCCCGAATCCGGCTGCTGGATATGGCTCGGCTGCGTTGACACCGCAAAAGGGTACGGCTTTATCGGTTCTGGCATGGAGGCGCCTAAAGTGCTGAAAACGCACAGAGCAAGCTGGCTGCTTTTCCGGGGAGAAATACCCGAAGGTCTGCAAGTCCTCCATCACTGCGACGTTACTTGCTGTGTCAACCCTTACCATCTTTTCCTCGGCACAAATCAAGATAACGTAGACGACAAAGTTAGAAAGGGCAGAGGAGGCTTAGCGAAAATAACACCTGAAGAAGTAGAAAAGGTGCGATCCCTTTGCCTTTCCGGACTGCCTCAACGCGATGTCGCGGACATGTTTGGCATTTCACAGACCCAGGTAAGCCGGATAACTCTTAAAAAACGTTGGAAGCATATCTAGCCTTTCAGTCTGTAAGTTTCGTCGGCTTCAAAGTCCGGTTGGAATGGAAGCGGCGCGGATCGAGGCGCACGGACTTTACTACCTGCTGTTCGTCGCCTTCCATAATCAGGTGAATCCGGAGCATCTTATCGCAATCCGCGAGGAACTTGTCCCGGCGCGTGTCGTCCGTTATCTGCATCAGGCGCGAAGCCGTGGCCGTAATCAGGTAATCCTGATCCGGGAACCACGGAATCACGGTTGACGTTTCCGGAGTCGTGATGTCCGGTTGCTTCACCATGTACCGGTGCGTCAGCGTGATCTGACCGGACGACTGCGGATAGATGAAGAGTTGGCCCGTGCTGTTCTGCGCCTGCGCGGTCGTCTCGTCCACGAGGATCGTCATGAACTCGTACGGATAGTTCGCGATTGACGGGTCTTTAAACTCCTGGTCGTACTCTTCCGTGCTGATCGGGTTCAGGAAGTACGGCAGGTTGTTCTGCTCGAAGAACAGGTCATACGTGCGCAGGTAGTTCAACGGGAGCGTGAACGGCCCGAAGTTGTTCGCCTGCACAGTGATGAATTCAGTGACACGATTGATCTTCAGGTCGCGATGCAACCAGAGATCCTCCAGAGTCATGTTCAGAAATAGTCCGCCCTGACTGACAAAGCCGGGGCATTTGGCGATAGCGCACGCCATCTGGACAATCTGCTGACTCTGGAGGTAAGCCATTACGCTGCCTTCTTCACAGAAGCGATTTTCGCTTTGCCTTCATCGAGATACTTCTCAATCTGCTTGATCTGGACGGGCAGATTCGTCATCTGTGCCTGCTCCTGGCTCGTAAGCTTGTACTTGGCCTTCGAGCGCTCCAGCAGATCCGCATACGCCTTGCGGTGGTCTTCAAGCATCTTCACCTGTGCTTCGATAGCCTTCTCAAGCACAGGAATTTCCAGAATCGCCTGTTGGCGAAGAAGGGCTTCCCGGCATGTGTCCATGCGTTCGTTCAACGATTCCAGCGATTCGGATTCGTAGACGTAACCACTGATCGACACTGAAGCGCCGTTCGGCGCAGGAAGGTTGATCTGGAAGTTACCGAGAACTGCGGTCTGGTCTTTCATTGGTTCCTCTTATCGACGACGGTCACCACCGCGAAGCACGCGGTCTTGGGCCACCTTGTAGGCGTTTTCGTTTGCACCACTGATGTTGTTCTCGTGATCCCAGGTGCGGGCCACGATTTCCTTCACGCTGCGCAACACGTCCGTACTGAATTCGTACGTCGTGCCA
>Ga0247665_1000010_pt1 | contig 40008 bp, 48 predicted proteins | sample CNK06_metaG_FD_182716 | JGI IMG/M metagenome (GOLD analysis project Ga0247665, IMG submission 182716) | Soil microbial communities from Purdue University Martell Research Forest, Indiana, United States - CNK06 | ecosystem: Environmental > Terrestrial > Soil > Temperate forest > Bulk soil... | reverse complement strand
CACGCTTCAGTTGTTCTAGTTTCTGCGTGACGCTGTTACCGACTTCCTGCATTACACCTACAGCATCAATACACTTGTTGAGCATCTCAGCCATCTCACGCATATGCTGTCGATACTCTGCACGTTCCTCTAGAAGATATTCGAGTGTAGTCACTGTGGCTTGTTCAAAGCCTAACTCTTTGATGCTGGCTCGTAAGTCACGAGCACGGACTGGACCCCTAACAGTCGGCATCTTCACTCACCTCCATTTCCATGGCCATTGCGAGTAAGCGAGCCTTATGCACTACAACTTCTGTCTTATCAAGTTGTTCGTCTAGTTTCTTCACTGCCTTCTTGGCACGATCATATGCACGTTGGAACTTCAGGAATGTTTCTAGACGTGCTTCATCTGCACGCACTTTGGCAATGGCTTCAAGCTTCTGCACAGTAGCCAAACGGCGTGTGCGTATGACTTCAAGCCATGCATCTAACTCATCTACAGACAGTTGATTGATTGCAACTCGCTCAGTTGGCGTATCGTGTTCACTGATGATTACATCAGGATCGTTCTGACCATCGCTCATCTTCTCCTGTCAACTTCCTTATCTTGCGTTGAGCTGCATTCCTTGCTGATTGGATTGTGGATGCACTCCCCATGTATGGATACACAACAGTGAAGGACAAGTGCCATGTCCACTGTTGATCAGGTGGTGCATTTGGATCGAAGCGCACTAAGTATCGTTGCTTGTTGTAGACATGCGCTTCTTCCTTCGGCTTCACTCGTGTGTTGAAGTCCGTCAATATAACCCCCGTCATTGATTGCTCCATGAAAAGACACCGCGCCCCATGATAGGACGCGGTGCTAGTCTAGTCAATCACTTGTCGTTCGGTTCGCCGGTAATGAGTGCTGCTGTGAATTGATGTCCTGCCTTGGCAGTCTTAGATGCATGTTCCATTGCACCATGAACTACTTTAGGATCAACTTTGTTATTCAATAGATACGTCTTCAGTCGCTCAATGTCATAGGTCACACGTGGCTTAGATACTGCCAACGTGACAGAAACGATGTCACCAACGAACACCGTTTCTAGTGTGCCACCATCTCGTTGGTTAGCTGGATCATCTGTGTCAGGAATGACATGGGCTGCAACTGCTTGTGCCTTTGCTTCCTCACGTCTACCGCCAGCCAACTTATACAGATGACTGGATACGAAGTATTCCCAAGCCTGCTGCTCATTGTTCTTCAGAGCTTTAGACTTGGGCATGTCCTTGCCAATAGAGGCAAAGGCCATGTTGATCTTGTCTACAATCAGGTTTTTGGCTCGTGCTGTGAGCATTGCCATTTGTCCTTTACATGTATGTGTATGTAGGGGGTGAGTGCGAAGCACGAACAAGCCCGCGGACCTCGCTACTCCAACTCTCAACTGATCCTGTTCTCCTCCTTCTCTAGTATGTGTAGTATAGCACATGTATATACAAAAGTCAAGCTGTCTCCAACTGCTTCCATTCCTTCATATGCACCCATCTAGCTACGTCAAGCTCATGTCGTAGCACAGTCACAGCTACGTTGTCTTGTTCCTCTACTGACTTTCGTAGTGCGAAGTCTCCTTCAGGATGTGATGCATAGTATGTGAGTGTGGAGTAGACAGCCCACAGGTTGTTGCCTCGTCCTTCTGTCTCTCGCATGTATTGGTCAGTGAGTCCTTCACGCATCTTCTCACTGGATGCGATAGCACGGAACAGGTCCATTGCCTTCTCGTGCTTGACAGGTGTCTTACTCCACGCCTGCCATTCCTCTCCAGCCTTAGCAAACTCAACTAGGGCATCCGCAATGGTGGAATTAAGCTTACCAACAACCAGACCACTAGTATGCCGTCGATAAGCAGATACATACTCACCTCTTATCATTCCATTGGTGCAGTAGAAGTCAATAGCACCTGCATGTATCCGTAGTGCAGAACCACCATAGCCATTCTGAACGATGATGCGAAAGCCAATGTCTGACTTGATGCCTGGTGTGTTGACCTTACACTTGATGTTAGGGAACACATAAGTGCGAAAACATAACTTACCCCAGCCACTCACCTTGTCTGTCACCTGCACACCAGCTAGATGCTCAGGCAGCATCTCATTGCACATCGCTTCTTCGACTGCACCCATAAGCTCTCGGTTGTGGACCAGTTTGTAGGTAGAGCCTACGATGTTAAGCAGTTGTGCATTGTCTCCTTTCTCATTCAATCGGATGATGGCTTTGTGCCCACGAGTTTCTCTGTAAGCACCATCACGCTGCTGCCATCCGACCTTTCGCTCTCCGACAGGGAATAGGATTGGACTCGAAGCGGTGTTGAACTTGTCGAAGACTGTTCTGTCTCTGCCTCCAGATACGACTTCAAGTGACACTGCATTTCCTCCATCTGTGCTAGAAGGGAAGTCATACGCTCTGTGTTCTTGGATACTAGCTTGCCTAGCATCTGAACGCTAGACTCTATCTGGCCTAGCCTAGCTTCGCATTCAAGCAGCCACTTGATTGCGTTGATGGGTAACTGTCCTTGTGCTGTCATTTAGCCCTCCCAGGGTAGGTCCTCTTTATTAGCAAACCACTTGGCTACACATACATCTGTGTCACCTATGTTAAGTGTATCACCATCGAGACACAGACTACGTGGCACCCAACTGGTATGCTCTTCACTGGCTACAGTCCATGCGATGAGGACTGCCTTCTCAGTTGTGTCGATTACTTCGACACCACCCAATGTGACATCCTTCATCACATCTCCTTCAATGACTTACCTTGTGTGATGGCATGGCCTACACTCTGAGGCAGCTTCTTACTACCACGTGCATGATCAGCAGCAACGAAGTCACGTGCTACTGCCTTAGTAGGTCTACCCTTACCAGATGGGATGTTACCTGATGCTATCCCATGCATCAGGCGTTGCTGGTTACGAGATACACTAGGCATCCTTGTCTCTCCTTATGCTATGAGATAGACCCTGTAATACATCTGATAGCTTCTCTCCATCCATGTTGGTAGCAATGTCATGGCTCATCGTATCGAAGTTCAACTTGATGAAGATGAATGCCTGCTTCAGACTACCATCATCATTTGGTCCTATGACCATGAAGTGTGCGCTTAGGCCATCAGCTACTAACTTGAACTCTTCTTCATTCATCTGCTGTATCTCTCCTTGAGAACATCTCTTTGATTGTGCGATGGACTTCTACAGGTATACCTCTACTAGCTGTGTGATGTGGCTTCACATACTTGAGTGACTTAGCTACTTCATTCAACTTGGTTAGTTCAGTGTCCATGTCTTGTATGATGTCCAAGAACTTGACGACTGCATCTAATACTTCTACCTCTATCTCATAGGTAGACCACTTATGCTGACATGATAGACATCTACGCCTACGCAATCGCCAGTTGTTGCTAGTGACACGACTGTCTATGGTCTGCACACCTGGCTGTCCACACTCTACGCATAGTGTTTGTGTTGCTGCTCTCATTGCACTGCCTTGTTAGGTCTCACACATGCGTCGAATACTAGTTTCATCACTTCAAGGCGTTGATCTGCTTGCTTAGACTCGAACCAGAGGACTGCACTGAATGCAAAGAGCATTGCGAATGTGAGGACTATGAATGCTGGAGGCAGTGCTGATACTACAGTTGTAGCGAACTTACCTACTGTTGTGGGGATGTTGTCGGATGGCATTCGTTTGTTCCCATGCTAGAGTGCATGGTGTGCGGACACCTGACCTGTCTGCGATGCAAGTCTTGCTGTTGGCGAAAGGTGCAAGTCTGAATGCGCGCTTCGCGCTTACTGGTCTAGGTGTTTATACGTCCGTCCTGTGGCGATTGCACTAACAGCTTCGCGCGTCAGTCCGTATCGGTCTGCAATGTTCTGTTGGGTCTCGCCTTGGTCGATCAGCCGGCGGATGGCTCTGACTACCATGTGTGGTAGTCCATGACGCTGACGGTCGGTCATGTCCTTGGTGTTCTCTTGGAGGGTGCCCTGGCGCATGTGCTTTGGGTTGCAGCAGCCCACTGGGTAGCCTCCCTGATCGCATGAATGAAGGATCATAAGGCTCTCATCTATCGAGCCTTGGACAAGCTCCCAGACCCATCTGTAGGCCATAGTGCGCTTGCCTCCAGCCATGAAGTAGGGACGGCGATCCTCTGCCCTTCCACCCCAAGGTCCTGTCCAAGCCCAACACTCGTCAGGACCCTTCATAGCTATATACTTGAAGACATCCTTCGGAGTGTTGGTTGCCATTGGACTATGCCTCCAAGAGTTCGTCGATGCGATCAGCTACTTCATGTGCAGTCACATCCTCATAACTAACATGATGTCCACGATCGTAGAACACTGACTCGAACTGACGCTCAGTCATCTCAGGGAAGTCGAGATAGGTCACAAAGCTGGAATTGACACGATCAATTACATCTGTGACACAAGCCAATCCAATGGCACACTGGTCAGAGTGTGAGTAGTCCCACGCGAAGTCATCAGGCCACTTCGTCTGGTCACGAAGCAGTTCACTCAGTTGTCTCAGTATAGTCATGTCATCTATCCTTTGATTGCAGCAAGCGCAAAGAGCATGATCAAGAACAAGGTCACGCCCACGATCAATAGACCATGCCTACGGTTGTTCATTGCTTGGCGCTTTTACCTCCTCTCCTTAGTAGGTGAGATCAAGTTCACTCTTCCAACGTGTCTCGAACTCAGTGCTGTTCAGGCGACGTTCACTGGCGAGGTTACGCAATGCAGTGAACCACACCTTACGCTGCTGTGCAGGTGTGAGTTTCTCGCCTGCATTGGTATCATGGATACGCTGAAGATCATTCAACAACTCACCAAGTTGGTCTGTGAGAGACTTGAGTGTTGGAGGACAGAAGTGTTTATGCCGTAACAGGTAGATGGGTTGTCCTTCACAGTTGGGCGTATACTCATTCTCAGGAATGAGCACACCCACTGCACACTTCATGCCCGTGATATAGTCATGGTATGCACAGCCACTGGCTTGGCTATAGCATACACGACCCTGCTGCATGAGGTGATTGGCTACCTTAGACCACACCTCTTGTGCAGTCATGTAGTTGGCTACGAGTCCATCAAACATTGTCTTGTTCCTTTCTCAGTTCTGCACACTGTGTCTTGATCCATAGAGATAGTAGTCTGAGTTCCTCTGGAATGTCTGTCTTGTCATAGAATGTTCTCTGCATTCCATTGATGGACAGCAGTGTGTGAGTGATGATGCCTTTGAGACGGATGATATACTGTTCTTGTGTCATTTCGTTGTTGTCCTCCACTTGTATACGCCTCGTATGGTGGTTGGTTGTAGTCTCTTGGCAGCAATGTCTGCTTGTTTATGCTGCTCGAACCACCAGCCAGACCAGGGCTTGTCATGTGTTGGTATGACTATACCACGACGCACAAGATCATGGCAGTAGTCTGTCCATCTGATGAGCATCACTTAGCCCAGACGACCCGTTGCCAGGCGCCGCTTCGCATCACGCTTAGGGAACTCCACTACGTTCTCAGCACGACGAGCCTGCTCAATGACACGGAACAGATCATTGATCAGGCGTGTGTTGATGTAGTTGTAGTATTTGCCTCCTTCTAGGCGCTTCTGTAAGCGATCCAACTGCTTGATGTTGAAGTGCTCAACACCATTGACTAGTGTGTATGTCTTAGCTCTGCTCATTGATACGCACCGCCCCTGTATCTGCATAGTGTTGAAGCACATAGGCTAGTAGACCTGCTTGCTTTCTGTCCAGTTGGACATGGTGTGCATCACTCAATAGAGCTAGCACCATGACAATGTATTTGTCTGAAGGTAGTTCACCTTCACCAAAGCCTTGCCATTCCTTACGCATACTCCAACCAACGACTAAGCGAGTAGTCATTGCATTCCTACTTCCATTACTAAGTGTTACTGGAAGAGAGAATGGATCGTTGATTATTATCTTATCACGGTGTTTCATTGGTTGTGCCTTCATCCTCTGATTGAGTGGAGAGTTGTGGTCGTGGCTCTGCCACTCCCCTGTTGATGATCTCCTCATCACTTGGTCGTATCCTATATACCTCATCTCCTTCATCGGGACGACACTCGGTGCGTATGGCTGTGCCATCTCCATACAGGTCCATGTATGTTCCGTGTATGAAGTCACGTGTAGCTAACCATAGCCGCCATGCATCTGTGATGCGTATGATACGATAGAGGCGAGTGCCTGGAACTACACCGATTGTGTTGTGGTTATGCGATAGCATGTTGGGGTCGAGGCTACGCCTCTCCCCTTCATGTGCTGCCCATGCTGCGAGCATGTGTTGCTGACGTGTGCTCAATACCATTCCACCCTTACATCACAGATTACTTTGCCTGATCTAACATCTTGGCAGTTCTCTATGAATGAATGAGGCATTGCAGGTCTATTGATCTCACGCATGACTATAGTATACAGACCCCAAAGGAAGAGACCACCAAGTATGCTCACACTAATTGCACCTGCTGTGAACTCAATGGCTTCTCTTAGCTTGCTAGATGGTATTGGCTTTGGTTTGGGATCGTATAGGTGTAAGCGTTCACCATTACGATGCATGTCCTTAGCCCACTGACTTTCGCCAGTGGGTGCAGGTTGGATGATGTTGAAGTCCATTACGCTGCCTCATTCAGCTTGTCGATGTAGATGCGACGGATCATCTGCTCCTCAACGACAGTCACACCAGTGAATGTCTTGGGATCGACCTTAGACTGCATGAGCCAGCCATAGTAATAGTCATTGCCATCCTTGAAGAACAAGTAATACAGGTTGGCAATGTGGTAGAGGAAGCAGTTAGGCGCAGTAGCCACTGCATCCTTCTTCTTAGCCATGTATGTGGCACGAGTGATAGGCTGCAAGTCCACTAGGATATGCTTGCTATCGTCCATAGTCATTACTCCTGAGTATCAATTGTTGTGTGTAGTATGCCTGCGTAGTATTCACCTCCATGGGTCAAGTATAGAACAGGTATACCTGCCTTATAGATGATGTAGCGAGATGGATGACATACACCTGTAGTTGGTCTGTTCATGTAATAGGTGTGTGCATCTATCTTCACCATGCGTGTATGCATGTTGATGTAGCCTCCATGTATGTGTAGTGCATTGGGGAATGAATGAGCGTCTCAGAAAATGGACACATATTATGCATCCATATAATGAGACAGCTTGCTTACTTACTTCCGGGTCCCCTCCCGACGAAGTAGTCTATTATACCACGGATTGGACCATTTGTCAAGGCCCATCTGGGTATGCTGTGGGTGCAGATATGTTCGGCCATGAAATGGTGTATAGTCAATGGGTTGTTGGGGTGGCCTATACATGATTGCATGTGGCTGTATGTGTGAATGGTTGGGCCTTGTCTTGCCGTTGCGCTGAGCAGCTACCGATGCCTGTGTATACATGATGCTGCACCAGTGTAGTGCTGTGGCTCAGCCTTCGGCTTCGCCTCTGCACTTGCATGGTGTGGTCGCTGCTTCGCAGCTCCCCTCGTATACACACACGTATGGCCACACACCTGTATACACAGATGCATGGCCATACGATTGTATATACAGATGAGGGCAACAAAGAACCCCAGTGCCTTGCGACACTGGGGCTGATTGAGTGTAGGCTAGATCATGCCGCTGCTTTAGTGGCCGGCTCGCTAATCAGCCGATTGAACAAGCGGGTAAGGTAGACGATTGCCTCCTGTTCCGCTGGTTCATAGTCCTCCAGCTTCAATGGAATGTCCTTGCTGTCCTTCAGATCACGCTCGATTGCAGCGCGCAATCCAATGGCCATGCGCCCGCTGGTCTGAACCTTGAGCACAGCGTCTATCGTCTCCTTAGTGAAGGAACCTGCTTCGCCTTCGCTGTCATTGCCGGACGTGTCATTCGTGACCAAGCCACTACCCGGCTTCTGCGCATAGACAGCAAGCACCTGCTTCACGCTAGCACGTATGTCGAGTGTCGCTTGATCGCTATGCTCGTCGAGCGCCATCACGGTATAGGACCGATTGTCGAGAGGGATGGTTTTGTTCTCGCGAACTGCCTTCCCAAGTGCATACATCCCTTCCCAATCCATTGTGACAGGAATAATCATGCGCGGCGGAACATTGAAGCAGGAGGCAGTCTGGTCATAGCTATCGGTAGTCATGCCGTGCTTGTGCGCCACGATGCAAAAGACGGCGGCGGTGTCGAGGATAGACTTGCGATTGCGATAGAGCATCCGCGCATCCTTCACCTCTTGGGTGATGGTGATCTTTTTGGACATAGACGGAGGCTTGCCCAGAAAGAACAAAGCAACCTGCTTTTTCCATGCGGCGGTAGCGGAAGGTGAGCCAATCATGTTGGCAAAGTCCGCAGGCTTCACGTCATTAGCGACAAGCTGGTCACGCCAACGCATAATGTCCCATGCGATGCGTTGATTCAGCTTCACGTTGCTAGTGTCGTTCTCAAGCATAGAGTGCAAGGCAGACAGCACGTCTTGCTTGATCACGTCGGGATCAATAGTGTTCCGCTTCACATCGGAGGCGGCATTGCCATTGGCAGGGGTAGCAGTCTTTGGCTTGGAAGCCATTGTCTCAGTCCTCCGTGTCCATACGCTTCGCACAGTGCTAGCGTTTCAGGACACACCGTCAGCTATCTATGTCTGACTATCTATATAGTAGCATAGGCTAGACCATAAGTCAATAGCCTAAGCTAGCCGATGATACGCAAACATGAGTGCATATTATGTATCCATGACTCATTGCAGTATGCGATCATGCATGTATACACATATACACATACACAGCATGTATATATCATAGCATACACCAATGTATGGACATACACTTGTGTATACATAAGTAAGGACAGCTAAGTGTAGATACACTTGTGTATGCAGTGGTAGCGTAGTGGCAGTTGTGTATACACTGAGTCTTGTGCATAGACTCTGGCGCTCCCCTATCGCTTGTCTATGCAATCGTGTATACGTGCCACGGACTACGGCTGTGTGTTGGCTAATGTATGGACATGCAAGTGTGTATACGATGCACTGAACAGCCCCCCACTACCCCCTCTCAATTCCCAAAGACCGGGTATACACATGCACGCGGCTCGTAGCGTGCGGCTGGATCACTACACGATCCGCAACTCAACTCCGCTTTGCGTCCGCTTATTTATTGTATATGTATATAGTAGGGGCCTTTTTATTCGTAGTAGTAGGAGTGTGTTTGGTCCTTGTGTCTATTGCAGTTGTGTGATCTGGTGTAGGCTCCTCTCATCAAGTGGAGACTGAAGATGGCCGTGTATGGTCTTGGAACTCCTGGACAAGTGCCTTGGACTGGCTACTCCAATACCCTTGGTGCAGGGGATGCCAACAAGGAAGCTCAGTCTGGGTATATCGCATTCAATGGGATTACGCAGCGAGATGAGTTCTTGGCTAAGGCATTCCGTAATGGTGCTGGTAGCATGACACTCAAAGCTCTGTGGGTTGCATTGACTGGCACTGCTGTTGGAAGCAATGCCACTGCTACATATAAGCGTGTGTCTGGGATGATTGCAGACAACAACTATGGTGGTGTGCGTCCTATTGAGACTGTAACTGTAGTCAATCGCAATACTACTGCTGCTGATGACACAGCTATCACTGCACTGCTCAATCGCAATGTGTTTCCTAGCACGTATGTAGCTGATCTGAGTGGTAATGGTGGTGGTGGTAAGTTGGGGTATTGATGATGGCATCTGATTATGGTCCTGAGATAAAGGCAAGTCAGTCCAAGCCAGTAAAGCGTCCTAGCCAAGTGAAGAAAGAGTCACCTGCTGATAAGGCACGTGATGTGAAGCGTGGTATTCCTGAAGGTGGTGCTCAGGACATGAAGCTGGATGCTATGCCTGCTAATCAGGCTCCTCCATCTATGCAAGGTGGTGGTGGTGGTCACAGTCCTGCTCATGCTGCAATGGCTGCATCTATTGCACATGCCATTCTAGGTAAGGGAGGTATGTGATGGCTGTAGCTCCAAGTGTGCAAGCTAGCACACAAACCGATGGTGGTGAAGATCAGCTATCACCTACGACACTTGTGTTGAATGCATTGCGTAAGGCTGGTGTGCCTATTACGAATGAGAACATCCGTCGCTTTGTATCCTCTAATGCACGTGAGAGTGGACAATCTGGTCCCGATCTTATCGCTGGCCTGCGTAGTGGTCCAGTTGAGGATAGTGGTCCAAGTGTAGGACAGAGTGGTAGTGCAGCCAAGGCAGTTGAAGGAGGGACTAAGAAGGAAGGCTATCTCGATGATGGAACGTTCACTGATGCCAACCGTGGTGGTGATCAGTCTGGCAGCAAACCAAGTTCGACTACGACACAATCCACTAGACCCGAAGGCACCCCATCCAATGTAGCCATTCCATCAAGTGGTCCTCCTATAGTTGTCGATCCAGGCTCAGGAACTCCTGGTGTTCTTGGTCCATCAAGTGGAGGTGGACCTAATTGGTTGGATGCACTTCTGCCTGCTGGTGTTGCTGCACTAATACAAGGTGCACAAGCCATTCCAGGTAGAGGGGATGGTTTCGTTGGAAACAGTCCAATCCCACCGACTGGTCGAGTGATGGATGTCAATCCTCCTGCGATTGGTGCTGATGGTATCCCTACGCTGCAAGTTACAGCCCAACAGCCACCTGCCCCACCTCCATCGCCTATGGAGATGAGTATGCAGAATGCGATGCGTCCTGCGCTTGGTGCTCCAGGTCCTAACCCTGCTGAGATAATTGGTGCAGGCCAACAATTGCCTGCTGGCATCAACCCATTGAGTGTGCCGACACAGCCAACTGGTCCTAGCACACAGATCATTCCTCAGAATGTGCAAGGTGCTCCTCGTGTGCCACTGCGTCCTGGTGCTGGTGGTGCTGGTCCTATCCCTGGTGCTGGTGTCAATATGGGACAGCGTATCCTTCGTGGGTTGAGGTTGCCATAATGGTATTGCCTGTAGCAAATGAGCCACTTCGTTTGGCTGATGGCAGTGTTGTGTATCCTGGCGGTAGCATCATCGGTCCTGGCACTGCTGCTCCTGCCAGTAGTGGCTTTATAGAAGTGCCAACACATGCTGAAGCACAAAAGATAGTTAGTGCTACACGTAGGAAGTTGGCTGACCTACCTGAAGTGCCTCGCACTATGAATGCAGTTGGTGCAGTGTTAGCGTATTCGTTGTTTGGCCTCGATGATGAAGAGATTGCTATAGCAACTGGCTTATCAGTGGATCAAGTGGGTAGGCTTAAGGTCAGTGATCCATTCACACAGATGCACGATACTGTGGTTAGGACGATCATTGATAGTGAGACCGATGTTGTCAGGGACCTCTTGGCTAAGAATGCACGCAGCGCGGCTGCTACAATGGTGGAAGCTCTACAAGCTGGGAGTCGTTCAGATAGGATGGCCGCTGCTCGTGACATCTTGGATCGTGCTGGCCACCGTCCTGCTGATATTGTTGAGCATCGTCATCGGGTGGATGGTGGGCTGGTGATTGAGTATGTGAAGCGTGGTGTGGATACTGAAGTGCCTACCATTGACATGGGGAGTCTGTGATGACTACACGTAGAGGCAGTCATGGTGAGGATGTGCAGGCTGGTAGACCTGCGTTATCACAGACTATAGTGATTGGTGCTGGCAGTTTGCAGTGTGTGCCATTCCAGAATGCTACGCCTGGGACATATAATGCAGATGGCACACCAGTAAGGACACCTAATACCACTACGCATGTGCGTTTGGTAGCCACAAGTGACTGTTGGGTATCATTTGGGAGTAATCCTACTGCTGTGTCTGGAGGTGCAGCAAGTATCTTGTTGCCTGCTGGTGTGCCAGAGTATTTCTGGGTGTTGCCTGGTGAGCGTATAGCTGTAATACAGAACAGTGCTGCTGGTTCACTCAATATAGCTGAGTTGGCCTGATGCTATTCGGTGCTGGACACATTGGCAGACAGATGGTGTCTGCTAAGAAGCTGGGACCTATAGCTCCTGATGCTAATAGTCCTACACTTGTGCTTGATCTTATGACGCCGGGCACGCTGGATCCTACGTGGACATTCACGCGCGCCAGCACGGCGACCTACTACGACGGCACGGGTGTCATCCAAACGGCAGCGATCAATGTGCCGCGTTGGGATTATGACCCCAGCACCCAGCAACTGAACGGTCTGTTGCTTGAAGAAGCGCGAACGAATCTTATACTGAACAGTGGTGATTTTACCAATGCATCGTGGATCAAAGCCGTCTGCACATTGGCTGCTGGTGTAACCGGACCGAACGGTGCGACCACTGGATCAGGAATCATATCCAACAATGGTGTGATTGGGTATCTCGGACAGAACCTCACTGGAGTTGCAGGCACAACTTACACAGTTAGTTGTTTCTGCAAGGCTGGTAGTCTGACGACGGTCCAAATCCTGATACCTGCTATACTCTGGAGTGATGCAAGCTGGCGCTTCGTCATATTTGACCTGTCACTTGGCACTGTATCGAGTGTGGTTGGTGGTGGTGCTAGTGGAACGATCACACCAGTCGGTAATGGCTGGTATCGTTGTTCGATAACTGCAACACCTGACCAAGCAGCAACAACAGCAGTGCAATTTGCTAGGGCAACTGCAAATGGTAATGGCGTAACGATACAGCATTATGCGTGGGGAGCACAGATCGAGGTTGGCAGCTATGTCACTAGCTACATTCCGACCACGACTGCAACTGTGGCCCGCGCACGGGATAGCCTCAGTATGACAGCGCCCGGGACGTGGTATGACGTGACTAAGGGCAGCATGTCATTCGAGTATATCCCGAGGGGCGCCGGCTCATTCTCATCGCCTGCGCAGTTGGTCGGTGCAGCGGCGGGCACGGATTTCATTGACTGTGTTGGTTATACAACGACAGGCACCGTGCCTGGTGTTAGCTACGGCCTAGGCTCACATACACAGAAGGTAGGTGGTGTTACCCAGGTGCAGGCCACGTTTGGTGCTGGAGCGACGACGATTGCGGCCAATGCCATGCACCGACACGCGGTAAGTTGGACGCTGGGTAATGGTGCACGTGCTGCGGTAGATGGCGTGAACGGCGTTCCTGGCAATCCGCCAGCCCCGGCTGTATTGCCGACAATCACCAGCCTGACGCTTTCCGGTGTCTCGAACAACCAGACGCAGGTTAGTCTCTGGGCACGCAAGTTCAGGTATTGGCCGCGACAGCTATCTCAAGACGAACTTACTCTTGTATCTATAGGAGCAATGTAATGGCTAAGCCTGATACCACAGCCAAGCCTACGAATGATCCACAGCTTGAGAGTCGTGTTGCAGCACTTGAAGCACGCATGACCACTGCTGAGACAGACATCCTTGAATTAGATGCACGTGTGACTACGCTAGAGGAAGCAGAAGATGGAGGAGAGGTAGAGCCTCCACCTATTGATCCACCTGATCCTGAGCCAGAGCCAGAGCCAGAGCCTGGAACACGTGTGCCACTGTCTGTTGATGTGTTGATGGGTGGTGTCACCATTACGTTGAATGAGTCGAATGGTGTCGAGCTAGACTCGTATGTTGACCCAGAGGGCAAGTTCACACAGCGATGCATCAAGGTGACAAACAGTGCATTGCCTGACTTCGTTATGCATGTCCGTCCTGACTTGGATGGTAAGCGTGAAGAGGTCGTGTTCGAGCTTGGTAGGGTCCGCAGTGCTGCTAGCATCATCATGTCTGACTTCCGTGTGGTCATCAGGCAGGGTGAGACTGTATTGTATGATGAGACAATTGCGGATCAGTGGTATCGTAGTCGTTGGCGTTGGCAGTCTGAGCCTCGTCCTGTGCGTCATACAGTTGCTGAGTTGATGACTGCTGGATATCTGCCACACTATACTGAGACGTTGGCTACGAACACACCTGCATCATCTGTGCAGTCGTATACGCCTATGGGATTTGCAGGCATTACGACTACGATGGGTGGGACTGGTGAGCGTCCAGACATTGGCCCAATGACTGAGTGGCAAGCAGACTATATCTGCACTGGTCGTAACCTAGAGACGGTATTGGCACAGGCTGAAGCGTGCAACAGCTTCCCTTGGTGGTATCGTGATGAGAACACTGATGCACCCATTGATACGTTCGTTGAGACGAAGGCTTCAAGCTACAATAGCAGTGAGCCGTCGCCATATCTCTTCAATGATTGGCGTATTAATCCAGATAATCCAGATGCCATCGTCAAGATACAGTGTGACACTGCACATCATCCCAACTTGAGCTACCTTCCTTATCTCCTATGCGGTGATCCGTATTACCTTGAGGGTCTGCATACGATTGTCAACTACAACATCTTGGCTCAGCCGTGGAATGGGCGGATGTATGACATTTACTTTGCCATTCGTGCTCATGCATGGGCATTGAGGTGTGCTGCTGAGGCAGTGAAGGTCACGCCTGAAGTGACACCTAATTGGATGCTGCCAAAGAGCTACTTTGTGAAGCATCTGAATGGTAACAGGGATTGGATGACTGCGACGTATCTGCATCCGACTGGTGCTAATGCTCCTGCATGGACACTGTTCTGCACTACTGAGCAGAGCTTCGGTGACAATGATGAGAGTCCACAGGCTCCACAAGGCACGTATAGCCAAACCTATATGGAGGAGTTCTCTGCATTCATCATCTGTTGGGTAGTGCAGTTGGGCTTTGAGGATTGGCGTCCTATTGCTGAGTGGAAGATCAAGAACACCATTGCTAGGACAGATGGTAAGAGTGGATGGGTGCGTGCTATCTCAACTCCGTATCGTGAGAACCTGCGTCCTGCTAAGACAGAGCCGTGGTGTGCTTCGTGGAAGGACTCGTGGGACCTGACCAATGCACGGTATCACTTCACGTATACCGATCCTAATGTGTTGGCAATCACAGGCAATGACATCTCGTATCCAACGTATAGTGAGGGTGCATTGGCTGTTGCCAAGTCTATTGGTATTGCTGATGCTGAGCCACCTCATACTTGGATACACGATCAGGTGAATAAGCTGATTGCTACAACGACACAGCGGTATCGTGCTCGTAAGTGGTGCATTAGTGGCAGTTAAGCGATACAAGATAGTCGAAGGGGGAATGCACGATCGCTTTCATAGATCGTATGCGAAAGTGCAATTCCTTGGTGGTGGCTTCGGTAATGGGAAGACCGCTGCGTCATGCGTAAAGGCATTGAAGCTGTCCAAAGACTATCCTGGCTGCAATGGGCTGGTAGCCAGGAGCACCTATCCGAAGTTAAACGACACTATCAGACGCGAGTTCTTGCAATGGTGTCCGCCGCATTGGATAAAGCGTATGCCGAGCAGAGACGAGAACACCCTGATCTTGAAGAATGGATCCACTATCAACTTCAGATACGTTGCACAACGTGGCAAAGAGACAGAAGAGAGCAAGTCCAACCTGTTGTCAGCAACTTACGATTGGATAATAGTGGATCAGTTGGAGGACCCAGAGTTCTCACACAAAGACTTCATGGACCTAATGGGACGCTTGCGAGGGAACACAGAATACGTTGGTGATGATCCACGTATGCCTCGTGTTGGTCCTAAGTGGTTCATGGCTACACTCAATCCGACACGGAACTGGTGCTATCGAGAGATTGTCAAGCCACTGCATGACTTTACACAGCGTGGTTTGGTAACTGACAAGTTGATGTGTGAGGTAGACCATGCGGGGAAGCCCATTCTCGACAGTGCTGGTAAACCAAAGCCGCTCATTGAACTCTATGAAGGCTCCACGTATGAGAACGTTGATAACGTCGGAGAGGACTACATCCGAGGAATGCTGGCCACCTACACCGGATCAATGCGTGAACGCTTCGTTTTTGGACGATGGGGTGCGCTCTCAGGTCTTGTTTACCCTCAGTTTGATGAAGCGCAGCATCTCGTATCGTATGACGATGCAACCAGGAACTTGCGGCAATTGTGGCGCTCCGGCTTTCGTCCTTCATTCATGGAGGGATACGACCACGGACTCGCACGACACAGTTGCTATGGACTCTTTTACGCGGATGATGACTCCAATGTGTTTCTGCTCGATGGGTTCAGAGTTGCAGAGCTTACCGTCGCAGACGCGGCGAGCCATATACACAGAATACGTGCTGAAGTCGGCATCACGGATGCTGAACTTGGACCCATCTATGCTGATCCAGATGTGTTCAGGAGGAAGTCAGGCAACAGCCGAACAGTCGGAGAGACCGTTGACAACCTCTTCAAAGAATACGGAATACGAATGCAGAGAGGCAACAACGATATTGCAGCAGGGATCGCTAAGAATTGGGGTTATCTGACACCTGATATACGGCATGAGCATCCCTACACAGGGCTGATCGTAGCTCCACACTTCTATGTAAGTGATAGGTGTCAGTGGTTCGTTGATGAGATCACAGAGTATTACTTCAAGCGTGATACCAGTGATGAGATCAGTGATGTGCCAGTGGATCGCAACGATCATGCGATGGATATGTGGAAGTATGCAATGAGCAATAGGCCGAAGCTGGCTATGTTCATTGGTAGGAGTGATGCTCCTCCTGCATGGATGAGTTGGCATGAGATAGAACGAGGTAAGCACAAAGGTAAGAAAGCGAGGCACAAGTGATGTTGGGATTGGTGCTGTTGGTGTTTGCATTCGTGCTCGCAGTATGTGCAGCAGCGAATTGGCCTATTGTGCCTAGACCACACCTTGGTTGGGCTGCCTTCGCTTGCTTCATTGCGTATCTATTGTTCGCACATGGTCCTATGGTGTTTGGCAGATGAGTGGCACGTATGAAGACCCAACTGAGCCTCCTGATCCTGTAGAGCAATCACTTGAACAGGATGGTCTTGGTGTTCCACCACCTCCTGAACCAGCAGCAGTATATAAGGCATTGCCTGGTAGTCGTATTCCTGTATCGAGTAAGCGTGGTCTCATCTGGAAGTCCAGGAAGGACCAAGGCCAGAAGGCTATGGGTGATCTGATTGATGCATGGGATGAAGCCATACGGTATTACAACCATGATCAGGCAGATCACAGAGATAGTGCTACGAGCACAGGAAGCAATGCCAGAGCAAGTGGCAATAGGAACATTGCCAAGAGGCTCAATGACATATGGAGTAGCACTGAGAACATCGTGTTCTCAAATGTCACTGCTCAGGTGCCTGAACTATATGCCAAGAACCCAATTGTCTCCGTATCTGCAACTCCTACTCTATCCGAAGAGATCGACGAGACAGTCGATGCTTATGCACGTGCGCTCCAGAAGCTGATTGGTGTGCTGTTTGCAATGAAGACAAGCCCTGGTGTGAACATCAAGCCCAAGGCTAAGAAGAATGTGCTCATTGCATTGTTGACTAATCAGGCATGGTTCGAGGTTGGCTACACGAAGAAGGACATGAGTAGTGAACAGGCCATGCAGGACCTGTTGCAGTTGTCTACAGAACTTGCTGAGGCCAAAGAGACTGAGGAGATACGAGAAGTCGAAGGCAAGTTGATGGCCTTAGAAGAGAAGATTGAGTTCTTGCAGCCAAGTGGTCCATTTGTGCGCATACGGATGCCTCATCAGGTCATTCGAGACCCAAATGGCAATGATCCGTATCTGAGTGATGCTAATTGGATGATGATTGAGGACATGCTGCCTACTGCATACATCAATGCTGTGTATGCTGAGGAGGATGAGGAGACTGAAGAGTATCATAGCATCTTTGAGCCTACGCATGTGTTGAATGCAGGTGCAAGTGGTGCTGACAGTGAAGAATTCAGTCTGTTCATTCCCAATGACAAGTATAGTGCGTATGGCTATGACAGCAAAGATGGCTATGACAAGGCTTGCTACACCAAGATATGGTATGTGTGGGATAAGGTGACACGTCGATTGGAGATGTGGGCAGACAATGACTGGAAATGGCCTATCTGGGTATGGGACGATCCCCTTCAACTACAGGGCTTCTACCCGCTCACCCCGTTGTGCTTCCATGACAATCCTATCTCGGTATACGCCAAGGGAGAGGTTAGCTATTACCTCGATCAACAGGACCAGATTAACGAGATCAACGATGAGCGTCGTAGAGCACTGCTTTGGGCCAGACGCAACATCTTCTATAATAAGAACACTGGTCTCACCCAAGAGACCGTAGATAAGATACTAAAAGGACCCGATGCCACTGCTACTCCTATTGATGTGCCAGAGGGTGTCGATCCTAGTAAGATGATCTTCTCTCTACTGCCTCCTAGCATGGCATTCAATCAGTTGTTTGAGAAGGAAGACTTGTATCGGTCAGTCGATCGCATTGCGTCAACTAATGAGGTAGAGCGTGGTGGTCAGTTCAAGACGAACACTACGAACAAGGCTATCGACTACTACAGCACTATGGGCAACATGCGCATGGATATGCGACTTGATGCTATCGAAGACGCACTTGGAGATGTTGGATGGAAGATTGCTCAGTTGTGCTTGCGGTTCATGGACACACAAACAGCTTCCCAACTCACAGGGATGGATGTTAGTCCTTTTTGGAGACCCCTCGACAACTTACGTGATTTCCAACAACTCTCTATATCAGTCGTGGGTGGATCTACACAGAAGCTGACTACACAGCAGAAGAAGCAAGAGGCTGTGCAAGTTGGTCAGGTGATGGCTCAGTATGTTAGAGCAGCACCTGCGAGTGCGTTGAAGGTGTCATTGAATATGCTCAGTAAGGCATTCGATGACTTCATCGTAAGTAAGGAGGATTGGGATGCGATTGAGCAAGAAGTAGCTATGATGGCTCAGTCACAACAGGGTGGTGCACCTGGTCAGGGTGGCGGCAATACCTCCCCGTCCCAGCCTGACAATGCGGCAGGTGCGCCACAGGCTGGTGGTGGTATGCAAGTTGCCGCAGCAGTAGTGCAAGCGTTGCAGCAGTTGCCACCACCAGTTCTACAGGCTATTGGACAAGCACTAGCACAAGGTGTGCCTCCTGCTGAGATATTCAAGCAGATGCTTGCATCACAGGGTGGTCAGCCACAGGGGAACGCAGCATGAGCGGATCAACAGAAGAGTCAATCCTTAGCAACATACCCGACTTCAGGGAAGAGAGTGATGCCTCGACTGATAGTAGCCAACAAAGTAGCACAACGCAAACGGGACAAACGTCAACATCAGCAGAGGGTGCTACAACATCAGCACAGCCTGCTGGCACAGATAGCCAAGGCAGCGGAACTCAGCAGCCTACACAACAGCAAGCCTTTAGACGGAGACACGATGGACTCATCGAGCAGCCGAATGCTAATAATCCCAAGGTTAGAGACCTAGTTGATCCTGTTACTGGTAGACGAGTAGCCAGTGGTGGCATTGAGCGGCATGTGTTTGAAGAAGGCCAACGTCATGCACGTGAGAACGTAGCAATCAAGGGACAGCTACAGCAGTTGCAGGGCTTTGTGCAGAGTGTCGGTGAGGTGACACGTGAAGCTGCACGACTGAACATTAAGCCTGAAGATCAGATGATCGCAATGCGTGTGATGTCTGACTTCCTACGTGATCCTGTGAAGACTGTGCAGTATCTTGTAGAGGAAGTGAAAGCTAAGGGCTATCCGATACCATTCCTTGAGCAAGGTATCAGTCCTGGCATGGACATGAGTGCTATTGCTAGGATGATTGATACTAAGATGCAGCCGTTCACACAGCAGCATCAGTTGACGCAGCAACAGGCCCAAATGAAGCAACGGGCAGAGGGTGAGTTGAACAGCTTCCTGGGCAACAACCCAGATGCCAATGAGAACCTTGACGTTCTGTCAGAAATGTTGCAGGCTCAGCCCTCTCTTTCGATCCATGATGCCTATACCAAGATGATACGGTGGGCACATGAGAACGAATTGGACTGGACCCAGCCGTTGAAGCAGCAGATCGCTGCGAGACAACAGGCACCACAGGGTCAGCAGCCTACCCATCAGCAGCCTATACAGCAGCAGCGTCCACTTCCTGGTGCAAGGAGTGTTGGCAGAGGTGCACAACCTGTCAACGGTGCAGCAAGGAGTGGTGCGCAGTTCGATGAGAATGCATCGTGGGCCGACATCATTCGTGCCTCGATGGAAGAACACAATGTAAGACTTAACTGATGGAGTAGGATATGCCTGTTGGCACCGTTGTCCCTGCTATGGCGGATGTGCTACACAGCACTCTGACCAAGAGTCGTCGTAAGCTGGTCATGGCCAGTATCAAGTCGAATGCGTTGATGGCTTGGGTGTTTGCTAACAACCGCGTTGAGTATGAGGATGGTGGTTACAATATCACCAATCCACTGACGGTTGGACGCAATCCCAACATCACCTCATATAACTACTATACGCCACTGCCTGTCAACCAGACAGATGAGTTCGATACGGTGGAGTATGGCTACAGTCGTGTAGCTGGTAGCGTCATCATCTCCGATCAGGAAGAAGATGAGAACAACGGCAGTGCTGCCATCTTCAAGCTGATGAAAGAGAAGATGAACGTCCTTGAAGAGAGTATCAAGGACAAGTTCAGCACATATCTGTATGCTGTAGGTGGTGGTCTTGATCCGCTTGGTCTTGGCACGCTTATTCCTACTAATCCTCTTACTGGCACTCTTGGTGGCATCAATCGTGCTACTCAGCCTCAGTGGCGCACGAGTGCTTATGTGTTCGCTGGTGGTGTGGACAGCACGAACATCGAAGAGGTGTTCGATGACATCTTCATGGACCTCACACTGAAGGGTGAGAAGCCTACGGTGATCCTTGTAGGGCGCAACATCTATAGGATGTATCGTCAGGCAGTGAGAGATAAGTTCACCATCCCGTTGTCAGAAGGCAAAGCTGGCAAGCGCATGTTCGACCTTGGCTTCGAGGGTTGTATGCACAATGGTGTGCCACTGATGTATGATGAGGACTGCCCTGTGTCCTATGCATACTTCATCAATGATAACTTCCTGCGTCTGCATATGCTGCGTGGCGTGAACATGAAGGTGAAGGAGCTTGTTGCTCCGTGGAATGTAGATGCAGTTGGTAGCCGTGTGGTGTGGCAAGGTCAGTGGTGTTTGTGGCGGGCATTCCGCACTCATGCTGTGATGACGAATTAGGAGACATAGGATGAGTGACGAACCAGAGGCCCCAAAGCCATTGCTTGATGTAGATGTGTATACCACAGCAGCAGCTACTGATCCTCGTGTGACACATAGGGCTGTTACACAGGCACAGGAACATGTGATTGCAGCACTCAAAGAGAAGGGTGAGGAAAGTGGTGAGGCTCCTACAGCAGCACCAGTGAATGTCGATGTGCCGTATGCAAGTCAGGAAGGCACTACACTCTCTTGCACTATGGGCAATTGGGAAGGTGAGCCTACCTCGTATTCATATCAGTGGTATGTAGATGGTGCCAATCTAGGTGTGGCAGAGACCATCACAGTTGTGCCTGATGATGTTGGTAAGTCTGCGGTGTGCATTGTGACTGCAACCAATGCTATTGGCTCTACAGATGCTCCTGAGTCGAATGTTGTGGTGATCGCATGAGCGGACACAGCAATGTAGACTTCAAGCCTACATTCCAAGCTGAGAAGGTCACAGGCACATTCTATCGGACAGTGATGCACATTGAAGAGGACATCCGTGAGGTTGGTCCTCTGAAGAACAAGCAGATCATTGCTCGTAAGATAGTGCCTAAGCGTGAGGAGTTCTACGAAGGCTATATGGTCTACTTCCCACAAGGCCATAGCATGTTCGTAGCTGCTGACGATGTAGATCAGTTGCAGCGCATTGGAGTGATTGAAGGCCCAGCACTGATCGACATGAACAGTGGTGAGCTTGTGCCTCCTCACTTGGCATTGACTCCTAAGGAGATCGTAGAGAACAGGCAGAGCAACAGGCCACGTCCTAAACAGGGTGGATTGGCTACACTTGACGGAGAGAGGATCGAATAATGGCCAATGTGATGACCAATCCTACGTTCTTTCCTCGTAGGATCAACATGTATGTCCCTGCTATGCAGTATAGTGCGGACGTGAACTACAATGGGAAGACCCGTGTCAACTTCGGTGCACCTGTTGCTGCTAGTGCTACACTCGTAGCTAGTGGTGTAAGTATTGCAGCAGTAGGCACCACTGATCTCAGCACGGTAGCAGCCTTTCCAGAGACGTATGGCCGCAACATTAGCATCGTGGCCAGTGGTGCTGCCACGTCTGGGTTGACCATCAATGGTTGGGACTATCTACATCAGCCAATCAGTGAAGGCATTACGCTGACAGGCACGACTGCTGTAGCTGGTGTGAAGGCATTCAAGGACTTCAACAACATTGTCATCACTGGCACCACTGCTGCTACGACCATCAATGTAGGCAGTGGAGCACGCCTAGGACTGCCGTATAAGTGCATACGGTGTGAGTATGAGATCGCCAATGGTGCATCTGCTGCGGCTGGCACATTGACTGCTGGTGTGTTGACTGATCCACAGACTGCTACGACAGGTGATCCTCGTGGACTGTATACGCCTACCACGACACTGAATGGAACGAATATCATCAGTGCCGTGTTCGACTTCCTCAATGATGTGAACACCAGCAACAATGGTGGTTTGCATGGTATCAGGCAATACACTGCGTAGCTGTGAGCCACAGTGTAGCTTGATGGGCTAGCGATGTAGGCATCGACTGTTCTACATCGCTAGTTCTTTGAGGAGTAGACCATGACCACAGTCAATGATGTAGTCAGTTCGGTCATCAATGAGCTTTCACAAGTTCCTGGACTGGCCACACAGATATACGCTACTCCTCGTATTCAGCAGATGGTGCAGAATGCCATACTGCTAGAGATTGAAGAGATGTGGTGGCCTCGGTTGATGATGTATCAACAGGTCCCCATCGACTCTGCTACAGGATTGTTGGCTGCGGATGTGCAAGGACCTATCAGTGCCATAGATGATTATGGTGATGTGTTCGCTGTGTATCGTGATGGCAGCAATCTGAAGATACCTGAATTGCCACAGTCAGTTAATCCATTTGCATTGACTGGTGTTGGTGCTCCACGATTCATCAGTGCAGATAGCACTATACCACATAGACCACTTCGCGTATGGCCTGCTGGAGCTACAGGTAATGTAGTGGTGTGTGCTCGTCAACGCACACCATTCCCAGCAAGTGGCACTGATCAGGTATATCTTGATCCACTGTTGATCTCATACGATGCATGTTGGATGTATGCAGTCGATGATGGCACTGTGCCTGCACAGGTGAATAAGTATCAGGTGTTAGCCACTAATCGAAGGAAGCAGATGAAGGCCAACTTCTCACAGCATTCATTGATGCTCGATCCTAGGTTCCCATCTGATCAGTTGCTGGATCAGATGGATGATACATTCTTCGTGTTGGATCAGGACCCATTGGCATGAGCGGTTCAGCGATTAGCTTCACACGTGGTGAAGACCCTCTACGGGCTGATAAGCTCAATGCGGCATTCGCTGAGCGTGTGCTTCGTAGTGGCGACACTATGACTGGCTATTTGACGCTCGTTGGTGATCCCATTGATCCATTCCATGCAGCGACTAAGCAGTATATAGACTCAGTAGTCATCACAGCAGTTGGTGGTGCATATCTACCATTGGCTGGTGGAACAGTGACTGGTCCGTTGAATGTTGTAGGAACATTGACGCTCGGAGGTGGCGGTAGCACCAGTCAGGCGATTGCCGCGAGCGGAACCGGCAACTTCCTACTGACCTTGGGTGGCACATCGAGCCTTTTCAATTTCCGCAATAGTGCCGGCACATCGATGCTGCAACTCGGTGGTGCGAACAGCACCATCTCGGCGAGAAAGCAGATAACGCTGTCTGGTCCATATGCGATCACCGGGGCTGCTAGCACTGATGCGGCGCTGTTCATGAACCAGACGTATGCAGGCAGCTCAACCGGGCCTCAATCGTCGCTTGTGTTTCTCCAATCAGTCGAAAACGTAACAATGGATGCTAACACCAGTTTAGCTGGTCTGTTCGTGAAGATGACCGGGTCCGGCGCGAACATCCAGGGCAATCGACAAGCCGCCAGTCTTCAATACACTCTGAGTTCGCAACCTACGGATACTGGATTTGGCGCGAATTATGTAGGGTTAGTTCTTAAATCAGACGTGATGGTTACTGCTGGGGGAACGGCACCGAACCTCGCAAACGGCAAGGGGACCAATTTTGCTTTTAATCCGGTGATGCATATGGGTCCCTCTGCCACAAACTGGCGTGCAGGGGTGTGCGCCGAATTCGATATATGGAACGAGGCTGGCTCGTCAGTCATGGATCGCAAGGGGATACTAATCACCCTGATTGATGGCGCTACGGGATCAGTTGCTAGGGACAACGCTGCGCTAGCGTTTGATTGCCAAGCCTTTGCCAACCGCACCGGATGGGAAACGCTGATCTCTCTCGGCAGGCAAGGCGGTCATTGGCCCTTATCGACGACTGGCTACATCATGCGCGCCATCCTTCCTGTTGGTGATGCAACACCTACTGTTGCGGGTGGCATTGATTTCACAGCCTTGAACTTCTCCGGCAATTCAATCGCTGTGCCGGGACTGACCGTCCGCGGCAATGGGACAATCAACGCGGCCAGCCTGCCGACATCGAGCGCAGGTTTGGTAACAGGAGATATTTGGAGCAATGGAGGTGTTCTGTGCGTAGTCTGATCCTTGTGCTGACATGGTTATTTGTGGTCGGCGTAGCAACCGCGCAAACTCCAGGCGGACGCCCGAATTTCGAGAGCATTAACGGTCGCCCCCAGTTCCCTGGTAATAGTGTGAAGTGTGATTGGGATGGAACAGCCGGCACGGACGACACAGCAGCGATGAATGCCGCGCTGGCAAACTTCACCAGTGGAACCACGGCGCAGATTGCACCCGGCAAGCACTGCCTGATTGATAGTGCTGATCTGATCATTCCGGCCAATGTCCGTTTGGAAGGCGTATCAGGTCCTGGATCGTTGAACGGCGCGACTGCTGCGATCCTCATGTCAGGGTCTGGGCTGGCGGTTAATCCGCTTTACACTGTGCGGCTCAATGCTGGATCAGAACTCCGCTCATTGGCCATCCGTCGCAAGGATTTGATCCGCAATCCAACGGTGGCGCAGGTTAATTCACAAGTGCAGACTTGGCTTGCCGAGAATAGCGTTGGCGTGTTGATGGCAAACACGAATGCGCCCGGCATCGTGATTGATAACGTGTTCGTCGTTGGCTTCAACAGTTGCTTCAAGACATTCGTCGGACGAGTTACCCTGAATAATGTCAACGGCGATTGCGCGCTGAGCGGTTTTGAGGCGCAGGGCATCGGAGATATTATCAGTGTTTCAGGCGCACGCTTTGAGCCTTACTATCGCAGCGGCAGTGCTTCTGCTGGTGATGCGTCACGGCCAGGAGCAGCATTCAATCTGCACGACAATGGCAACGGTATTCAAATCATCAATTCATTCTCGTTTCAGTATGGCTATGGGCTGGTTTCCAATAACTCGTTGAGCGTTTGGGTTACTAATACTACGTTTGAAGGACATTCATCGACCTATGCTAATGGCATGGTGGACACTGCGGGTGTGCGTATTCTCGGCGGTGCCGGGCAAATGGTTTTCACTGGCGTTACATCCAATGGCTATGACAAGGGGTTCACGAACGAAAGCACGGGCGGCGGTATCTGGTTTACCAACACAATGTCAACTAATGGTGATAGTCCACAGCAGGTAAACTACTATCTTGGTGCAGCGCCGGCTGCTTCTCCGCCGACTGTTACCTGGTCCGGTAGCATTACGCCTGGTCAGGTTGCGAAAGTGACCTTTACTGATGCTACTAATATTCCTGGCTCGCCGCTCGCAATTAGCTATACGCTGCAAACTGGTGATACGCCGACTAAGGTTTCACAAGCACTGGCGATGCGGATCAATCTAGCGTGGCAGTTGTCGAAGAACTACATTCGCGCAGCTTCACCCGCCGCAGTGATAACAATCCAGTATCCGACTGCCTATACGACGGGATCGCCGATCACATGCACGGCGCCGTCTGGAATGACGTGTGTGGTTGGCACTGGTACTGCGAGTCTCGGATCGCAAACCATGTTGAACGGCGTTTACATGAGCACGCTCGGGCATATCGAGGTAGGGACTGACAGCACAAACTCGGTGGCGAACGCCTTCATTCAAGGGCCATGGCCAATCAATGCACAACCGACTGGCGGTTGGCTGCAAGTCGGAGCTGCATCGGCTAAGTTCACTAAGGTTTACGACTATAGTCCGCTCGGTGTGTCAGCGACGAATTTAAGCGCCTGTGGAACATCTCCAGTCATTCAGGCGACAAACTCGAATGACAGAGCAGGCGTTATTCGTGCCGGTGCTGGAGCCACGGGTTGCGCGCTGACGTTTACGCAGCCCTATCCTGGCGTTCCGATGTGCAATGTCGCGGCGGTCGGCGATACTGGTGCCATCACGACACTTGCGGCGACGGCAACAACGCTGACAGTCGGACTCACCGACCGGACAACCTTCCGCTATGAGTGCGACGCGAACGGTCCGAATCTGACTGGCACCTATACCATGCCGCGTGCAACAGGATGGGGTGTTGGAACCAATGGTAATAGGGTAGCACTAGATGGTGCAACAGCTACACTACCTCAGACCTCCGCTGCTGTTGCTGCATTGATTGCTGATCTCACAGCCAGAGGAATAATTGGTCCATGAATAGAGATGACATGATTGCAGTGACGCTCTCAGCAGGTCAATGGGAGGCAGTCATGGGAATGCTTGGAGAGCAACCATACAAGTTGAGTGCTCCATTCATTCAGTCGATACAGACACAATGTGTGCAGTTCGAGATGAGAAACGTTCAGGCAGGACACCAAGCCAGTGTATCTGACGAAGACCAGCGGTAATCTCAATCCTCGTGGTCAGCAGCCACAGAGCAACCTACAGATCAGCACTGTTAGATCGTTTGAAGGTGGTCTCAACATCACCGACACCGATCTTAATATGTCGCCTAAGTTTGCTAGGGTGCTTGATAATCTGGAACGAGGCACAGATGGCTCACTGTCTGTGCGTCCTGGCACTGTGCTATTGACAGACAACATCGCTGATACAAGCGACATAATCAATCATGTCTACTTCGCAGGACTGGTGTGGTCTGTGCAAGCCAGTGGCAATATCACTACTACAGATGGTGCTGGAAATGTCACGGTGCGCTTCTTGGAGCCTGCACATACTACACCTGTATGGCCTGCTGGTATCACATTCGTAGACTTCACTGTATTCAACTCAGACCTGATCATAGTCAATGGTAGAGACAAGCCATTGATTGTAGCAGGTAGACCAAGTGATCCTAATTACTTACAGGTGCTGTATCTACAAGACCTAGCTACACTGTCGAATGTCAATACGCCAGTGGGTAGGTTCGTGATAGCACATGGACGTTATACGGTGATTGCGGGTGTGAGCACTGATCCTAGCAGCATCTTTGTTAGTAATATAGATACGAGTGGCACATATGTTGGTGATCCAGCACCCAATGATGGCATCAAGCTAGATGTAGGTCCACGAGTGTCGCTTGGCTCATCTACGATCACAGGCATGGTGGCATATCGTGATAAGCTACTCATCACATTCGAGCGTGGTGTATTGCCGCTCAACCTCGGTGTATACACCGGATCACCAGCAGTGCATACACCTACAGATGATGGCTTCATTGAGGAATTTGGCTGTCTCTCCCATCGCTCGTTGGTATCGGTGGGGGATGATACCTTCTTCAACGACAACGTGGGTGTCAACTCGATCACTCGTGTCAATATCTTCAATACACTCAGACCTGTTAGAGCTAGTCATCTAATTGATCCGTTGGTCACTGAGACGATGCAGAATCTGACAACAGCACAAATTGATCTGCATGTGTTTGCTATCTACGATCTACGCAACTTCAGATATATGTTGTTCGCTCCTGTGTATACTGGTAGTGTGATCACTGAGACAGTGTGCTTCAGCTATACGAACATCCCTACGCTGAAGGTGCAAGCATGGGCACGACTGAGAGGATGGATATGGCAGTCTGCTTGTCGCACTAGTCTACAGAACATCATCTTCAGTCGTGGCAACAAGCTATATGCATACGACTTCGATAGTGATCTTGTTCTAGACAGACGCAATGATCCTGTTGTGAACAGCGGTAATGGAGAGGCTGTCAACTTCGAGTGGGAATTGCCTTGGGCTGACTTCAAACATCGTATGGACATTAAGACCACACGGTATTTGTCCTTCGATACACAAGGTCAGGCTGAGTTCACGTGCGAAGTGTATGTAGACAACAAGGTGTTTGACAATGAAGGGAACAGAGCACCTATGCTCTCATTCCCATTCGTTGGTGGTGATGGTGCTGGATGGGGTATTGGTGACTATGGCATAACACCTTGGGGTGGTGGTAGACGCACGAGCGAGGAACGTCTGTATGCACTCAATACGAAATTCAAGCTGATGAAGCTGAGGATGATTGGTGCTGCAAGGAGACGATTGCGGTTCATCAGCGTGTCGATAGCCTATCTACATGGTAGCATCCGGAGATAGCCAATGGTTGACTATACACCTAACATGAAGATGGTTATCCCGGTTGAGAACCAAACACCGTGGACAGAGAACATGGATGGTAATCTGTCCATCATTGATGCAGTGATGGGACAGTTCATTGCTATACCTGGCTTTACAGGTGCATGGGATAATGGTGTTAGCTACACTGTAGGACAGGTAGTTGTAGAGGTGCCTGCATCTACTATTTGGAACTGCAATGTGTCGCATACTAGTGGAGGTGGCACCTTCTCAGCAGACAGAATAGCACATCCCAGCTATTGGACACTTGTAGGTGGAACAGGCTATACGATACCAGATGCAGTGAAGAAGTCTGGTGATCTTATGACAGGTAGACTGTCACTACGGAATGGTCTAGACTTTGGCAATTTCGTAGCAAGCTCGAATACTGACACATCGAAGCACATCTCTCTGTATTCTACCTCACATGGCATAAACGTTACAGCAGGAACACTCAATCTCATCAGCAGTGCAGTTGATCATGTGATCAATGGCACTGTGAGGCTCCATGTCACAGGAGCAGGTGTTGATGTGACAGACGCCCTCAATGCAGGACACGCTGTCATTAGTGGATTGCATACATGCAATGCACTTACTGTAGTGACTGGTATCATCAATGGTGATGGTTGGAAGTATGATGATCTGCCGAATGGTAATCATGCTACTGCATTCGTGTGGACAGGCACTCAGATGGATGCATACGTTGATGGCAACCGTATTGGTAAAGTAACGCTCACGTGAGGATTGAGTCAATCACTGGTGAGAACGTAGCCTATATCGTGCAGCTAGGTAAGGAGCTTGTCGAAGCAGGCACATTTGGCATGAGTGGTCCTGAGTTCGATTGGGACTTTACTATGCAGATGACTAGAGGACTGATGGAGCGTGATGACTACTACCTTCGCATGGCATATGATGATGAGGATAGACCATGCGGGTTTGTAGCAGGTCATGTGTCGCAGTTCTACTTCAGTCCTAAGCTGTCTGCGTATGAAGATGCATGGTATGTGCGAGAAGGCACATCTAGTAGAGCCAAGATAGCTATGGCACTGATGAAGGGTCTAGTCCATTGGGCATTGGATGCTAAGGGTGCACTGCTACTACAGAGTGGTGACATAGCATCCATTGATAGCACAGCCGTATGGGCACTCTACAACCATATGGGCTTCACTCGCTTCGGTGCAATATACAAGTATTCGAGAGGACTAGCGTGATGTGGACTCCAAGCGGTCAACTCGATCTGCATACGTTCATGGGTATGCGAGGTGGTGGAAGCAAGGGTGGTGGAGGTGGAGGACAAAGTGCTCCACAAGCAAAGACGTATGTCGATCCTGTAGATGGGACAGTGTATACACAGTCTATGGGTGAAGCATGGGGCATACCTGTTGGTGAAGGTCTGAGTGCTGAACAGCAATTGAACCAACATGTCCAACAGAGACAAGCCCAAGAGAAAGCAGCAAGTGATGCTGCTACTGCTGCAAAGACACAAGCAGGACAACAAGCTGAGACTGATTTCACAGGTCGTAGGCAGTCGGCATACAATGATGCATTAGCTGCTGTGCAGCGTAGGTTCCAGTTAGAAGGTGTAGACCCAAACACCTATATGGCCTCAGACATACAGCCTACATTGCAGAGACAGTTCAACTCGGTGCAAGACCTTGATCCCAATCCAAGTGCTGCATTCCCAACGAGCATCGCAGATGACATCCTTGGGAACATCACCAGTGGTAGACGGACGAGTGCAACTAATCAGTTGAATAGCATCTTCACACCGACGTATTCACAGGGGTTGTTACCAGACAGCACAGTGGATCAGTATGCTGGCTCCATCCTTGATGAACAGTTTAATCCACTGGCTTCGCAGTTACAGAATGCATTCAAGCGACATACGCTGAATGACACAGGCTATAAGGCTGCTACGGATGCACTTGGACAGAAGCGCAGTGCAGGTCTGTCACAGATACAGAACTTGGGTCGTGGTATTCTTGGCACTGATCGGAGTGCAATAGATGATCTTATCTCAGGTGCCAGAAGCACAGCAAGTGGTCTTACGCTTGGCCAGCAATTCGATCCCAATGCTTACAAGTCACAGGCTGAGTCCAGAGCACAGTCTGAACTTGGTAGCTTTGGTGGAGAGCTACGCAATGCCGTCGGTGGGACCAAGTTCGCTGACCTCACAGAATTGCTCAATGCAGGTGGTGCAGTGCAAGGGGCTACCAATCCCAATGCTGCTAATCCATCTGGAGGTGTAGCTGGTCAGAGTCCATTCTTTACAGACCCAAATGAAGAAGCTAAGAAGCAGCGTGGTCTAGGTAACACTGGTGCATTCTGATGCAGATCATGATGGAGACATTGGCACTTGCTGAGTCTGAGATGGATGCACTCATTAAGAGCTACTATGCAGACACGACTGCGCAAGAGGGCATCCCGCCATTGCAGATGGTGTGGTCCTTCTACCGTAGCTTGGAAGATCAGGGTCGGCTGGTTATCATAAGTGCTCGTGAGAGTGCAGAGCTAATTGGCTTTGCCATGTATATGATCATGCCACATCCGCAGCATGGAGGCTTGGAGCATGCCATGTGTAACACGTTGGCAGTGGCCACTAAGCACAGAGGTAAAGGTGTAGGCACACTGCTAGTGGAGAGTGCAGAGATATACCTTAGGACCACGAAGGCTGCTGTGATGCTGCATGGCTTCAGGGCCATTTATGATGTGAAGCCGCTGTTCCCTAAGCTGGGCTTCACACTTACTGAACAAATCTACATAAAGGTGTTGTAGTATGGCGATCACCGCAGCACTCATTGCTGGTGGCCTGACTGCTGCTGGTGGTATAGCATCATCAGCTATACAGGCGGGTAGTAGAGGTGCAGGACAACGCACTGACCTATACGATCAACAGTTGGCTGATGCACGCCAGAATGCTATCAATGCTGCGATACAGAATGCACAGATTGGCAAGCTAGGACGTGCTGGCTTCAGTGACTCGCAAGGGTCAAGCCTAGTCTATGATCCAGCTACCAATCAATGGGTGCAACAGCTTGGTCCTGGTCCACAAGCAGCACAGACGGCTGCGGATCAGGCATCTATACTACGTAATACGACTGATGTGCGGCAGGCACAAGGTGCTAATGCACGAGCAGACATCAATGCAGCACGTGCTCAGCCATTGATTGATGCAGCACGTCGTAGATATGAACAGTTCCAGCCTATGACTGGTGATGAGCTTACTTCATTGCTAACTGAACGAGCAGCCACTGCTAACACAGAAGCATATCGTCCTATCATACAGGATACACTGAGACAGTTCACTCGTAGTGGCACTGCGGCAGGTGATGTGATGAGTAGGATCGGTAGAGAAAGTGCAGCCAGCTTGCAGAAGGGCATGATAGATGCTCGACTGCAAGGTATTACTGGTGCAGACAACATAAACAATACACGTAGACAGGGATTGGCTGGTGATCTGACCACAGCAATGGCTGCTGGCACTCCTCAGTTCCAGTATCCAGGTATTGCTCCTCGCACAGACAACAAAGATATGTTGGCTGCACTCACTAGCAGAGCCAACAACGCTGGTGTCACTGCTGCATATGGTCTCAATGCTACAGCCGCAGCTAACAAGGGACAAGCAGATGCAGTTGGGAACTTGGCTGGATCAATACCACTCACGGACTCTAGAGCCGCTGCATTGGCAGCTCTTGGTAGTCAGCTAGGTGATGTATTCAAAGACAAGAATGTGCAAAAAGGGCTTGCTGACTGGTTCGGTAGTGACTCAACATCACAAGCCAAGAACGACTTGATAAATTCGTGAGGTAGCTATGGCAATCACACCTTTCAGTCTACCTAGTCCACAAGCTATCTCTCCGTATCCGATTGAAGGTGAGCTAGCCAACAAAATAGAAGGACAGTATGCCCTTCCACTGCTGAACATGTATCGGTCTAACCGTAACATTGCACAGCAGGGCTATGAAGACGAAGTGCAAGCACAGCACCAGTATGCCTATGATCAGTTGGCTAGGCAAATGGCTGCTGAGAAGCTGAAAGGCTTCACTGATATAGCTAAGCTGCCTGGTGGTGTAGACTTTGCACGAAGTAGTGGCACAGGACTTGATCTTGGTGCTGATCCAGAGGCATTGGCTAGGTTTGCAGGTGCTACTAACTTAGCACAGTCATCTGAGAACTTCCAGAAGGCAGGTGCAGGATGGGGATCACTTGCACATGCTGGTGCTCAGGTTCCATTTGGCTTGGTCCCTGGCCTAGAGCGGTATGCTGGCACACCCATTGGTGAGACAGACCTTGTTCAAGCTGCAAGGATACGTGCTGCTGCTAGTGGTGGTGGAACCAAAGAGGATAAGATACATCTGACATCTGACTTTCCTGACACAGCAGAAGGATTGAAGCAGGGTGGCTCTATGACTGTGCCAGTTAGTAGAGCACAACAAGGACAAGCAGCACTTGATGCTGAAGCAGAGCGTCGGAGAATAGCACGGAGTGGTGGAAGAGTTCCGAGTCTACCTCCTGCACAGACAGAAGGAAGTGGTAAGACAACATCTACACCACCGGGGCCACAGCGTCTAGACACGAACAGTCCTGCTGGTAAGGCTGCACAGACACAAGCCATGAAGTTGACGGATCGACTCAGTAAGAGTTCCGATGCTACTGCTAAAGCTGTTGCTGCTGATCTACAAAAAGGTATGACTGGCACTACATTCACAATCACTAAGCTCCAAATGGGAAGACTGCGGTAACAGGTGGGTCTGGTAAGCAGTATGATCTAGGATTGTAGCATGGCCGAGCGGACACGTCTGCAAGAATATACTGGTAACAAAGATGAAGCTCAGCAGGCATACTTGTATGGTCTGCAAGGTATACCGCTTGGTGTGGTAGCCAACATCATGCCACCTGTTATTGGTGGTGCAGACTCATCTGATTGGACCAACTATCTTCCATTCAAGGGGATGGCTGGCTTAGCATATGGAGGCATTACAGGACTTGCTGATCTAGGTATGAACCAAATTGGCAAACCTGCTGCGCAATTCATGCAGCGGCTCAGTCCAGAGTTCGCAAGTGTCACGCCAACGATCCCTAATGAGGATGTTCACGTCCCAGGAGGAGAGGGTGCAAGAGAGATAGCACGCGAGTCTGTGCGAAGTGTATTGAATGCAATCCCACATGCTGATCCGACTACAGATGCTGAGAAGGTAGGCCAAGACATAGGCATTGGCATAGGCCAAGGTGCATCTGCTGTAGTGCCTCCTGGTGTAACTGCACTACCGCGACTACTATCTCTGCCACTACGCACTGCACTACCTCCTGCGAGCACAGCGGGTATCGGTGCTATTGCTGGTGGTGTAAGTGGTGCAATGGCACCGCCTGAATTGAGTCTACCAGAAGTAGTAGGACAAGAAGGTGGTAAGACAGAACTGCCTGCTGTGGTTGGACATGAAGGAACACCAACAACACCACTACCACCTGACAATGACACAGGATGGTCATATGGTCAGGCTGCACTTGTCACAGGTGCGGCACTAGGCTTAGCTTGGCTTGGTGCGCGTGCTGGTCCACAGATGCTCAATGCTACAGCAGATGCATTGCGTGGTAGGTCTCGTAACATTGTAGACCTCAACGCACTAGTGGATAGTCCGATACCACGCAATGGTCCTCCCATCGAGATGATGATGCCTAACGATGCAGGTGGGCTGTCTCGTCGCTTGGCCAGGAATGCATACAATCCGAATGCAGTAATGAATGAATTGGCTACAGGACTTGAGGGTAAGGGCACACAAGAAGCAGACTTGTTGAAGTCTGCTAATGAGATGGTCAACAATCCATCGAATGCCAATCGTAGGATGGAGGCACTGTTCAGGACAGGTGCAGAAGAAGGTAGTGGGCATTCATTCCCAAAGATCATTGACTACAAGCGGACATGGGACACATTAGGAGATGACCAAAAGACAGCAGCTAACTATGCTGCTTGGTATAAGAATGAGTTGAATGTGCGTGATGCTAACTTACGATCAGGCATGTCCGAAGCAGACTCTCGTGTCAGCTTCACAGGAGTAGATACGGCTGAGATGCGTAAGCAGGTGGCCGCAGCAGAGGCTGATCCACAAGTGAAGGCATGGCTAGATGCTAACAAGGCAATACAGTCTGCCATCGTAGACAGCTACGAGACTCGTGGCATGATCACACCTGCACAAGCCAATCATGCTCGCAATGTATATCCTGACTTCATGCCAACGATAGGTGCTGAAGGAGAGTATCTACACTCGTGGGATGGTAGGATCAGAGAGCCAGGGAGTGGCTATAGAGATTTGCCAACTGACGCTTGGCAAGCAATGATCAATCACTTCGATAAGTCCATACGCACTGCACAGAAGAATGAGTGGCAGCGCACGTATGTCCTTCGACTAGCTAGAGAACAAGCTGCTGATCCTTCATTCCCTAAGTTGTTGACTGAGACAGCAGAGCCATCTGGCTTGCGTAGAAGTATAACTGTTAACACAGCAGCAGGACCACGACACTTCGACATACACAACACTGCACTGTATTCATCTCTTACAAGCAATCCTCATAACATGGGGATTGGTATGGGAGTAGCCAACAACATACGTCAGTTCTATCAGAACATGACAACAGGTCCACTGGCTATGATCGCAGGACATCCCTTTGCAATCAAGCAAGCCATACGTGATATGGCATTGATCCCTGCACAAGCAGGTAAAGGAGCATACCGAGGTTATCTCGACAGAGCTACAGGACTACGACTGCCGTATGATCCTACGTTCCCAATAGGAAGCGTCATCACAGGTGCAAAGGATGTGTCTACAGTCACTGCCAGTCACATGGCTGACATGCTCGGCAGCAGAACCAATCCAATGTCGGCATCACTGCGTAAGGTATTTGGTCATGATGCAGTTGATAGCTGGGTTGATTGGATGCGTGCTCGTATAGCTGCAACTAGCCTTGCAGAGCGACAAGCCATCGGTGTCGGTGGTGGAGGCAACAGAAACACACAGCAGATGGAAGGCTTCACGACAACCCTAACAGGAAGCTATCGTGATCCGACATCAAGTTCTGTGTCTCCTATGCTCAACCATCCTAACTTCGTGCTGATCCCTGATCGTGTGCCACTGCCCAACGTGGTGAAGAACACAGCCAATGGGATCGTGCGTGGTAGTGCTGAGTCCTATCTGAGCCTACGAGCATTAGCACGCGATCTCTATAACGTCATCAGTGATGCACCACACAGCTTCTACCATGACATCAACAAAGGCAATCCGAAGTTCACACCACGGACACTAGCTAGAGAAGTTCAGGATGTGACTGGCAATCCTGGCACACGTGGTGTTGGCAAAGTCACACAGGCTCTGTCTCGCACAGCGCCATTCTACAACGCTAGTGTGCAAGGCACGGGTAGAGCATTAGCTGCATTCCGTGATCGACCGATTGCAATGGGCACAACGGTTGCATCCATCCTAATCCCATTGGCATTGGCAGAACATATCTCTGCATTGGTCAGTGGTAAAGGTCATGTAGATCATCTAGAGAACCAGACATCTAATGGCACGAAGGCACGCAATGGTGTCATCTATCATGGTCAGGGAACTGATCCTAATCAACACACTGAGATACCCATACCTAATGAGTGGCAGGCCATCTTTCCATTCATCAGTGGGCTGGTTGGTCATGCCGTTGGATCATGGAATGCACATGCTGATGAAGACAGCTTGACTCGCATTAGTCACATGATCTCCAATGTGTTTGATCACCATGTGACTACGGATGTGTTGAAGCAGACAGGTATAGGTATTGCAGGTCAGATACCACTGGATGTATCACCACACGTTGGTCTGATCGTGGCAGGTGCTACAGGTGAGCAGATGAAGAACATCCCTGAGCAGATGATTAACAATCTTCTGTCTGGTCAACCACTCGATAGCAACATGACAATGGGTGGAGGAGTGCAGAAGCAAGGGCCTCCTGGTCAGAAGGATACTGATCGGATGACCCTCTCTCTCGATGCTGCCACTCTCAAAGCTGTTATGAGTTCACTCGGTGCAGCAGGAGGGGCAGCATATGACCTAGCCAACAACTATGTTGGTCGTGCAAAGGTAGACAAGGAATGGGCTTGGACTGGATTGCTAGGTGATTACAAACAGGAATGGCAAGACCAGACACCATACCTTAATCATGTCTGGCAACACAACCTGAAGCAATCTAGCTATGGTTCGCTTGAGGAGCGGACCATGAACATGTGGAGGAACATCGCACCACTCACTGGTGCATCTAGTGAGATGCGAGGAGAAGGCTTCACTAAGTCATCTGGTGGTGCGCCTATCCTAGTGAACACACAAGCACTTCCACAGGACCCACAGATGCGTGACCTGTATCTGCATACTGCTCAGATGGGTAAGAGTATCAACAGAGAGATCATGCCACGCATCAATGAGATACGAGCACAGATAGACAACTTGAAACAGAGTCCATTCCAGCCAGAAGAGAAGCGGCGTATTGGTAACAAGCTGTCTAGTGACTTGTATGACCAATACACTAAACTACATGAGCGTCTGCTAGACTTAAACTCACAGCTATCTGGTATGGCTGGTGATAGACATGTTGATGTAGCGTCGCATATCAAATGGGATGGTAATGTAGAACAATTCCATCATTAGCCAATTACGCTACGCAATATAAATAACACAATTATATAATATATACAGTGCGCAGCACCCTGAGCCTCTCCACACTAGCTATACTAGCCAATACCACAAATCGAGGCCCCTGTCACGAAGTTGCATTCCTATAGGAATAGTCGGAATGATCCGTCATGGGAGGAGCGTCCTCCCACTACGAGAGATTGTAGATACAATCACATGAACCTATCGAGAACAGCAGCCCCTAACCCATTGGAAAGTAATAGGTTGGTGCCGCGTATGTAGTCTGCTGGCCTCCCTCGATCGCTCTTGAACTCGAACCGCTGGATGGCTCCGACCTCATGCATCACTTCTAACAGTGTGAGGAACTCGGCATTGCTGAGGTATGAACGACACTTCAGGTAGAGACGACCACGCTGTATAGGGTCCATCCCTGTGCTGACAAGCTGTGAGCGTATGATGTCGAGTGCCTGTGCGAACTTAGTGCGCTGTTCCGTTGTCTCAAAGATCAGGCCACTGCTGAGCTTTATTCCTTCGATGAGACGGATTGCAATGCGGACATGGCCTCGGCTAATGACGTAGCTTCCGTCATTGACGCTAAGTAAGCCAGCAACCCTGAGTATGTGTGCATCCTCTCTGGCTTCAAAGGATTGCTTGAAGCTATCAAGTGAGTGGCCTCGCTCTCCATACCACTTGGTGAATACCATGAGTGCAGATGGAGTGATCTGTATTGGTCCTTTACTCCTTGCCTCCATCGCCATAATCTTAACGTCATCGCACAGGTCTTTGTAAAGCATACTATCGAGTTCTGATGGCCATGCGATCTTGGACTTGGGCGTGTTACTGATAATGAAGTAGCAGCGTGAGGTGAAGCCTCCCTCAATGACGTTTGGATTAACTGTCTTGAGCAACCAGATCGGAGTTGATGCACTGATAAAGTTGAGCCATACCTTGTGGTGATAAGTGGCTCCTCTAGCAATGGTCCCACCACTGTGTCGTTCATCAGGGCAATCATATAAGTCGGTGAGTAGAACAGGCATGTGTGCGATGTATTGTTCTGTGCCCAAGAATACAGCCAACTCAGGGATGGCAATCGCCAACTGTGCTGTGCCCAACTCTGCTGTGCGATCATGCAATATCTCCTCTAGCTTCTCAGGTGTGACCTTAGCATCTATAAGACCCACTTTAGAAGCGCCACCAGTGCAATGCCTAGCGAGGCTAGTAGCACTACGAATAGCAGTGGACTTTCTGGCGACACCACTCTCTCCTACTAGCACTACGAACATGTTGAGGTAGACAGGCGCTCTAGGACGTGCCACATGAGTGAAGCGTCCACATGCTGTGCTGATTACCCATAGTGCAGACCAGAAGTCGAATGCCTCAGCAGTCTCTTGGCTCTGCATATAGGACAAGTATCGGCCCATGAAGCTGTTGGCTGGGACTAGGCGTTGGTAGTTGCGCATCTACACCTTCTTGATTGTGCTCCAGCGGTGAACTCCATGAGCATCCGGCAAGGATACACCCATCTCTGCTGGTATGATGAGTGGCTCTGGATCGTCTATGCCACGCAAGCGATTTTGGATTGAGTTGATCCACAGCGGTTGCTCCGCATGACGCTTCATAATGGCCCTCACTGTAGGACCATCTTCATGTCGGTTCAATGCTATGTTTGCATCATGCACGTTGATGAGGATGCGTGCAGTGGATGGCCACTCAGGATCAGAGTGGCACTTGTAGATGACGCTGCTAGTCCAGTCTCCATTGATCGACTGCGGCTCGAAAGCAACGATGCTATCGAGCGCAGCCGGATCAAAGCGTTCTAGTAGGACCCATCGTCTTCCAAGACAAGTAGTGACAGACCCTTGCCGTCGCACGAGGTCAATAACGTCATCCCACCACAGTTGGACCTGTGGCGTTGCCATGTGGTAGAGGCGATAAGCCTGCTCAGCTTCAACGTATGGCAATCCTGTGACGGTGGCGAGCTTGTCGGCTGCCATCCTGTAGTTGAGGCCGTGGCGACACCGCTTTGAAACATACCGGATGGTAGGTTTGCCTGAAGCATCTCGGTCTTGTCGAGGAACGTCGTCATAGGGGACCCTATACATCTCCGCAGCTAGTGCACAATGTGCATCATATGAGCCAGGATGCAAGCGTGCATTCTCAAACTGTAACTTCCACACAGGGATGTGTGCCAAGAAAGCAACAATCCTGGCCTCGATCTGGGCCATGTCGTAATAGCTGAACTCCCAACCGGGGGGTGCAACGAACATATCTTTCGCGTTCTCAGGTATGTTCTGGAAGTTCAGCCCGGTAGACCAGTTTGTTTGAGCACTGCTGAGGCGTCCAGGAGCGGAACTGACTCCTGTTTGCTTCCATGAGCAACGCCAGCGTCCGTCGTCGTCTGGCTCTGCTCTAATGTAGGTGGAGACGAACTTGGCTTGCTCCTTGAACGTATCAATGGCAACGATAAGGTCTTTAGCTGCTGGTGGAGTGCGTGGATGCCTTCTAATACGCTCACGATTTTCGTAATCCGTAGACGTTCCTCGTCCGACCAAGTGCAACTCGTCAAAGAAGAGGTTAGCAAGTTGCTTACTACTGTTGGGATTAAATTCGTAATCAGCAACTCCAGTTGCCTCACGTGCCTTGACTTGGCATAGTCGTCTTGCTTCTTCAAGCTCTCTTCCAAGCTCGACTGAGAGACGATCCTTGCGTTCTCCATCCGCTAACACTCCATTGCTTGTCATCTCAACTAGCTCTGGCTGTAGACGCATGACATGATCGTGGAACGTCGTATGCAG
>Ga0247665_1000009_pt1 | contig 40621 bp, 64 predicted proteins | sample CNK06_metaG_FD_182716 | JGI IMG/M metagenome (GOLD analysis project Ga0247665, IMG submission 182716) | Soil microbial communities from Purdue University Martell Research Forest, Indiana, United States - CNK06 | ecosystem: Environmental > Terrestrial > Soil > Temperate forest > Bulk soil... | reverse complement strand
CTGTGTACGGTAACTATCAAGCGTTCTTCGAGACAGACCCAAACACCGCTGTGGCTTGGACGCAATCAGGTGTGAACGCAGCAGAGTTTGGCGTCAAGCTGACCGTCTAACCTATATAATAGATGTGAGATGAAAAGTGGACCGAAGTACCGCATCGATCCGAAAACGGGTTGTCACATATGGCTCAGAGCACGAAGTCCTCAAGGCTATGGTCGGCAACAAAACCCGCGCACGGGGAAGTTTTCGTATGCCCACATTGTTGCGTGGGAAGAAAAGCACGGACCTGTACCAAAGGGTAAAGAGTTAGACCACTTCAAATGTGACAACCCCGCATGCCGAAACCCAAATCATCTAAAGCCGGTAACACATAAGCAAAATTTGTACAGAAGTGAAAAATGGCGTAAGAATTTTCCTGGTAGTGGAAACACACGAAAGTATCTATTTTCAAAGCGTGATGTAGAACGAATGAGAAAACTGCACGATGAAGGTTTATCTCAACAAGACATTGCCAACATGTATGGATGTCATCAACCAAGAATTTCGAAAATGTTGCGAGGTTTGATTAGATGAAATCGAATGAGGTTGGCGCTCTTGTAAGCAATCGAAGAACCGCGTTGTACGAGCCATATCCCGACACCTTGCAGTACTACTTTATGTTCCACCCGCCTGGTTACATGTTTATGCCTCACTACCGGAGAGGCGGCTGGGATGGATACATCCGACTCTTGAAACGAGGAACAGTTCCTACCGGAGTGTTCTACGCGTTGCGAGATCAGATCGAAAAAGAACTGGGAATTGAGTTCGATGTTGTACGCAGTTTCAAAAAGATCAAACTGCTGGATGACGGAATAAAATCCGATCGCCCTTATCAGAATGACTGCGTTGAGGCGATGGTCAGAGCATCCCACAAATATGGTGGCGGGATAGTTCTGAATGCAACGGGGTCTGGTAAGACGTTCATTGCGGCAATGTACTTTTCTAGGCTGGTTGGTAACGCATGCTTTCTGGTGGACGAACTGACACTGCTAGAGCAAGCCAGAAAAGAAATCTCGAAAGGGCTGGGAGAAGAAGTTGGAATGATCGGTGACTCTGTGTTCGATCCGCAGCGTATTACGGTCGCTACCAGCCAGACCCTTGACCTTCATTGCAAGAGCAAACAGTACAGAAGCTGGGTCAGCAGTCTGCAAGTGATAGTGATCGATGAAATCCATCAAGCCATGAGCCGCAGAAATTTCAAGGTGGTAGAAGCTATTGAACCCCCTGTGGTCTTTGGCTTGACTGCAACTCTTCAGATGAAGCAAGAACCTGTCCGCTTGAGAGCCTGGGCCCTAGCCGGTCCAACTATTTACGAGTACCCTCTGTCTCAAGGACAGGAAGAAGGGTACCTAGCTCCGTCTGTAGCAATCCAGATTACCTACACCGGGTATAAGGGGGAGAGTGAAGGATCGTTTTCAGACTACCATGAAGAGTATCTCCACTTCATTGTTGAAGACCCGGAAAGAAATAATCTGATCGCTGAGATGGTGAAAGAAGGACGACGGAGAGGAAAATATGTTACCGTTCTGGTTGAAAGAATCCGTCATCTCAAACACTTGTCAGAGGCACTGGATGGAATTCCTCATCGCGTGGTCTCTGGTCAGAAACGAGTTGACAAAAGACTGTCTTCGATTTCTTCATTCGAGAAGGGGAAGGTCAGAGTTGTTCTGGCAAATAAAGTGTTCAAAAAGGGAATCAATCTGAAGAGGCTGGACTGTATCATTGACGGTGCTGCGATGAAGAACAAAAATGATGCCCAGCAGAAACATGGAAGAGGTGTAAGGCAATGTAACGGAAAAGCTGGTTTGCTCTACTTTGACATAGGGGATTTTGGTAACAGATTTGAGAAAGCAGCAACCAGAAGACGACGGGCCTTAAAGGCTCTGGGAATACCATTTCAGAGGATTGAGTACACAGATTCTGAGGGGGAAGTTGGTAAAATCTATGATCGCGCGGAAAAAGTTCTGGCTAGACGAATTTCGGCTCTAAACCAGGGTACGCAGAAGAAGCTTTTTGAGTGAGAAAAGGTAGAAACCTTAGGGATGAGGACGGTTTTTCAAGGTGTTGGCCTCGTATTCGTTGGCACAATGCCTCAGTAACCAGGATTCAGGTAGAAAGGCTAGGAAAAAGTTTGAGAGTGAGGAAGAAGAATTTTTTGAGGCTATATGTCACATGTCGATGTCGACTAATGGCTACTATTCTATCTTCTTACTCTAGCAGGCTTCGCCTGACAAATGCTACGCATTTGTTCTATTCCATACTTCTTAAACCCATATCCATAGTCCTCGTCACTATGGACTATGGAGTGCTAGTCAGTTTTTTAGGGACGTGTTGGAGGTAACGGATGATTTGGGTGGTGATCGCGCATGCGGTTATTTTCGGTGGTGCGGGAATTGGGTGGGCTGGCTACGGTGTTTACCGTCGAATAGATCGTTGGGTGGTTGAAGGGTTGTTGCTGACAGCTTTGGTTGCGGGAAACACGTTGGCGGCTTTGATGTTGTTAAGGAGGATGTGATGAATAGTTACGTGGAGTGGATGAGTGGATGTTTGCCGAGGGGTTGGGCTGTGGTTTGTTGCACAGGTTTGCTCACGTACATTCTTTGGTTGCTGACAGAACTGTACGTGTTGAAGTGTTTCGTCGAAAAACTATACTGCGTTCCATTCTGGGATGACATGCCGCTGTGGGAACGGTACAAGATGTACAAGAAAACGGGTTCGGTAACGGCATGACCAACGAAGACGTTCTCTCGAAACAAGAACTTGTTCGAAAAGAACTCAGAGCAGCCCGTGTTAAAGCCCATCGAGTTCGAGTTGTAACGAAACGCGTGATGAAAGATTTGTTCGGTGTTGAGAACTTGTGGCTGACCCCAGCCCAACAGCAACGGATGTACGCGTGGTGGGTTTGGTCGGAGAGGCACCAGGTCTCGATTCGATACATCATCAAGGTCGTGGTGGGCTGGGCTCGAAAGAAAACAGCCAAGCGCAAAAAGCCACAGCAATTCGGAATGCGGTTGCTGGCGCTCACCGGCAAGAGTGCAGAAAATATTTTACTTTCACAGATGCTTGAAGATTTTCCCAACGGTGAACATCGCGACGAGTGGCGGTGGGAAAAACGTGAGCGGCTGATAGGGCTCGATCTACCTAGGGGAAAAGTTAGGCCATTGCTCAATCCCTTTTCTTTGGATCGAATCCTATACAATTATGGTAAGGGGATAGATCGGCGGGCAAAGAAACTCGACCGAGCAGTTTCATCGCAGAAACGAACTCGAAGAAAGTGGAGGACAAGCCCTTGGTAGATAACTATTTGCACGTGGCCGTTGTTCTCGGCATGACTGCTTTCGCAATTCTGATGTTCATTTCGATCGGTGTTTCGCTGATTCGGTACACGATCGACAGGTGGCTGGATGCAACTCGCATTGCAGCACTCAAAGACAGGATCGCAGCGTCGTCTAATTCAGAGAAAGAATACCTAGATGCAATTGGAGACCTATGAGCGTTGATGTTCACGATTGGCGACGCATTCTCAAATCGCACCCCTCGTTGCTCGAACAAATTTCTGGCGGCGGTTTGCGATTGACACTTGAGGGCAGGTTGTTTGTGCTGGTACTGTTGCAGCACGAGGACTACATCAATCAGGCAAAGTTCAAAGCGATAGTTGACAGCGAGACCGATGGGCAGAGCATCTACATCAAAACTGCCAAGATGGTTGCTGACGCAGCAACAGAATGGATTGCAAGACACGGTGAGGATCTTGAAAAGCGAGCGGAAGAGACGTATGAAGGCACGGACTTAAATACGCGGGCGGTTGGGATGTTGATGTGGGTGTTGACTGCATCACAGCAAAATTTCGCTGCTTCGCTGATCTCAGGTCGGTAAATGAGTGGTTATTGGCGAGATGAAGATTTTCAGCTACACCTAGTTGCGTTTCTCTGCAAAGACCGCAACTTTCTACGTGACACCGCTCATCTGCTAGAACCAGATGACTTCAAGCCCAAGCCAGGTGAGCCTTCTGAGATTTGGCTGGTGGCGTCGAAGGCGTTGGAGTTCTATGAGAAATATCGACAGCCAATTAGTGGCATGCTGCGGACGGAGGTTCTCGATCATTGCCGAAAGACACATGCCAGTGACAAAGCTAAAAACCGACTCATGCTTTTGGTCGATGAAATCAAATCGAACCACAAAATGGTCGCCGTTGATGCACTGGCAGAAAAAGTAATCGACTATAAGAAAGACAGACTGCGGCGTTCGACAATTCAGGAGATTCTGGAACTACAGGAGCGGGGACGACTGACAGATGAGAAGTGGACCGAACTGTGCTATGGGGCGATTAAAGAGTTTGGGCAGTTGGATTACAAGACCTCAAACTTCTTCGAAGAGTTAGACGACAGAACGATTCGCAGAATAAAAACTGACAACTCAAAGCAACGGCCCTACTTTCTCATCGATCCGCTTGATGACATTATTCGTGGACCAGGCCGCGGCCACCTGGCAATCTGGATGGCGTATTTGGGAATGGGAAAGTCGATGGCGTTGGTTTGGATGGCGCTTGCTTATGTGTTGCAGGGGTTTAACGTTTTGTACATCACACTAGAAGATCCGCGAGAAGAGGTGGAAGATAGATTCGATGCTGCGATAACGCATCTACCTTCGCGACGATTGTCAATGTTGCCCCGGAAAATAAAACGACGGTTCAAGCTGTTCATGCGGTTGGTGCACTCGCGCATGAAAATTGTTGACGGTACGGAAGGTGGGATGACCGTTCCCCACATGGAAGACATTTGGGAGCGGGAAAGAAATCGTGGCTTCACAGCAGACGCCGTGATTGTTGACTATGACGATGAAATCGTCGCGACCAAGAAGCAGACCGAACGCAGATTCGAACTCGCTGACATCTATCGCGACCTCAGAAAGTTTGCCGCTCGCAGACAGATTTTTCTTTGGACGGCTGCGCAGACAACGCGCAAGACGGAGAAAATGCGTGTTATCAGTTCCGGACAAACTGCTGAGGACATTTCTAAAGCACGCAAGGTCAGATTGGCAATTGGAATCGGTCAAGGCGATTGGGGCGAGCACTCGCGTTACCTTTACATTGCGAAAAACAACTTTGGTCGGCAGTTCATCGGGCGCAACATTATCGGTAATTTCAGTCACGGTTTGTTGTACGATCGGGAAGCAACTATAGAAGCGCAAAGGGCGGACCATGAGCAAAAGAAAAAAGAACGAGTTGAAGGCGACGACTCCGAGTGATGTGTTTACAATTGCTGTTGACCATGCGAGCAGTAAAGACTACAGCATGTACTCTTTGGTTCGTACTATAGGACGACCAGGTGATTGGCAGTATCAACAGGTGCTGAGTCAGCGAAAACCTTTCAAAGAACTTTTCGCAATGCATGGTGGGGTTCGATGCTTGTGGCGAACAAACCACATGCAGGTTTGCGGCAAGGTGCGGAACACGCTGCGCAGCGCCCAAAGACATTTGGCAGAGCATGTGAGGAGATTACATGGTGAAGAAACAAGAACGACAAAATGATATGGTTGTGATATTGAGGGATGCGCCAGGGAATCGAATTGAGATTTGGCACAACAGCAACGAAGGGAAATTCATCGTTCTGCACAACTACATGGGTCGGGTTGAAGTGATCGATCTATCAACAGTTGAGTTCATTCACCTGCTGAAAAACGGTTTGGAACATTTCGGTTTGTCTAACGGAGTGGTCGAGAAGCTGGCAACGAAACTAGTTCAATGAACCTACTCGAATTGCTGGATGAACACGGAATCAAGTACCGAAGGTCTCAATTCGATGAGACCGAAATATTTATCTGTTGTTTGTTCTGTGAGAGCAAAGGACAGAATGCAGACACTCGATTCCGCTGTGGGCTGAATGTTGAGAACGACAAAGGCCATTGCTTTAACTGCGAATGGAAGACGCGAGCAGCGTTTTCCGAAGTAGCAGCGATCTTGGGCGTCACGGTGACTCAGCGTGACGTGCCAGTGCAGGGAGAGACGCCCTCTGAGGACTCCGACCAGTCGACGCCCCTGTCTCTCCCTGATGATTTTGTAACGTTTCAAAAGGCACCCTCAGGCATACTCTTTGACAGAGCGTTGCGGTATGTGAAGGAGAGAGGGGTGAAGGATTGGCAGATCGAAGAAAAGAAAATAGGCGTCTCATTCACAGGCAAGTACGCGTACCGAATTATTTTCCCGATCTATTTCAAGCACGAGTTGCAAGGATTTGTTGGCAGAGATTTTACCAAGCAACAGAAACTTCCGTACTTGAACATGCCGGGAAACAAATCCCTCTACAACGTTCCGCGTGGCCGACGTGCGAAGAAAGTAGTTCTCTGCGAAGGTATCTTTGATTGTCTAGCAATCGAGCAGACGGTTAGGCTTGCAGATTATGACGTGATGGCGGTGCTAGGGCGATCGTTGACCGAGTTGCAAGAGGAGCAGATTGCCGACTATCGTGATGTTATACTGTGGCCAGACGGGGACATTCCCGGAGTGAAAGGATTCATCGATGTTGCAAAACATCTGAACCAGAAGCATAGGGTGTTCGTGGTACCACCCTCAAGCTATGGAAAAGATGCCGCAGAGATGAAACGTGTGCATAGAGATTTCATCTGGACAACGAGATGCAGGTTTGATTCGAATGTGGAACTGAGACTAAGAGCAGAGGTGGCGTTCAATGCAGACTGAATTGAAGTGTTTGTTGGAGTATAGATGTGATGGTGTGCACGCTATCGAAGGTCCAGGGACATGCACGGAAGTGAAGTTTATGTACAACGACAAGCCTGAATGGCCACCCCGGTTTTCAAATCATCGGCACATTCGAATGGCGTTGCACGTTGGGAACTACTTCTGTGGAGTGTTCCAACCATTTCAAATTTGGGTGCGTCAGGTAGATGTTGATGCTGAACTGCAAGCGGCTCACGACGAGTATAGAGTGCGCTATGAGAAAGCGGAGATGGGGGACGATGACAAAGCAACTAGTACTGATTGACGGAAAGAACTACGCCTACAGGATGCATTTCGTGCATCGGTTTCTGTCAAGCAAGGGTCGATGCACCTCATTTCTGTTTGGTGGGTTGAACTCACTGGTTGCTCTGGCGCGACAATTGCCTGAAACCGCGTTTGTGTTTGTGTGGGACGGCGCAGGTGAAACGTGGCGCCACAGATTCAGTGGAGGAGAATACAAAGCCCATAGAACAAATCACGGCGGCGACCCGAAAGAGGACGTTGCTGATCTTTTCCCCCAGTTGCCAATCTACCAGCAGATGTGGAAGCGGGCAGGCTTTCGATCGTTCGAGATACCAGGACTCGAGTGCGACGATCTAATCGGCATGCTGGCGACGAAGGCGGTGAAGGCAGAGTTCTTTGAAAAAGTAATCGTTCACTCAACCGATCAAGACTTCTACCAGCTAGCGACAGACAAAATCGGAATCATGCGGGGCAAGAAACAGGGAGAAGCTAACAACCGAATTATGTTCGCTGGGCAAGTGGCAGAAGAAATCGAGCTACATCCAAAAGATTGGGTCAAGGTGCGTGCGCTGATTGGTGACCCAACAGACAACATCCCGCATCCGCTCGATGGCGTTGGGCCAAAGAAAGCGGCAAAGATGATTCAGGAAGGGTTGGACCCTTCGAAAGAATGGGAGAAGCAAGACTACCGAATCAAGTTTAACTTCTCGCCGGTCAAATCACGATGGCCGATTATCCGATCGAACTATGTTCTCTCGCACATCTTGCGGAACGCTGAGAGTGAACATCTCGACGATCTCACGAAACAAAAGGTCGAGGTTTTGTTGGATGGTTTATCGCGCAAGCAGTTTCTGCGAGAGAAAAGCAAACTGACGGACGATGGCTTTGAGGAGTTTACAAATTTCTGTTTCGAATATGATCTCGCCGACATATTCGCCAGCAGGGTTAGCATTTGGAAGCTACCCTGAGGATTTCTCAAAGTGCCTCTTGCGCCCCGACTGCTTTCGATTATAATTCGCCCATCGGTCGAAGCTGATTCTGTAGTGAAGCAAGCGAGGTTGCTTCGCCTGAAAACGTGTTGAACTACATTTTGGAGGCTCATGGTGAAACGTCCCGTAGTCGTAAACTATACCCGTCTAGTTACGCAAATGGCTCTGGCAACGTGGCGAAAGTTACCACCGCAGCCACGACGTTGGATGGATCCCGCTGATTTGATTCAGGAAGGAATGTTGTTTGTAAAGCAGCAGGTCACTAAATGGCGTCCGCATCGTGCAACGTTTATGACGTTCATCCACATAAGCCTGGAGCAGTTTTACCAACGCATCTTAGCAGCGCACTACACGCAGAAGCGTAGCAAATGTGATCTTGTCTCCGTTGACTCTGTTCTCTTCCGACTCTCTTCTGTAGATCCGATCGAAAAAGAAATCCACGCAGTTGAATCCCTCCGCAAGATCATCAAAGTGGCATCGCCTCCGCTTAGGCGCTCGATCAGGACGTGGATGTTCACCAAAAAGCACGCTCACTTTCGCGGTGAAAAATTCTACGACGTGAGAGATGAGATGCAGGTGTTGTGCCAGTACTATGGCTTCACCCGAGAGGACATGGAGTTCTTGTTGCTGCATGAAACATGGCGGCAGCAGGTAGCCATTGACCTGAATCTCTAGCTGTTGCTACTTTCTTCCATCCGAAATCTATACAATATGTAAGAGATGCGATTCGCCGCGAAGATAGGGATGCTCGAGTGCATCCTATGTGAGAAGCACTTCAACACACAGGATGTAACAGAGTTAAAGTTTTTTCCATCAACGGGTATCTGCTTCGATTGCTACAAAGCTGGCGTTGATGCCCCGTACCAGAAATGGTGCTTCGGGAAAACTAACATCTATGGACCAGGTGGTCGCATTCTGAATCACGGCTACGACCCAGATGTGCGAGAATGTAGAAAAGAATGTCCAGACAGAAAACTCTGCCCGTTGTTTGTTACCGGGCAGATCAATGATTGGAAGGCGGGAGAGATGGTTCGATTTCGAGACGTCCCAGTGAGTGAAGTTGAACGGAAGAAAAAGCAGAAACAGTACACGGGCCCGAAGTTGCCGTTTCGGCAAACCGGTGCAATGACCACGCAAGCGTTTCTAATGTGCATGAAAGGCGTGATGGTGGATGATCTGGTAAAGTGGGTGAAGTTGCAAGGCGGCAGTTCTCAACGCGTGCTTCGAATTATGCGTGGCGGAGTGTTCAACGGCAAGCGTTGGAAAGTGAATGAGGCTAACGGTTATTTGAAAATCTTTTACGAGGGTCAAGATGCATGACGCTGGTCGAATATCTGAAACTCCGCAGGCAGGTTGAGCAAGCCGATCCGAAACTGATCGAGCAGGCGCAAGCTTTAGCGAAGACCATTACGGGTGTGACAACAGATCAAAAGTGGGAAGCACTGATTGAGAAAGCAGAACATGACGAACGAAAACGAATCGAAAGTGAATCGGAAAGTGGGGCTCAAGCGTGAGGAGTTCCCCATTTTCTATTTATCCGGACGTTTCGGAACCGATGACAAAATCGAAGCAGAGTGGGTACGAAGAACTGGATGCAAATATCGTTGCTACAGTTACGTATATGTTGCCCCTGGGGCCTTCTATCACAGGCCAAGGATGGAGAGTGCCTACCGGGCATCGGTCGAACATAAGTGTAGAATCGCGATGGACTCGGGAGCGTTCTCGTTCCATAAGTTTGTTTCTGGTGGTGTAGGCGCAACGTCTGGGCGCATGATGGCGAAAGCAAACGCCATGCGCAAGCTAGAAAATGTCGAAGCCTTCCGCCAGAAGACCATCGAAGATTATGTGGAGTTCATCAAGCAAGAGCGAAAGAACTGGGACTTCTATTTCACATTCGATTACGTCAAGCACGCTCCAACCGTCTATAAGATTACCAGCGAGTTGATGAAGCAAGGCGTGATGCCTACTCCTGTGTTTCACGGAGATGAGGGGCTTGATTGGCTCAAGCGGTACATCGATGATGGTCACAAGCTGATCGGTATCGGTTCTGCGGACAAAGCAAGACGGACGTGGAAAGAGAAACGATACTATTTCGATCAGGTCTTTAACATGACCGAGAAGCACGGCGTTATTTGTCATGGGCTGGCGATCACCAGCCTTTCGCTGACATTCAGCTATCCCTGGTACAGTGTCGATTCAAGCACCTGGGCGCGAATCTCCGGCTTTGGGCACATCATCATGGTCGATCCCTTTACTCGGACAGCCGGACAGGTGCATGTTAGCACGCGAGAGAGTAAAGGGAATCTGAAGTCGTTCAATCGCATGCCAAAGCATGTGCAGAAAGAAATCCGTCGCCAGGTCGAGTCTCATGGATTCGATTTTGACAAGGTGCGACGAAGTCTCGATGAGCGGTCAACATACAACGGGTGGATGTTCGCGAACCTAGCGAAACTCGACCTGAGAAAAGGCGAAGACAAGATAACATGGGAGAGACTCCTGTAGTTCTTTGGCAACAGCAGATGTTTGACGCCGTTACAGCAATGTTGAGTGATCCTGGAATTGCTGCATCGATTTCATTAGATCATCGGCGAGACACACCTTCTCGTGTGGTGAAAGCGTTTGAAGAGTATTTCTCAGGCGTGAATCAGAACCCGGGTAATGTTCTGTCTAAGGGCTTCGAAGAGGGTGAATATGACGAGATGGTGTTTGTGAAGAACATCTCGTTTGTAAGTTTCTGCGCACATCATCTGGCACCGTTCATCGGCAAGATACATTTTGCCTATTTGCCAAAAGGTAAGATCGTTGGGCTGTCGAAAATTCCCCGCATGATTGAAATCCTCACTCACCGTCCCCAGGTGCAAGAGAAATTGTCCAGAGAAATCTGCGACGTGTTTCAAAACTATGTTGACCCGCTGGGCTGCGGCGTTGTCATTGAGGCGTTGCATCTGTGTATGACGATTCGTGGTGCAAGAAAAGATGGTGCGATCACACGCACTACATGTTTGCGTGGGGAGTTCAAGAAAGACAAAGTGAAGTCTGAATTTCTGGATGGAATCAGAGGAGAGAAGGGGTGGCTATGACAATTGTGATTTGTGTGTATGCAAGAACGAGGTTTGTGGCGTTTCATCAGTGGAAGGATGCACCAGAAGACGCAAAGTACCTGCAGTCGTCACATCGGCATGAATTTCATGTTGAAGCGGCCGTGCTTGTAACTAAGAGTGATCGAGAAGTTGAGTTCCATCACTTGAAACGTGATCTTGATTTGGCAATCAAGGAAGAGTATCGATCAAACAGCGTTGACAAACCAATCGAAGCATCGTGTGAACGAATTGCGATGACTATTGCCACGATGTTGCGAGAAAATGACTACGATGTGAAATATGTAGATGTGTCAGAAGACGGTGAGTGTGGAGGGCGTGTTGAGTACAACTGAATGGACAGTAGACCCGGAAAAGTTGATTGACGTTTTTGGTGTTCTCGATCTGGTACCGGCACGACCTGGCATCCCGACCTCGGTCTTCATTCAGTTGTCGGAGAAAAAAGGCCGTGCTGATTTGATGCTGTCGTCTGATGTTACGGGCGTAGTCAGTATTAAAGGGGAAGGGTCGATTGGTGCCAGCAAACCTGTCTACCTTGATCGTCGCTTGCTCTTTCCGTTCATCCTCACGGCGCAGAACTATAGATCCGATCGGCCGTTTGTATTCTCGAAGGTAGGCAAACAGATCAAGGTGACGCAGGGACGGCGGAAGGCAACATTTGATCTCTTACCCAGTAACGCTGGGTATGGAATCCCGAATGATGGAAAAGGGTCAGTGCTGCCGATGGAGAAAAAAGTCTCTTCATTGGTTACCATTGCTTGCGCCTGCGCGACGTCAGACCCAACTGTCCCAGAATTGAACTGTGTATACATCAAGCGGACGAAAAAGGGGATTGCACTGTATGCGTCAAATCAGTTGGTCGTGTTTCGAGCCCATCACACGGTGAAGGGAACATTCCCTAAGACTTTGCCGTTCCCGCTGTTTCTAGTTCCCGTGCTCACAAACGATCGAATCAAAGAGGTTCGGTTGCAGGAAAAAGACGTAACATTGGGATTCGATTGCGGAAGAATCTGGCAAGGGGTGTCGGCAAAGGCGTTGAAAGGGTTCCCGCTCGAAACGATGGATGGTTTGATTGATGATGGCAAGAAATGGACAGAGCAGTTTCGATTGTTAACGCACAAGCTTGGCGCTGTTACGGCTCGCTTTTCTGAATATCTGACCTCTATTCGACGGCAAGATTGGCTGTTGACAGTTGCCGCAGCAAAAGGAGATAAACAAGTTCTGCTAGAGGTGAAGATTCCCCAGGGCATTTTCAGAGAGTACGTGTCGATTGCAGAGCCTGCGAAAGAAGACATTCAAATTGGGTGGCCGCTGGAAATCCTGTTGCCAATCTTCGACTATCTTGCGAAGAACAAAGAAGCGGTGTTGTCTGTTCGCTTCGACAAGAAAACTCCGTACTACATTTCAGCTGGTGGTGTGTCTGTTGTGGTAACAAAGAAAAAGAAGTGAGAGGGGATGTCCCTAGGGCCAAGTAAAATCTAAAAAGAAAAGGAACATTGACGATGAAACGAATACTATATCGGGTATTTCTGATTCTGTTGATGGTTGCTGGGGTGCATTTGGCTGGCAAGATCACCAAAGCTATCGCGTGCGCAAGTTGCAACCAGAGGGTGGTGCGTTCTTGTGCATCGGGCCTTTGTGCATGGACAAACAGGCTCGGCTGTTTCAACCCCAAGCCTATTTGTTACGAAACTCAATGCGTCATTAACAACTTCCCCTATACGACGCAGACAGCTTCCATTTGTGCGGCGAACACTCCTAATTTGTGTTTCGCTACTGGTGGGGTCCCTGGGCTGGATTTGCAGTGCTTAGGTCCTAAGCCTATAGGCTGCTAAAGGAGAAAAGCCATGACCAGAATCACTAAAGCCATACTCATAGCGGGCTCTTTAGGAATGCTTATCAGCATCGGAGTTGCTCTGCGAAGTGTGCGGGCGCAGATAACTGAAACACTTCCATTTACGGCGGATGTAACGATTACGTCTGTTGCAGGTGCTGGACACGGATCGTTCATTCCCAGCATGCCCAACAACACCTTGCCGGTATCGGACGTACGTCATTTCGCTTACAACTCTTTGGGCGACATGGCGACTTCCTACAACATGCCAGGTAGCGGCAAGCCGGTGAGGACGATTTCTTATCACGATGGCCGCTGGGTGCTCATTGATATGCAATCGAAAGTCACGGTCCACCTGCAAACCAAGCATCGAGACAACACTTTCCAAAATCCTCCGACGCTTGGGCCGATGTGCACAGGCGGGACGCCGGACGGGCAAGTCAGCGGTTATGATGTGCTCTATACCGAATACCCAACGTTAGTGTCTGGTAGCACGGAGAAAATCACTAACAAGCTGTGGACTGCCCCTAAGCTGGGCTGCTTCACGTTAAAGACAGAGCAGATCGACATACACGAGGGGCAGTTGATGTACGACATTACTACCCTCGTTCACAATATCAAGGTTGGCGAGCCAGACGGGGCTTACTTTGAAACTGAATCTAGTGCCAACTACACCGAAGTTACTCACGAGCACTGGGTAGAACTTACCGCCGAAATATACGCAGCAATCACAGGTCAGTAAAACGGAGACGACCAGGTCTGGGCGGTGTCGCAGCATCGCCCTCTCCCCAAGGAGAAAGCCATGACCCCAACCGACAAGCCCCTGCGAGACGCCATTCGTCACGCTTTAACGCAGATGTCTCACGAGAGAAAGGGAGACTGCAATTCTTCCTGCTACGACACTTGCCCTAAATGCATTCTTGAAAGAGCTATCCGATGACCGACAAGCCATCGCAAAAGACGCAGCAATGGTTGGCGAGTATTACGCCACGTCCTGAGATTATCGCAGTCTCTGGCACTGTGTGGGGCGTTAGGCACAACGGAGCAATGGTCTGTGCTCCAACTATTGACGAAGCCGTGAACGCGTTGCAGGCCGCGCAGCAACCCGAGCCATCGCAAGGGACGCCCCCGCTACAAGTTGGCGACGAGGTGTATATCTATCGCGGAGTCATTGATAGTTTCGCTTGGGATGGGCAAGCGAATGTGCGTCTTCACAATACCCTACAATCATTCCCAGTTAAGGAATTGACCTTGGTAGCCGCGCAGCAACCCACGGCCAGCGAGCCGCCCAACTCGATACAGCAACTCCCACATCATCCTGACGACTGCCGCGACCCGAAGGGGCATTGCATCCTTGACAGCGCGAGTCAGCCGCGACGTAGGCCAGCGCCCAGCGAGCATGGTAGACCTACTGGTCACACAGAGGAGATAGTTCAATTAAATGATACGCAGTGGGAGTACGTGTGTTCCTGTGGCTGGCGCGGTGGACAATTGTTCGATCACTGGAAAGATGTTCGCAAGGCAGCGCAGCAACCCACGACCAGCGAGCAGGAGATGGGTGGGCTTAGGGAAGCAGCGGAATGGATGAAGGCACAAAGTCAGCGCACGGACATTGGCCCATCAAGGCGAGAAGCATTTGAGTTATCGTGGCGCAAGCTGGAGGCCGCACTAAATGAGTGACGAGTCGAAAAAATACACGCTTATTTCTGTGCTTGCTTGGTTAGTTCTGTTTGTTGTTGTCGCTGTTGCTGGATACACCAAGTGGCGAGAATACCATTTGAAAAAGATTACGCCGATACCGATGAGAGTTCCTATTCAAGATCGGGACGGCAACACAGTCGGCTACAGCTATGATTGTGGCCCTGGGTGGGTAGCTGTTCCAAGCTACGAGGTATACTGCGTTCTTGACCCCAACGCTAAGGGAAACAATTGAGTCCTCAGTACACTAATCTCCTCTGGCCTGAAGCCGCACCGATTACCCCAGGAAAAAAACCAGCACCTGCAATGCATCGTCGTGGGTGTGCGTTTTGTCCACGTAACGGTGCTGAAGGCATTCGCAAGATCAAAGGGCATGTGAGGGGCAAGCTACTATTTGCCTGGGCGCAGTCTCCCGGGCCGACTGAAAATGAAGTCGGGAAAGAACTGGTTGGGAAAGCAGGCAAATGGTTTTGGAAAGAAATGGCAGCGGTTGGGCTCACACGAGACGACTGTGACATTCAGAATATGGTTCGATGCTATCCAGCCGATGAGGTTCATGGGCGACTGGTTATGCGCGACCCAACGAAAGAAGAAATCTTCTGTTGTTCACTGTACACAGACCAGGCAATTGTCAAAAGCCGGGCTAAGGTACACATCGTTCTAGGACAGATTGCAGCAAAGCAGTTGTTTGGGAAAAGCTTCAAGCGGGATAGTATGGTGTTCTGGTCAGATAAGTTGAATGGTCGAGTGGTGGTGCTCGATCATCCATCCTACCTGATGCGGGCCTATGTACCAGAGCATCGGCGCAAGCAATTTCGGTACGGCTTGAAAGCAGTTGTGCGAATGCTGGCAGAGCCAGCTGGGCGGTTTGGTTTTCTCAGAGCAAAGAACTACGAAGGTGTTACAACTGTCAAACATGCCAGAGACATGAAACGACAGATCCTGGCCGCAGCGGCTAAAGGCGAACGGATTGCCGCAGATATTGAAGAGGGTTGGGTCAATGGTGAATGGAAGGCACTGTGCTATGGTTTCGCATTCAAGAAAAACCATGCCTGGACGGTAGCACTCGATCATCCGCTGGTCGATGTTAAGCAGAGAGTCAGACGAAAACTGAAGCGGATTGTTCGCTCGATTCTTTCGAACCCGAATGTTAAAAAGGTTTGTCATCATGGTTCGCACGATCAGCCCGAAAGCGAAAAACTTCTAGGCGGTCGATTCCGATCGTACGATTTTGACACGAACTATTCTGAATACTTCAAATGGCCCGGGCGCCGATCATACGCCTTAGCAGAGATTACCAAAGTCCGCTTCCCTGAGTTCTCTGGCTACAAAGAAGTCATAATGCCAGAGGCTGCACCAGAGGGATGGACATATCAGAAAGCATCGAAAGCTGGCAAGCTGAATTTTGCCAAGATACCGTGGAAGAAACTCGTTCTCTATAATGGTGCTGACTGCGATCTCACTAAGCGCATTGAGAAATCCACTCAAGATGTAGCGTTGCCACTCTTGAAGGTGTATCAGGACGCTGCCTTCACACTGGATTGGATGGAAAAGAATGGGCCGTACTTTGACTACAAGCAGTGTGAAGCGTTAGCTAAAATCTATCCGTTTCGAATCAAGAAAAAGGCCCAGCAGCTACAAGTTCTCGCCGGTGACCCCCACTTCAAGCCAGGCTCTCCGCAAGATGTTGCGCGCATTATCTATGATGTTCTCGATCTTGAACCTATCAATAAAGGAAATCGGAGTACAGCAAAGAACATTCTTGAGTTGCTGTCAACTCAGCACCCGCTGCCTAAGTTGCAGATCGAGTATCGGAAAGACGTAAAGCTTGACTCAACCTATCGCAAGGGATTCAAGAAGTGTGCAGACGAACACAAGGGCAGACTGTTTACCAAGTGGTGGCTGACGGGCACAAAGACTGGGCGAATTTCATCAGGTGGCAGCAAAGACGGGGAAGAGATAACCACAGTTAATCTCCAGAACATACACGGCGACCCGCAAGTGCAGAACATGCTGGTCTCTGATCGTCAATGGCGTGACATCTACAACAAGTGGAAAGAGGATGGGGAGTACGATCCGAAATGGTATCGAGAGTTCTGGGATAGGCAGATTTATCTAGCGTTGGACTATTCACAGAACGAACTGCGGTTCTTTGCGCAGTCGTCTGGTGATGAGGCTTTGATTGAACAGTTCAATCAGGATGAGGATATTCACTGTCTGGTTGGTAACGAGATCACGGGTTGGTCGGTTGAGGTCATTGCCAAAGACAAGCAGAAACGAAAGCTGATTAAAAACTTTCATTTCGGTCTGCTCTATGGTTTGACAGAAGACGGCATGCTCAACTACCTCAAGGTGAATGGCATCAAGTCATCGAAGAGTGAAGTGCATGACATGATGACGCGTTACTTCAAGAAGTACAAGCGGGTGAAAGAGTTCATTCGGGCGAAGCATGAGGAGGCGCGTAGGTTTGGGTATGTGACAAATATTCTTGGCTTCAAGTGCCCGATTCATGTGCCTGAGGATGAAGATGAAAGAACCGGTGGCGCATTCTGGGCGAATCAGGCCGTGAACACGCCGATTCAGGGTGGTGCACATCAACTGTTGCTAATGGCGCTTGCATCGTTGAAGCGGAAACGAAAAACCTATGCACTGATTCGAACGCCGAATATGGAAATCCACGATTCAATCGTATGCAGTGTGGCTTTGCGTGATCTTCGCGAAGCAACCAAGCAAGCTGTTTATTTGCTAGAGCAAGAGGTGCTGAATGTTCTGCGCAACGACTTTGGGTTGAAGTGGAAGATTCCGTTGAAGGCTGAACCAAAGGTCGGATTCCGATTCGGCGTGACGGTTGACTATACACCAGAAAGCAAGATCGGGCCAACGCTGGTTGAATGGTGCAAGGCTAATAAGAAATCGAACATTGCTTTGCAGAAAGAGTTGCAAGCAGCAGAGAAATTGGCGGCATAAGAATTTTAGGTGCACGACCTATAAAATGTATGTATGCGACAAAGGTATGCGCAAGCAAGGCTTTCGTACCCGATGTGTGATTGTGCAGACTGCACCCCGAATTATCTCGGCTCGGTGCTCACCATCGACTACACCAAAATGAACTCGTGGGAAATTGTGTGTAACGGTTGTAGTAAGGAAATGGGTCGCGTGCTATGTGTTTGGGCTGTAGGCAACGGTAGTGAAGGATTAGTGCCACTCAAGATGTTGGACATAGATGAGGGTCCATACGATGAATCGAATGGAAGAACTGCTCTCGCAGCCAGTCAATCTAGATGACCTCATCGAGAAGCTAGATTTCTCAGAAGAGAACGTTATCCAGGCGAATCGAGAACAAGCAACTTTGTATTTGGAAGCGTCACGTTACCGAGTTAAGAAAATGCGTGGACGGATTCGTGCAGAATCAAAGTTTGAAGCAGCCAAGACTGAGGCTGCGATGATCTTGCGGCAGAAAAAACGGTCTGGGGAGAAAGGAAGTATAACTGAGGGATACATTAAAGATCGCGTTGCTACCAACCCACACGTCCATAGTGCGAAGCGAAAGTTTGAGGATGCTGTGGCCTACGAAGAAATGGCCAAGCTGTTACTTGAAACATACAGACAGCGTGGTCGTGCAATCCAGACGCTGGCGGAGATTCTAGGGGCCGAAGCCCATGCCCAGGCTCGCCAGGCGCGCAGGGATATTGAAGAGGCAGGGCTGGATCAATTGAGGCGTCAAGTGAAACGACGCTTTGAGGCAAGGAGAGAACGTGATGAGTAGTTTTTGGTTGGCGATGGCATATAACGCAATGTTTCTTATGGATGTGCTAATCATAACTGCACTATCGACAAGCGTGATTCGGGTTCTTTCAAACAGTTTTGTGGAGTCCATGACAGCCGCTGCTGTTGTTTGGTATAAAGAACGGTTGAACTTCATCGAGCAGTTGGGTGAGGCGAAAGTGGATGACGCAGAGGATGGACCGGAAGGTAAGAAGAACGTACATTAGAGGAGGACTGGTAATGAGTGATTGGCGTCAAGAAGCGGCTGACCGTTTGAAAGAAAAGACAAGCAAAGGCCGTTTCAAACTTGTAGAGGGTGACAACACGATCCGCATCTTACCGCGGGTCAAATCAAAGAAGACAACTCCGTATTTGGAGTATCTCGTTCACCGCGACGTTGGACCGAACAAACGGTTCCTTCGCTGCGGGCATGCTATTCATGGCGAAGGTGAGTGCTGGCTGTGCGACAAAGCAGCCAAGCTAGCCAAATCAGACAGCAAGACTAAACAGAAGATCGCTGCGGCATTGCAGCCCAAAGAACAGTTTGTAGTGCAAATTGCCGTTGTCCAACCAGACAGTGGCAAGATGCGTGGCCCGTATCTGTGGACAGTGTCTACAGGCGGCAAGAAAAGTTTGGCGATGCGTTTGCTAGGTGTGTTGAAAAACCCGAAGAAGGATTGCATTGACCCGAAGCGGGGATACAACTTGAATATCGAGCGAACCGGCACTCAGCTTGATACAACGTACACCACACCGATTGTAGACGAAGAACCGTCAAAAGTCCCGAGCAAAATCCTAGATCGTTGCAAGGGATTCAACGAACTTATCCCGCCCTACTCCGAAGAGCAACAGAAGGCTGCTTACTTTGGGCAAGATTCGCGGGATGGAGAGGACGAGGCGATGGCAACGAAGAAAAAGCGGCGTGAAGAAGAGGATGAGGAGGACGAGACACCGAAGAAGAAAAAGAAACACGGTCGCGACGAAGAGGACGAAGACGAGTCTGAGGACGAGGAAGAAGAGGAAGAGGACGACACCGAATCCGAAGACGAGGAAGACGAAGACGAGTCACCAAAGAAGAAAAAGAAAAAGAAGTCTGGTGACGAAGAGGACGAAGACGAAGAGGAAGAGTCTGAGGACGAGGAAGACGAAGACGAGTCGCCCAAGAAGAAAAAGAAAAAGAAGGGCGGCGATGAAGAGGACGAGGAAGAAGACGAAGAGGAAGAGGACGAGTCCGAAGAGGACGACACCGAAGAGGAAGACGAAGACGAGGCGCCGAAGAAGAAAAAGAAAAAGTCGGCGGACGAAGACGAAGAGGAAGAGGACGAAGAGGAGGAGCCTGAGGAAGAGGACGAAGAGGAGACACCCAAGAAGAAAAAGAAAAAGAAATCCTCTGAGGAAGACGAGGAAGAGGAAGAAGAACCTGAAGAAGAGGACGAGGAAGAGGAAGAGCGTCCGAAGAAAAAGAAAAAGAAGTAACACATAGGAGTTGTCGATGAAGAAGCCAAGCCCCAAGACCCAACGTGAAAAGGTAGAGCGTAGCGAAGCTGAGCGTGAGATGGCCCTGATCAACAAGAAAATGGGCTTTATGACACTCGAACTTCAGCCGCGCACCTGGTTAGATACTGGAAGCAAGATCCTCAACGCAGTCATGGGTTCAGAAGAAAAAGGCATCGCCTACGGGAAGATGATCGAAATTTCTGGACCAGAGTCTCATGGCAAGAGTCTGTTATCAGCACTGCTGACCGGACTCGCTGAAGCCGATGGGGCCGAATGTTGCTGGGTGGATCTCGAAAACAGTCTCGACCGGCGTTGGGTCAAGGGGCAAGGCATCTCCTGGGATAGACTCTATAGGGCTTATCCTAAGCTGGTGCAAGAGTCTAAGAAATCAAAGCCGCGTCTTCAGACGGCGGAAGAAATATGCACCGAGGTTGAGATGTGGATGGAACGCCGCCATTCGAAGGGCGTGAAGAAGATGTTTATAGTTGTTGATTCAGTGATTGCGTTTCTGGTTGAAGAGGAAAGTGAAGCAGGTAATCTCGATCAGAATATGCGGACGAAAATATCGTTGGCTGCGTTTCTCTCGCGATTGCTGAGGCGCTGGTGCGCGTTGTCCCAGGTCTACAACGCCACTATAATCTTTATTAATCAGTTGCGAATGAATCCCGGGCAACGGTTCGGCAATCCAGAACAAACCTCAGGTGGTAAGGCGTTGAAGTTTTACTGCTCGATCAGAGTAGCGGTTCGGCGTGTCAAAGGCGGGCGGTTGCTTCAGAAGGGCAAGATGGTTGGATTGCGCGGTATCATCACCAACAATAAAAATAAAGCAGGAGGTGGATCGGAAGAAGGCATGAAGGCAGGTTTCAAAGTGCGATTCCCGAGTGATTGGGGTTTCTTGAGTGCAGCTAAACTGAAAAAAGATGCAGCAGGGGGAGATGAAGATGGCGAAGAGTAATGACAAATTAAATGAGAACGACAAAGAGAACGCTTTGCACGATGCAAACAACGCTCACCGCGAGCAGAAGCTTGACCGCAATCTGTTGCCTGTTCTCGAAGACCTCGGCATAATGTCCAGACTCATCCGTGAAGTGGATATGGGTCGGTTGTCAATGCCTGATGCGCGAAAGCAGATAGCGGGATGGTTTAAGTCAATGGGGCCCGGTGATAGTGAAACCAAACTGGATATTCGCAACCGCATGCGGCGCCTGAAGCAGATCGTTGATGCCATGAATGAAGAAGTTCAAACGCAAGCGAGCCAACTGTGAGTATCAAACACCTTACCATCGTCATTCCAGTTGATGGCATAGATTTACTGCCACACGAGATCGAAGATTTTGTGAAGGCTGCGAAGAAAGCGTCGGTGATCAACATCGAAGTTGCTAGGCAACATAAGACTCACCCCTGTGAGACGATTTCTTACTCATTCAGTGCAGAAAACTTCAACGTCAAGGTAGGGATATGAGTCAGCAACTCTCACTGGCCTATCGTCCTAAATCGCTCGATTCAATGATCGGGCAGAAATCAGTGGTGAAGCGTGTCAGAGCACAAATCGAATCGGGGCGCATCCCGGCGGCGTGGCTCTTTATCGGCGAGTCAGGAGCAGGCAAGACAACGATCGCTAGAAATATTGCTTACGGACTTCAGTGTAAACATGTTAGTCCTTTCGGATCAGCTTGCGAAACTTGCCGCAACAACATTGCAAAGTTTGACATCGTTGAAATTAATACAGCAGAATTTTCAGGCGTTGAGGAAATTGAACAAATTCTAGCCGGATCAAACTACAGCCCGAAGCCGCCCAGCCGTAAGCGGGTGTACATTTTTGATGAGGCGCACAAACTCAGCAACGCAGCCCAGACCTTGATGCTGAAGTATCTCGAAGACAGCCCACCTTCAACTTGTTTCGTTATCACTACCACTGAGCCTGGTAAGCTTCTGCGAACTATTCGCAGGCGGTGTGTCAGCTATCCGCTGAACAATCTGACTGTCGAAGGCGTAGAGTTGCTGGTCAAGCGAGCGTTGAAGTTTGCAAAGTCTGATCGTGATGCCGAGCCCCTGGTTGAGCGGTTGATGGAAGCTGGTATCACTAGCCCAGGCTTTGTTGTTCTCGCTGTTGAGAAGTATGCGGCTGGTGAGAAGGCTGATCGCGCAGCGCAGGTAGGGATAGACTCATCACTGAATACACTCGATCTTTGCCGAAACATTGTGCAAGGGAACTGGTCGCGTGTGCAGCCAATCTTGATGAATGCTAACCCAGAAGACGCTAGAGCTATTCGGCAATCGTTGGCTGGTTATCTGAAAGGGATGCTGGTTCGCGAGACAAACCCAAAGCGTGCTGCGTTGATTGCAGATTCAATCACAATGCTGGTCAAGTTCATGTCGTTTGAAGAAGGAATGCAGTTGGCTGGCACTGTCGCAGCGGTGTACAATATTTGTAGGTTCTTCAAGGGATGAACATGAATCACTACTCGGCAAGAACATTCGATGGTTCGACTGTTATCAGTTGGGTACTGCGAATGGCGGGCCACTGGATGAAGGATAGTATCAATACTTCAGCGTTAGAGTACCATTGCAGGAAATTTCTCGATGGTGCAAGCCCAGCCGATCGCAGTTATGCGTTGAAGCGACTTGCAGAAGCGTTAAAGAAAATGAGACAGGCAGTAGATATTCTCGCAAGGATGTTTGCAATCAAACTTGAGGAGTCAGATGATGCTGAAACTACTGGTAACGGCCGACTGGCAAGCTGATTGGGAAAATCTTGATCTTTGCCGCAAAGCAGCCGAAGAAGTTCTATCACTTGTCAAAGAGCATGAACTTGACTACGTTATCTTCGCTGGCGATCTCAAACGCCACTACAATCCTGTCGATGTTCGCGTAACGCAATTCTGGACAGACTTTCTAGCTGAACTTGATCTAACTACAAAAGCATTTTTGCTTTTGGGTAATCACGATCGAGTTGGCATGTACTCAGAGGCTACCAATTGGTTGCCAATTCTGCACCGTGCTGGCGCTACACCGATCCATCAAGGTGCTCGTGTCTTTTCTCGCGATGGCACTAGTCTATGCTTTCTTCCGTTCTCATCGAGCCGCGAGAAGACTAAACGCTGGGCTAATGAACTCAGCAAGAACATGCCAACAAATAGGCAGAACGTTTTGTTCTTTCACAATGACATTCGCGGATGCAAGTACAATGTGCTCGGTGCTGCATCGACGGGGAAGTTGACATCGAATGATCTTCACGCCGACGAGTACGATTATTGTTTTGGTGGACATGTCCACTTGCGGCAAGATATTACTGGGAACAACTGTTGGTATGTAGGCTCGCCTTTTGCTACAGATTGGGGGGAGGCGAATCAAACAAAAGGATATACGCTACTGATTGGTAAAGAAATGAAGTTCATCCAGTCGAAGATACCAGGCTGGTATGATCCTTCATGGCCAAAGTTCCCGCACAAAAAGGAGAACTGGAATGGCTGCCGAATCCGACTCAAAGTACCTCTCGAAGTTGGCCAAAACTATCCCGCTGTTCTTGAGAAAACGAGGCATGATGCTGAACGCAAATATCCCGGCGCGATTGTCTTCACCATCCCCGATTTCAAAGAACAGAAATCAGACGTTATCGAAATCAGTAGCCATGACTCAGACAAGGATAAGATTACGGCGTATGTGGAAGAAACTTTGCCGGAGAGTCTACGCCGATCTCACGAGAATGGAATCATTAGATTCTTGGCGTACAAACTGAAGAAGGCGTCAGAAGGGTTAGGGCTGCGCAAGGCCAACAAAATAGAGTTCATCAAAGCAACAGCCCACAATTTTCTCAGCTACAAAGACCTTGAGATTTCATTTGAGGGTGAAGGGTTGAGACTGGTTACGTCCACGAACTTCGACTGGATGGGAAGGTCGAATGGTGGAGGTAAGAGTAACTTTCTACAGACTGTTCCTGTTGCACTGTTTGGTAAGACTTTCAAAGAGCAGAAACACAATGCTTGGGCTAACAGCAAGCGGAAAGGTAAAGCATGGGTGAGTCTAAAGTTCAACGATGGCCACAATCGAGTGGCCAAGGTAACACGAGTTCGGCGCCCGGGCAAACTTCGTTTCTGGGTGAATGGCAAAGAGCAGTCTTCTGGTATGCAGTCGACCAGCCACGCCGGAACGCAGGGCTTGGTGGAGAAGCATTCGGGATTCACGTGGCAGACCTTAGCCAATGCAGTTTATATCGATCAGGAGCAAGTGGCCACATTTCTGAACGGTACTGGCGCGGAACAAAAGAAAATTCTTGAACGCTTTCAGAACCTAGAGCGGTTTGTTGCAGCAATGGAGTTGGTGAAGACCGATCTGGGCCACTCTGAGGAAGCACTCGAAGCCGCGAAGCAGCAGGAGCAGGATGCAAATGTTCGAATCAAGACGATTGAAGACATAGTCAAGGGGCTTGAGAGTTCTGAACTTGATGAGACTCTTGTCAGAAGTTGCAAAGAGGCTTGGCTCGACTCGAAAAAGGCATTGCGTGAAGGGCACGAACTGGTACGAGAAAAAGGCGGTATGCTGTCTAGGAAAATAGCTCGTCTTGATAAAGAGACCGATCGAATCCAGACAAAGCGTGATAACGTTCACGTTCGAATGCTTCGGCAGAAGGCCCGCATTCAAGAAATCAACGCCACTATTGAACAGGGTCGTGAAACCGTAGGTGTTGTCGAATGCCCAATGTGTTTTTCTCAAGTTGATCCTGCCCACATTGCCAGACACATCAAGAAACTAGAACGTGAAAAGGTTGATGTGTTGACGCAGTTGCAACATGACAAACAAATCTACGAGGACCTGGCAGAGTTGTGGAAAGAGACACACGATCGAAGCGAACGCGCAACAGATCGACGTCTCTCGATGAACGACAACATCATCGAACTACAGCGTGATGTGATAGCTAACCTCAGCGCCTATCGTGGTGCAAAGAAACGGTGGAGTGAATACGAGTCACGCATGCGCCATTTTGAGAAGCGAATCAAGAAGGCTCAGAAGGATGTTGAGTTTTGGCGGAAGCAATCCTCTATATTAGATGAAGACCGACAGGTGATGGAGTATTGCGTGAAAGCATTCTCGCGCAACGGCATCCCGGCGTTCTTGAATGCGCAGATTTGTCCAGAGTTGAATAAGCAAGCGAAGTTCTACTCTGACGTGTTTACGGATAGTGAGATTCAGGTGCGGTTCTCAGTGGCTGAGGCAGAGTTTAATGTTGAGATCATCAACGCGCATGGCGGCAAAGGTATCGGTGATCAGTCGGCTGGCGAGAAAAAGATGGCGGCGATCATTGCTAGTTTTGCTCTACGCAGTATTGCTCCTGCGTGTAATCTACTGGTTCTGGATGAGCCTGGTGATGGTCTTGATGCTACCAACGCAAAGGCTTTTGCCTCTGGGCTGAAGCGACTGAAAGACGATTTGGGAACTGTATTTTTGACAACTCATAATCCAGTGATCTTGGCAGAGTTGTCTGGTGAGGATGTAATCAGAATCGAGAAGAGAGGCGGTATCAGTCGTGTCGTGGCCGAATGACAAGCCGTACGCTTTCTTGTATGTTCTTGCTATCCATACATTGGGTTGGATTGCGGGCTTCTTTACATGTTACATCATCACCAGAAAATAGCCTCAATCAGGCCTGATAGCTGGAATGTAGGGGCTCATCGAGAAACCGCCTCATATTCAGTGCCTTTACCGGCGACTTGCTAAGGAGAATCGATCATGGATGTATTTAATCGAATGCAGTGGCTGGGATTGGCATGCTTGGTATTTATTGTTGCGAGCATAGTTGCGTTTAGCACATACCTAATCAAAACCGATCACGAACTCAAGCAGACCAGAGTTGAATTGGCAAACGCTAAAAACGAACTAGCCCAGACAAAAAAGGACCTTGATATTGCGTTGCTGCATCAACAAGGTAAGCTTGAGTGGGCGCCGATGAAAGGCGCTGAGATTCAACCAGCGATGCCTCGTGAAGAGTTTGATCTGTTGCTTGAATGGATGGACTTGAGGCGGCAGTGCGATCACTTCGGTCCAGTACCGGGAAACGTCATCACCTCAGGCGGAGCAGACGGTCATCTATGGTGCGACCAGCACTATGAAAATCTTAGCGCAGCAACAGAACAGTGGTTCAAACATCACAAGAGGTAAATGCAATGTCGATTAGAACTGATTTGTGCGACGGGTTGAAGCAGCAGTGGTGGTTGGCATGGGTACTATTTATTATGACGTTTGTTGTTTTCTTGTACAAAGACGTGCACGGAGTGAAACTCGAGCGTGAGCAAGTGGAACTGACTCTCAAGTGGATTGAGTTCAAAAATCATTGCAGCATTCTTGGGCCATACTCGTCATGGGAAGGACGTACTGACGTCGAAAAGCAGTGGTGCGGTATTCGCGAACGGGAACTAGAACTTGACACAAATCAGTACTACGAAACAGGCAAATTGAAGGAGACGGAGAAGTGAGAATCTTGACGCTGCATGACAAAGTGCAAGAGAGTCTAGAGTTGATTCGCAACTATCATCGCAAGTGGGGTAACCATATGTTCATTGGCCACTCGGGAGGGAAGGATAGTTGCGTGGTGCACCATCTCGCGCGGCAAGTGCATTTGTTTGGTACAGTACATAATCCCAAAGACGAAGTAGTGCCTGAAACGCGAGACTTTCTCTATCGGCTATCGATGCGTTGCCCAATTAATTTTGTGCCAAAGCAGTTCATGCCAGACTTTCTCATCAAGAATAATCTGAAACTTCAGATCGATGGCAGTCGGCAGGCGGAGTGGAATAGAGAGTCGCGGAGTACAAATATCATTGCAGGCGGCAAGGAGATCAACAGAAAAGAAATGCAACCGTTTGTTACAGGCGGTGTGTTCGGATTGAACATTCTTTATCCGATCGTGTATTGGACCGATGCAGATGTGTGGCGCTACATCAAACTTCACAACATAAAGGTGTCAGATGAGTACCGTGAATCCCTTTCAGCTTGATCGGAAGTTGCGTTTTGTCATTCTTGCTCCTCACGTCGATGATGAGGTGATTGGTTGCTGGCGGCTGTTGAACTCGGGATTGGTTGTCGGTGTTGCATATTTCTATGAGGTGGACACTGTACGCGGCATGGAGGCAACACGTTGTGCAGATGATTTTGACTTTCAAATTATTGAAGCACACTACATTGACCAGGAAATGGAGCGTGTCAAAGCAAATGCGTTGTTGGTGCCTAACATTGCCGACTATCATCCGCATCACAAGGCGGTGAATCGTCTAGCAGACTCTTTGGAATACCGAAAGTACTATTACTCGGTTGACATGAACGTTGAGATGGATGTGCTTTCTGAAGAACATCAAGCCCAGAAGCAACGCCAGCTTCTTACTCTCTTTCCCAGTCAACGGAGGTTGATCGAATCAACAGACAAGTACCATTTGTTTGAGTCATTGCTGAGTACCGATTGGGTGGATATGCGTGTCAATTCATCTGATACAAGAAAACAGTCAATTGTGTCAGTTAAACCACTGTGAAGGAGTGACATGATGAAGATAGGAAAAGAAGTTGAGGGGAGGTTTCGGGGCATTCCTACCCTTTTTATGAATGCGTCGGAGTTCTTGAATCCGAAGAAAGCTGATAAGGCTGAACGCTATTTTCACATGTGTCGTCAGGTCTACATCAGTGACCTTAGAAATGTAATCAGGTTGAATCGCGACTTGCGACTTAAGAAATGGGCCAAAGACATGATCGTGACAGTTGAAGTGTCACACTTGCCGATTGTGCCACCAGATGACGTGAATATTATTTTGCAGCTTGCGGTTGACCCTGCGTTCAGGCATTTGCGTCTTGATGACCAGATTAAGATCGAGTCAGAGAAACTCAGAGTTTACACAGTGACAGTTCGACAGATGGTTGAAAGCTACCCGAGTGAGTATGAAGACGACAAGGTGATCGAATGATCTACTATGTGCCAATCGAACCACTCAAAGAACGATACACAGAGTCATGGTATCGCAACATTCAGGCATTCTTTGTTAAGAATGCAGACACGCGTGTGCAGCGAATCGAAGGCGCAGCACTAAGCAACACCATCAAGGTTGGGACGTTTCTTGATGTGAACAGCACCGTTCACTATAAGATGACGCAGTTGCAGTACATTGCCAGTTTGTTTTATGGAGGTTTTGTTAAAGACGGTGACTGGTTCTTCTTTGGTGACATTGAATTTTGGGGAATCGAGTCGGTGCGGCTGATGGCGCAGTTGAACAATGTTCGGATTCGGATATTTGGGTTCTTGCACGCAGCCAGCTACACCCACATGGATGCGTTTGCAGTTGCAGAGCCTTATCAGAAGTACACTGAGTGTGGATGGATTGCGGCATGTGATGAAGTGTTTGTGGGAAGCAAATACCACAAGCGGGCAGTTGTCTCACGCAGGCTGCAACGTTATGCGAAGAAAGACGCCAACTTGCTGGCTGATAAAATCCATGTTACCGGCAATCCCATGTTCAAGGAAGACTATGAAAATTGGTCAGCCACAGAAGTACCAAAGAAACGACAGATCATCCTGCCAAACCGTTTTGACACTGAAAAAGGTTTTGGGGAGTCACTGTACTTTGCACAGGTGCTGAAACATAAAGACCCGACCATCAACATTGTTGTGTGTTCACCTCACCAACAGATCAAAACAAACAGACAATTCAACGCTGATATGGTTGCGAAGTTAGCAAAAGATCGGGTGATTGATCTCAGGCTGGGTGTGTCGAAGGAAGAATACCATCGCCTTCTTGCGGAGAGCAAAGCAATGTGGTCGATGACGCAGGAAGAGAACTTTGGTTACTGCGTTGCTGAGGCGTGTCTTTACAACTGCACCCCGGTTATCCAGAACATGTTTAGCCATCCTGAACTTGTGCATGACCACTCCGCATGTTTGTGGGATAGCCATGATGCAATTATACCAATGACTCTTTCTGCGTTAGAGATGCAAGATACTTTTGCTGTTCGCGAATTTGCAACGAAGTATTTCAAGTCGATGGATCGAATTTGGGATGTGATGTGTAGATACGCTGAGGAGGACTGGTAAGAACAAGATGAAACAAAACATGCTGCTAACCGGAGGGAACTATGTACGTAGTCGTGGTCGGAAGTCGGGAATGGGCGGGGGATTGGGCGCATTTGCAGGTGACGCAGTTGCTCGAAGAACTGCGACAAAAGTATTCGGGCTTGGTGGTAATCTCATCAAGCTGTGACCAGGGGGTGGGCTATATCGTTAAGCAGTACTGTTTGAAGGATCGCGTTACATTTCAGTTGATCGAGTTTTATGCAAAGGTGTTCGCGAAGCTACCTAGGTCGAAACTGGCTCAGGTGTTTTATGCACGCAATCGAGCACTAGCGGCAATCGGTGAAGAGTTCCATATTTTCGTGGATGAGAGTCGGCGTGGAGCAATGGAGGATCTTGTGGATGTTGTAAAGGCAGAGAATCGCCCGCACACAGTTCACATGCCTAACCGTACTCTGAAAGCGAGCCCAACAACGTGAACTACCCAATGGTGTTGAACAACGACCGTGAGTTGATCGATGCATTTTCAAAGTACTGGTACAACAAAGGCCAGTTGCAGTTAAGAATAGGAGGTGACGATCCTCACGGCGTTGTCACACAATTGGATGCTCACTATCAAAAGAACTTGATTCAGAAGTGCCCACTCGATCTCTGGATCTATCAGGAGATTTTGTGGGAGTGCAAACCAGACCTCATCATTGAAGGTGGAACGGCATCAGGGGCGTCGGCAAAGTTTCTTGCTGACACTCTAGACCGCGTGGCAAGTGAAGAGCGAAACAACGATCAGTATTACAATCCCTCTGTTTCAACAATTGATATTGGCAATCGATTGGGAACTGTACCGAAACATCAACGCATTACCTACTATGTTGGCAGTACTCTTTGGGTAGGGATTCTGATGGACATGAAACGTGACATCGATAACATTGAATCATTTCTAGGACGAACGCCGCGGGTGATGGTGATCTTAGACGATGACCATTCAACAGGGCATGTGTACAAAGAGTTGAAAGAGTATTGGAAGTTTGTCACCAAAGGACAGTACTTGATTGTTGAAGATACCAACGTCGATCATCCACTTGGCTTTGGTGATGGACCAGGTAAGGCTGTTGCAGAGTTTTTGCGGAACAACGACTGCTTTGAAGTAGATCGAACACGTGAAAAATTCTTGATGACATGGAATCCGGGCGGTTACCTAAGGAGAGTGCGATGAGTTATGAGTTCAAAGGGCCAGGCAAAGTGTACTTCTATCCGTCGAAGGATGGGAAGTCGTTGTTGATTGAGGATGCAAGAGTAGATCAGTGGCCAACTCCAGCGAATGGTGATGAACTGATTGTTCGCTTCACTGACAAAACCAATGAGCAAGGGCCAGTCCCGTGCATTCTGCGATCAAAAGAAATACCGTACATGTACATTGAAGTTGATCGAAAGGCGTTAGAAGGAATCAAGGCAGTGAAATGAAAGCCATACACACAGTTCTGCGGATCATCATTGTTTGTGGGCTAGTGTGGCTGGCCTACACGCGGTACAAGGTATATCAGATTGACAAGCAAGCACAGCAAGAACACGACCAGGCCGTTATCGATGAAATCACTATCGAAGAACAGAGGGATGCAGTTACTAAAACTTTTCAAGACTTCAACGCAAACCAGCGGCGAGCATACCAAGAGTCTTTGAAGAAACATGACAGCACCCAACCAATCGGTCCGTGTCAGTGGGGACAGAAGCGGTCACTGAATGGCGATGTGATGCAAAGCTACTCGTGCTCGGATGATGGCGTGCATATAAAGCAGCATGGTTTTATAGTTCAGTACGAACGCTACCGGCCAGAGTTCTATGCTTACAACAATGTTAAAGGCGGCAAAGACTTCAGCAAAGAACAGGAGGCGCGATCATGGGTGGAACAGAAATAAAGGAAGGGCTGTTGCAGTTCCACGAAAGACCAAACCCCGGGCGGAAGACAAAAGTATGGACAGTGTATACCAAGATCAGTATAGATGCGCTGGGAGCAGTGATTTGGTTTACGCGTTGGCGGAAGTACACATACGAATCCAACCATGACATTGTTTACGATGAGAATTGTCTAAGGGAGATCGCCGACTTCATCGAGCAGCAAACGAAAGAGCACAAGAGAAAGAAATGAGCCAGTGGTCCGCTGCCGAAGTTTTTTTCACTGTCGTCTCCGCTTTTGTGTGGATTGGCGTGCTAGGCAAGGGCATCGAAATCATTTGGGGTACTGTGAGAGACAGAAAGAGGCAGAAAGATCAAGAGGTAGAACTAGTACCGCTGTCCACGATTCCAGCAACAAGTGGCGAAACTGTCATATTAGGGCCCACAGGAAAATTGCATGCACAGTATACGAAGGACAAACCAGTGGCAGACACAATAAAGATGAAGCCAGGCATGACCGGAGTCGGAGAACTAATCAAGACTCAACTAGAGCAAGGAACAGTAGTGGCCAACGTGATGTTAACCACAGCATCAGTGCCGAATTACTATCCGCCGCCACCGAACTATTATCACACAACCAATTCTCCTAACCAATTGATGCCAGCTGGGTTTATAGTAACCGGAGAACCGCTCCCGGTAAGTTATAACGAGAAAATGGACAAGAAAGAAAAGCAGAAGCCGCTCAACACCAACGTCGAACGAAAAGTTGAAGAGGATGTATGATAATCAGCCCGCCCAGATGGTGGCAACGGTTGTTCGCGCCGCCATGCGAGTTCCCAATTTCGTATCAAAGACAAGTTTTTCGTTGTGTGGCAGAGCGTGGCCACCCACTACCGCATCGATCAGTGAAAACCGACTGGGGCTACTCAAAAGACTGGTTAGAGCACGATGGTGACAAGATAGTGTCGCGGTGTATTCAGTATAAGAATGGGCAGGTAACAAAACTTGAATATCACGATTACACAGTAGGATCATTCGCAGAAAATATTGTAAAGGATCTTCTCATTCAAGCAACTGAACTGCAGAAAAGGTTGGACGCGGGAAACGAAATAGGAGATTTACTCAGCAAAGCAGTAAAAAAGAAAAGGAGAACGAAATGAAGACAACGTGCGAATGGCTGGTGATGGTTGACGGTGAATGTGTAGCAGAATTTACGGAAATCATAGCAATGAACGACGCAGACCAACAGAAACTTTCAGACTGGTTGGCAAAAGAAAAGTTCTCATTCTCAATGGTGAACTTGTCAAGCTTGAAAAAGAAAAGCAGCAAAGTCAGTCTTGAGCAATTTCTGATCGATCAGAAGAGGAGAAGAGGACCGGAAAGAACAAAGGATAGAGCAAAAGGGCAAAAGGCGGAAGCGGTCTTGACGTTATAGGTAAGCGTTGAGAATATCGAGTTGCCTACCAAGGTAGTTCGAAGTCATTGTGCAGTCGTTACATTTTGCGTTCGAGTAGAAAGAAAAGTTGAAGTGGTCTGGTTAGACTATAAACGCAAAGTGTAAAGAGGAGACTGAAGCAATGGCAAAAACACCCGAACCGAACGTTCCTCTCGGAACCAGTCCCAGCCCGAGTATCAATCGAGCAGCGCAAGACTCCGCCAAGAATTGGACGCAACACGGCAACAAGGATCCTAAGTCGGCATTGGCGGACAAACACACTGCGAACCCCGTACCCTGCGGTGGCAAGAAGTAGACTCGCAGCCCTTCTAAAAGAGTTCCCCGCTCGCCGAACCGCCAGGCTCGTAGCCAGTCAGTTGAATGGCCGAGGCGGGGGACTCGCAAGGGCTGCCAGCCTGACCGACCTACAGCGGCAGGCGCAATCTGAGAAGTCAGGAAATGCAACGCTGCGTCGATACGGGCCAGCGTTTTATTCACATATCCGCAAAGAAGCGTGCAAGCGACGCAAAGCCAATGCCAGCAAACTATAAAACAACGCTCAAAGGCGGAGTGAAACTGCCAAAGAGGAAAACAGGTTGGCACAGAAACGCAGAAGTGCGGCTGTGGTATGAAAAGCAGCCCTGGGATGAACTGTGGCATGAGTTCATCGGCGGTAGAAAAGAAGACGGCGAGTTGCGATGGCAGACTGCGTGGCAGTTCTGTTCAGCAAAGTGGAAGATACCGAAATACAGAAACCAGCGCGATTGGATGTTTCGTTGCATCGGCCCAAAGCCAATCGATCTGGGCGAGTTCAAGCTGAAAATAAAGACCGGGGGAATGCAGAGCTACGAACTCCCCTATCTGGGCGATTGGCAGGCGATGCGAGCGTCGGCGTATTTCAACGACAACACCGCCGTAACAAAACTTCGCACCGTGATGAAAGAGCGGCTGGATGGACTTGAGGCCAGTCGCGCGTCAGCCCATTTCGTTCTTGATTTGATAGCCAAGTGGGCGAAGTATGACGACGAAATAGATCGGATGTATTCGGCATCGATGCCAGACAAGAACGCGTCGATTGGAGTAAAAGACAGATTCTATGATCGGTTCTTCAAACAGAAAAACCGAACGCGATCGGCGCTGCAAGGATTAACGACGCAGTTCATGCTGTGTCATGGAATAGGTCCAGATCATTTGTCGGATTTCGGCAATCTGGTGTTAGCCATATCGAAAGGATCAGCGCAGTCGTTTCTAGCTGGTCAAGCAGTTGGTGCTGCGCCACAGTTACCGCCCGCCCTCATGCGTATTGCCGAAGCCATTCAAGAGAAATCCAAAACATTCAACATGCCGCTGCCTGATGCGTTCAGTAATGGACACGCGAAGAAAGAGGAAATTGAGATCAAGGTAGAATCGACAAAGGGGACACCAGCCAATGGCCACCGCTAGTCTTGCACTTGATTTGCCAGGTAAATCATACACGCAGATTGTTCAAGAAACGATCGATAAGGCACTTGAAAAGCAAGCGGTAGCAGAGCGGTTGGTGCAAGCGGATAAGCGTAGCCTCATGGATGTTCTGACCGAGCAAATTATCAGCGGCAATTTGTCAGCCGACGATGCACGACAAATCGTACTGCGCAGAGAGGCGCGACGACTGGAAGAAGATTACTGCCGCAATCCACACAGCTACGTCGAACTTGACATCATCGAAAAGAACATGATCGTTGCAGCACTCAAGAGTTCAAAAAGCGCCCACCAGGCGGCAGCGAAGCTTGGCTGCGATCGGAACACGATCTATCGCCGATTGAAGAAGTGGGGAATCCGTCTTACCGGCCCAAGAAAGGAGACTCCGAGGTCAGTGCAATGTGGAAGCTGATCGAAAGGATGTTTGGTATGGACCAAGAAAAACTTGCAAGAAAACAGCAGCGGGATCATTCGTTGGAAGTGATAGCAGGTGCACTCGCCAGCATGGCCCATAGCTTTGCGATCATCGCAGCAAATACCTCAGGCATAACGCCTCAGCAAAAGGCCGTGATCGAAAAGTCTACTGCTGACTTGAAAGGTTCGCATGACAGACTGATTGCAGCAGTGCAGGCTGCCCAGTCTACTGCGAATGTGAAGAAGTAAGGCAGCACCCTCTCAGCCTTGATGCTGGGAGAATTTCACCCTCAAAATGAAGGAGAAGTACAAATGGCAACAGGCAACGCAGCAATTGATTCGTTGGCATCGCAAGCAGCCGCAAACGAGAGCGCCGAGGACAGTGCAGTAATTGTTCTCCAAGGTCTCCAGGCTCGCATCGATGCAGCAGTTCAGGCAGCACTTGCGGGCGGCGCGACAGCCGAGCAGTTGGCGGCAGTCACCCAGATCAGCACCGACCTCAAGACTCATGGTGATGCTCTAGCGGCAGCGGTGGCAGCAAATACACCGGGTCAGCCGCCGGCCACTCGGAAGGCTTAGTTGGTTCGACCCGACTAAGAAAGGGGCGGGTGTTCGTTCGCGGGGATTCGAGGGGCACCCGCCACCTTTTATTTTTAGAGGAGAATGCGATGAAATCAAAATTTACAAAGGGGACCACATTATTCATTGTTACTCTGTTGTTGCTCATTGTTGCCTTCACCCAGATGGGTACACGTAAACCTAACTATATGTTGCGTCTTTTCAATGGCAACAATTTATATTGTGAAGACTTAGCCACCTGCGTAGCAGCGGCAAACACTGCTGGTGGAGGAACCGTTTTCATTTCGACTCCAGCATCGGGTTCAAATGCTACGGCTACGATCACAGATACGGTTTTGGTTGGGATCAACCAGACAGCAAAGGTGAAGTTGCAGTTGGGGCCAGGCGTTCGGATTATTTGTAACTTGACTGGCGCGAAGATATGGAAAGACTGTTTCGATTTGGCAGACGGGTCGTCAATTATCGGTGACGCTTCGGCGCCTACACTCAATGCTAGCACGCAGACGAGTCGACCGATTATTCAGGTAAAGGCAGGTTCAAAGGTCAACAACATCATTGCGGCGCAAGATTGGTCGGGGGCAGTGCAGCAGGGCATCGATGTGGAAGGAGTGTCTCTCGCGTTAGAAGACTCGACGGCGTTAGTTGCAGATGGCATGCTGCACATTGTCGGACTGTTTTCGGGGACAAAGTTTGACAGCATCGATCCAAATGGCATCTACAACACAATTGGCATCCTGGTAGACAATTTCGACACAACGACTTTCAACAACGGTACAAATGGATTGACAGCAGCGGCGGTTGGTTCAGTGGTCACCATGACCCTACCTGCCTCAGCGACTGCGACGCCTTCAGCGCACCACTTGAATTGGAACTCGAATATTACGGTGGCTGGATGCAGTGGAGGAACGGCACCGAATCCCGCAAACGCAAACGGGAACTACACTTTGAGTAATTTAGGCAGTGGGGCAGGAACAGCAGCAGATGCCCAGACGGTGTTTCAATACACAGCAGCAGCGTCAGTTGGAACAGGCACTGTTACGGGCTGCACCTTTGTGGCAAAGACACCAACCTTTGGAACTGGGCAGGCAATTACCTCGGTCATCGAGATCGACAACATAGTGTCGTTTGGTTCTGGCGTGAGCAACGGCCAACGGCCAATGGTCATTAGTCAGAATGGTGGCGGTAACGTTGGAGCATTGACACTTGGCGGTACGCAGAACTACGAAAACATGGCGACCGGGGGCAAGGCTTTCGAGATCAATGGCAATGGTTGTTCGTCTTGCATTCAAGGCATCAACATCCCAGGTCACTTGCACATGGAGCCCCTTGGAACTGGGACGGGACTTTATATTCGAGATGCGTTCGGCATTGCGGTGGGCGGCATAGATGTTTCGGGCTCTGGTACAACGGCAATTCAGATTAGTCAAAGTGGAACAAACAGGACGGGTGGTATAGTCATTGGTCCGATCTACAACTTGAACTGGACCACGACGTTGAACAATTCGATCAACGGCGACCAGATCAATAGCAATGGCTCGAACGGAATGTTGACGACTGGGTATGTGTTCAATGGCGGAACTTTTGGCGGTCCAGCGAACACGTTAGACAACCCAGAAGATGTCAGTCAGATGTTGCTGCGTGATGACTTCATTGGCAACTCACTTGGCAATGCGCCGTTCTTGTTGGGGTGGACAAGTCATGTAACGGGGACGGGCGCGATCACGGTAGCAAATGGAACTTGGCCCTTTTCAGGAGCAGCCGCCATCGCAACCGGTGCCACCAATGCAAGTTTCTCCAGCCTGGCTTTAGATCGAAGCGGTGAGACGATTATCCAAGCGCCAGCAACCAATTCACACTGGTCAAATACTTTTGCGCTGGGCATCAGTACAGTTACAGCAGGAACCACAAGGGTAAGATTTGGTTTCGGAACGGCAACGAACACAACCAACATTCCAACCAATGGAATCTACTTCCGCTACGACACCGACGCAGGCATAGCCGACACTACCGTCAAGATTTGTTACGATGTGGCGAGTGTCGAGACCTGCGCCAATACAACCTTTGCGCCACCGACCAGTTTTGTCCGCTACCGAATGCACAGCGATACGGCAGGAAAGGTTTGCGCATCAGTCAACGGAGGAACAGAGGTTACAATTTGCCCTTCCGGGTGTACGGCGACAGCAACTGCCCCGGCAGGAAACTTTACGCCCTTTATCCAGATCGTGAATGACCAGGCGGTGAACTACACATTGACGTTGGATTTCTGGGCGTATAAGCAGTGGGCGTTGACTCGATAAGGAGAGGAGGGTACTCAGTACTTTTTAATTTAACAGGAGAGATAGATGTTCACGTATTCTTTGCCGAAGGGGAAACCAGACCAATGTGGAGGACACTCGGAAAACAATTTGCCGTCCAAAACACAATGACGCTGATAGGGTTAATTGTGATCCTAGTTGGGGACCGAATAGGTGAGATGTTTATATCGCATAAGTTATTTTTGCCGCATGGGATGTGCTATCAATGGAACCCAGAGTTGATTTCGCTGCATGTGGTTTCAGACTTCATCATTGCAGCGGCATACTTTGCCATCCCATTTGCGCTGTTGCGATTGGCGAAAGAGCGTAGTGATTTGATGAAGGGTTGGGTGTACCCATCGTTCTCTGGATTTATTATCTGGTGCGGAATGACTCACTTGTGCAGCATTGTTGTGATTTGGTACCCTCGATATTGGATTGAAGGAATGGTGAAGTTTATCACTTCAATGATTTCAGTCGTAACGGTGTGCGCACTGGTTTGGTTCATGCGTGGCTTGAAGGCTAAGATGACGCATGAGGAGGCTTGCCTTCAGCGAATCCGATCAGGCGAGGAAATACTAGTCAAGATTGACGAGTGGGAACGACTTGTCAAAAAGGACTTGGCGGGTGATAGTGCAGGGTGAAATATCTAACCAAGCGATCTGGGTGGCCCTCATCACTGGTGTGACTACAGCACTGATTTCGATCGGTGGTGGGTTAGTTGCATGGGGGGCACTCAGACAGAAGATTACCGACCGCATCGATCATGTGGAGAGTGAACAGCATAAAATAAATGACAAGGTTGAAACAGAGAGGAAAATATCTGACGCAGTCGCATCGAAATTAGAGTTGCGGATGATTGACTTTGACTCTAATAACAGATCAGAAATGGAGAAGTTGGAAAAGGAAGTGCAGGTCAAGTTGCAGCGCATCGAGAAGAAACAAGATGAAGTAAGGGACATGGTAATTCAGATTGCAACCAGACTAGACATCAAACCGATGTTCAAAGGGGAAGGAGACTGAGGAGTATGCGGAAGATTTTTAGTGAAGTTGTTTCAGACATACACTCAGGAAAAATCCTGAGCACCAAGGTCATTGACGCAAACTATCAAGGGCCGGTTGAGAACTGTGGTGGTGGGCCAAATCCCAACCACGGTGTTGTGACATTGTACGAGAACGTGAAGTTCGCAGCCACCGCTGGTGTTGTGACAATCACCATCAAGCCAGACGGTAAACCAGAGAAGGTGTATCGATTCAGTCAAAAAACTGGGGAGCAACTCCCTTAACATGCCTCTTAACATCATACTATTCGTGTCGCTAATGGGGGCGCTACTGTACGCAGACTCAATACCTGGGCATGTGTCGCAGCCGTTTAGGCGATTCATTCATGCGCAGATGTTGTTCACTGTGGTGATCTACAGCACGCTGGCCTTTGTGGCGTCTAGCTCCATGATTTACCGAATAGTATTTGTTGCGGCGTCAATTCCCGTCTACCTGGCGGCGTTGGGATTGGTTATGGTGTTTCTTGATGTGCTGAAAGACCCGGGAATCCCGGTGGTAGTTGCATTAGCCACATCGTTGATCGTCACGTTCTTTGTCAAGCACTCGGTTGAAGTGCTGACAGTGAGGGAAATAATCGCGCTAGTTGAGGCACTGTTCTTGTGCTTCTTAGGAATCGCCGCAGCGGTTTCGGCGCCATTCTGCAAAGGCTACTACTTCAGACAGACCAAGGTAGTGGCATACACGATGGCAGGTTTGTGGTTGTCGCAGATGTTCTACAAAGTCGGTTATGCATTGCATACCACTTCACCGACTTGGTTGATGTTAAATAAGTTCATTTCCTGCTGGATGGTGGCAGGGGCGATGGCGTGGATTGGTTGGTGGTCGAGGCACCATCATCGCAGTACAGTTAACACAGTTGTGAAGAGCAACAACGGTAACCAACGCATTCGTGGAAATATTAACGTTAAGGAGGCACTCGATGTTTGGCGACACTATGAGAATGGGCGACGCATTCGGAATGAAACTAGAGTGTGGTCATCCCGACATTGAACCTGGTAAAGTGTGCCCGCTGTGCGGTAAAACAGTACCAGCGGGTGATTTGAAAATCGAATACAACGCTGGTGCAGCAGAACCAGAGAAAGTCGGCAACATCACTATTGAGGCGTCTGGTTTGAAGGAGGAAGAAACTAATGCCAAAGAGGAGTGATGAGTGGAGACCACATTACTGATTTCCCTAATTTCAGGGACGTTCTTGATGTTGCTTGGCGCGATTTTGGCATATACGGTTCGCATCAACGCGCGCCAAGCAAAGCAGGGTGAGGATATTGCGATACTCAAGACCCAGGTTAGTCCACTGTGGGCAAAAGTTCAAGCCCAGATTGCGGCCGACCTTCACCAGCCTCACCCTCGATATGCCGAAATGGATAAGCTGTTGGAAAAGTTAGAGGCGTTGACTATTTCAGATGAGGAACGAGGCAGGTTGAAGGAGTTGTTGCTCGAAAGATCGAAGGATGCGCACCCCGACATTTCAGAAGAGCAAAGAGAAAAAGCCAAGTTGATGATTGTAGTAATGGATATGGTGTTGATCGAAGCCAACATTGACCCAGAAGACAAGCTGACCATTGCGTTGGTTGAAGCCAAGAAAACCGCCATGCAGTCGAATGTAGTAGTTGAGGCGGTGAAGCAGGCGCAAGGAGAAAGCAATGCCAAAGCCAAACGAAAAAGCTGACCCAGCGACTTGCAAACACCCCAACATAAAAGTGTCGGGGCAGACGTGCGAGATTTGTGGAACAGTTGTGATCTTGGCGTGCAAGGATTGCGGTGTGACCGAGGGTGTGAAGATGTATGACTCACTGGTTACGGCAGACCCAACGACCAGTGGGCAAGAGCAGCGTTCGGCTTACTGTGATGCACACAAGCCTTCTAGCAATTCGGCACAACTTGGATCGCATTGATGAGGTGTTCTGAAGAGTAGATGGACGATAGGTAGTTCCCCTGCGTGAGCATCAAGTCGGTCGATGTGATCGCGCAGCTAAAATTCAGAGGAGACACCGAGTGGATAAGTATCAAGAGCGAAAGAGTTTGGTGGAAGATGTTATCAAGATGCGGGGCTGCATTGAGTTGCAGTTGCTCAACGCAGAATCCGGCGAGCCAATTGAAGGCAGCTACCGCAAAATCGATAACGTAGTCGTGACCTCCGGTCGCCGCTATGTGTTGTCGAGGATCTTGTCCTCATCTCCCCAAACCGACACCATCAACGCAATTGCAGTAGGAACATCAACCACAGCACCAGCGACCGGAGACACGTTGCTTGGCTCTGAAGCCTTGCGCATCTCCATTTCGTCGTTTGATACGACCAACTTGGCTAGCAACCCGCCAAGCTGGCAAGCGCAGTGCACCTTCGCCACCAACCAAGCCAATACAACTCTTGGTGAGGCGGGGCTCTTCAACTCAACTGCGTCGAACGTGCAAACGATGTTGTCGCACGTTACCTACTCCACCATCAACAAGACCACCAGCAACACGCTGGCGATCTCGTACACAATTTCGAACTAGGGTTTGTCGAGGGCCGGTCACATGGCGACCATCATGATGTCAATGCATTTGCTA
>Ga0247665_1000008_pt1 | contig 43794 bp, 79 predicted proteins | sample CNK06_metaG_FD_182716 | JGI IMG/M metagenome (GOLD analysis project Ga0247665, IMG submission 182716) | Soil microbial communities from Purdue University Martell Research Forest, Indiana, United States - CNK06 | ecosystem: Environmental > Terrestrial > Soil > Temperate forest > Bulk soil... | reverse complement strand
GGGAAAGCGGCGGAAAATCATCTGGCACAAACCTGATAGCGTATATCATCGTCCAGGTTGTTGTGAGCGTTGCGGCCGTTGGCAGCATCATTGGCGTTATGTACGCCATTTTCAAGGGGCACTGAAATCGATGCGCCATCTGATAGCACGATGCGATCGTGTCCGCCCCAACAATGGGATTGTGGAGCTGTTTTTCACGGCGCCCGGCCTGTTCGGGGAGCAGGATCAGCAAGCCCTTTTCAACCTGATTGTTGATCCGGCCGAGCAGGAGCAGGAAGGCGAGTATTACGAGATCAGTATCCAGTCTCCGCAAGACAAGATCATCAAGCTGCGCTTCGTCGAGCACCCTGGAATCTTCAATCGCGCTTGCCAGTTCGCCCAACGTGATTGGGCGACTCATGTTGACGTTTGCATGCGCGACGGATCGTATATCAGCGCGATGGGAGATGGCGTCAGGAGGCGTCCGGTCGGGTACGATGCCGGGGAGTTCACGCGGGAAGAGTTCCGGTGCATCACAGCAACGGCCGATCAGGTGGACATATTCGAAGCTTTCATAGAGAGCCAGATTGGCAAGCCATACGACTACGGCGCGGTGTTTTCGTTCTTCTGGCCGTGGCATGACTGGCAGTCGTTCGGAGCGTGGGATTGCAGCGAACTACCCGCGCAGGGTTTCTATGAATGTGGGAAGTATCCAAAGAAAGATGCACTACAAGCGAGCAAGTTCACGCCGCGGGATCTGCGGAACCTGACCAGCATGACGATGGCCGGCGGTGGGATAGATGGATGACCTGCTGGCCCTCTTCAATGTGCAGTGCATGGCTGCGGGGTCTCTGGGCGGCCTCGTGCACGGCTGGCGGGACGAGAAAGCCACAGCATGGGACGTGGTGAAATACATCGTCTATGGGGCAATCGCCGCGAACTTTGTCGCACCTCAATTGTTGAAGATGTTGGCGGTGTTCCCCATCGGCTTCGTAGCCTTTGGCGTCGGGACAAGCGGAAAGCACATCTGCCTGCTTATCGAACTGGCTTTCAACAAAGTGGACGTACTCAGGAAAACAAAAAATGAGTGAACTTGTCATCGCGTTCTACGACCTCGTCGCCTTCTCAGGCGTGCTATTGCTGATGTACGTCATCCGGCAGGCGCAGAATGACTTGCATCTCAACCGGACAGACCGGCCCCGGGTGATGCATTGGCGCAAGGTCACATTCTTCGCAGATGCGATCTACGTCCTGCTCACGATCTTCTTTCAGGACTACTGGCTTCGCAACCCATCGGTGATCATGACGGGATTGGTCGTGACCGGGATCGTTGCAGGCGGCATGTCGATCTTGGCGGTGAGCGTGGTCTCAATGCGCGAGCGAGCGCCGCCGAGCACTGGCCATGGTTTCCGGGTCAACACAGGTAGCATATGGAGGTCGCGGTTCGGCCGGTAAAGGAAGGATAGACCATGGGTGCGAACATTTGGTTTTGGCTGATATACGTTCTGGTTGGATGCTTCGGCATCTGGGGCATCGGCCCGTGGGGCCCAGCGCGGCCGTACGGTGCATTCGGAAGCTGGCTAGTGCTCTTTATCCTCGTTGGGATTCTTGGGCTGCACGCCTTCGGGAGCCCCATTCGCTGACGACGCAGCGGGTTCGGACGTTCCCGCAGGCTGCCGCTACGTGAGCGGTGTCACCGATTGCTCACTGCCACCGGCCGAACCTGCACCGCCAAGCATTTGCAAGGGTTGCTGACATGCGCATCGACATTTTTCACCACTTCACGCCGGATGATCTGGTCCTAAGCCGGCTGGACGATATCGAAGACAAACTGGACCTCATCCTCGATAAGGAAGACACTATCATGTCCATGGAAACCGACGCCCTCGACCAGGCCGAAGCCGCCGCCGCTGCCAACGCCGCGGCCGATGACTCCGCCGAACAGCTCCTCATCACGCTCTCGAAAATGGTGGCGGACCTGAAAGCCAGCACAACCGATCCGGCGACCGTCGCCAGGATCACGGCGCTGGCCAATGCGATCAGCGGCCGCGCGAAGCAACTCGGCGAGGCCGTCGCCGCCAACACGCCCGCAGCGACCACCTGACCATCCCTCACCCCGCGCTCTCAACAGGGCGCGGGATGACGTGACAATGAAACTCAGGCTTCAGGTATGAAGCCCATTGATTTCGCTTTGCGTAGTGCGGCTGCCGGCCGCAGCCCATCGCATGCATCGGTAATCTCGTCGCACTTCGCTTTCAGCGTCAGATCAGCGTCAATGTCATCTATATTAGCGACATGGGTCGCAAACGCATCAACGACGAACAAACGCCAGCCAGATTCCCCGCCGGGACTTTGGATCGCATCGACACCGCTCTAGAGGGGGGCGAGAAGCGATCCGATCTCATCCGCGAGGCCGTGGAGCGCGAATTGAAGCGACGCCAGAAATAGGGCGCCAAGGACTAGGAGCCGCAATGCTGACAAACATCGCTGTTGATCTAGTCCGCCGGCTCGGAATCGGGATCGGCCTCGCACTTCTCCCGCTCTATGGGCTGTGGGTTGCTGGCGGGTGGGTCTCTGACCGCAGAGAGCGGAGGCAGCGCGCCAGTTAACTGCCACGCATCGGGTTGTTGGTCGGCTTACGGTACTCTGCTGTCAACTGGCTACAGAGGCGGCGAACCTGATCCTCCGGCAATACTAACTCTGCACGGTCTCTATTAAGTGACCGCAATGTCACCACGAACTCTCCATCGATCTCATTGATCGAAAGATAGCCTGGGCTATCCACTCCGCCCGTCTTGTATCAACCCACATCATATTTCCTCTGATAGCTTATGAACGAAACTTAGATTTAGCGATGCCATCCAAAACGATCTGCTCCCCGCGGCGCATCAGAGCCCATCCATACATGGTCGCAAGATCGAGCAGACCTCGCTCAACGGCGTCATCGCGAAGGGCTTTTAGGGATTTATAGAAGGGATCATTGAGCATTTGGTTCTTTCCTTTGCTCACCGTTACCGAAATCTCTTAGGTTTAACTCCCATAATACTTGGTCTCGCTCGAACCAAATATCCTCGCCAGCTACTTCATCGTCGTACAGGCGCTCCTCATAGGCTATGAGTGCCTCCGTGGTCCAGCCTGCGAACTGATAGCGTTCTGTCATCGTTACCGCTAGTCCCATTCTGCAGTCAGTTTGATTTTGCCGCGCGATCTGAACCACATTACGATAGACTTACTGTCAGGGAGATCAAGCCGCGCCCAATAGCAATGGTCGTCCATCTGCTCGACGTGCAGAGATCCATTGCCGACCACCTCATCTGTATCTTCGCAGCGGCCCATGCTATCGACTCTGGCGCCGGGATTTGGCCTGATCTCTGCTTCTGTCATTTGCGTTCTGTGATGTTAGCGCGGTTTTTTCTTCGGCTTGCATTCGATGCAAACCAGTTCGATCCTGACCGGAACTTTAACGGCATAGGTGACGGTGCACTCTTTGCCGCAGCGATCACAAATCTCCATCGACTTTCCTTTGCTGCTGATGATCGCAATCCTGCATCAGGTGATGCCGAGATTTGCGCTCCCATTCCGCTAGATCCTTTTCGTACTGATCGTGCACCCAAAGCGGGATGGTCATGCTCCTATAAGACATCGGTTGATCCGGCCACATGGCGTTGTGGCGATCTGCGCGACGCTCTAGATTTTCGTCCCACCATTCTTTAGGTGCCGATGATATCGAGATCTGCGCGGTCGTGCGGTCCCGAGCGTCAATTGTGCGGGCTCGAACGCAGAGATCAAGCCCTTCGGAAAGCAATGTTCGGCACGTCTCGCACATGGCGTAACTACCTACAAAGGCCACGTTTCAGGTTTCAACGGATCGTAGTCAGCCGGCAGCCATCCCGCCGCAATATAGCGCTTGATGTGAAAGAGATGTACTCGATTGAGCCTGGTGAATGGCGAATAGTTCAACAGGCCGTTGCTAGCATTGATTCGCCGACGAATGTTTGGGTTGGTAAAAAACCACATCTCCTGCGTCCGCTCATTCCATGTCGGCCACTCGACGTTATCAGCTTCCAGCATTCCGATGCAGCTCGCTGCGCCGTAAGGCGTCATGACTGGAAATTCTTCCATCGGTGTGAAGGCGCTCATGCTGCTTTCCTGAACGACGCGCTAACTCTGGATTTTGTAAAGCTCGCCACGTTTGATCTTTCCAACCGTGCCGAAGTAGACGCCAAGCTCGTCAGCGATCTCAAGATACGACTTCGGGCTTTCTCGGATCTGCTGGACGACGTCCGGCTTGAGGCGTCGGCGCCCGGCCGGCGCCTTCCTGGCCTCCAGTCGATTTTGCGTTGGCGTCTTCCAGAACAGGTGTTCAGGGTGAACGCAGCTCAGGTGACCGTTCCCGCACGAATGAGCGGCGTGGTGTTGCGGTGTCGGCGGCTCGCCATGGGCTAAGATGCACATGAGGCGATGTGCCTTCACGACCTTGCCGTAGTAGCCGACTTGGCCATAACCTTGGTGGTTCGTGCAGAATGGCCAGATCAGGCACTCTTGGCCGGCGTGCCAAATGCGAGCCTTGAGCCAAAGCAGCCCGCGCCCATTACCTTTTAAAGCCCCGCCGCTTGGCATCTGATTTTCCTTATTGGGTTTCGTATTCTTGCCGTTTCCGAAAGTCAGAGCGTCTTGGTGTCGAGCCACCATGATACGAAGAACGTCACCGCTTGACCCTTGCGATGGGGCAGGAGGATTTCTCCGCAGATGATCGGATCAGGAGCGCGCGCCGCCGGCAATGCGCCCATGCGGTCGAACACCTTGAGGGCCATCGCGGCGCGGGTTGCCTCCATGATCTCGGCCTTGGCGAGTTTGAACGGGAAGTCCGCATCGACAAATTCAGCGGGGCGCCAATGCCTGATCTGTACCTCGGTTCCGTCCGTCTTCTTTTTCGGGAATGTTGTCATTTCCCGGCTTGGGATCGGTGAAACATAGTGGCCCTCGCCAGCCGCCAGCATCTTGGCGCTCTGCTCGAACCGATGCCATCCGGTGTCCGTCCAGTTTCCCTTGGGGCTGGCCGTATCCTTGACGCGGATCGCAAACGTATCGACCGGGAAAGGCGGCACGATGTAGTAACCTGCCTCCAGCGCCGTCTTGATCTTCTTGTAAAACTCGATCTTGTCGAGGTGAAGTTTGACCTGCTTAGCCCATGCAGCCGGCGACCATTTGTTGGCTTTGGCGGCATCGAGATTGGTCTGAGCTTCGGCCAGCTCAGACTTCACGGCCTGGATCTTGCGGGCGCACCACAGGATCATGGAGCGCTGGGCGCCGACCATGTCGGCTGGGTTGGTTGCGAAGACGGTAAAATCGTCGGAGGTATCAAGAATGGTTGGGACTGCAACTGCTGTTTCGTTCATCGGTCTCTCCTGACATTTTGAAGCGCTACGCGGCTTCCTGCGGTTCATTCCCAACTCGGTGACTGACGTTCCCCTTGAAATGTCTCAACGTTACTGATGCAGGGCGTTAATATTAACGAAGAATTTCCAGTTTAGAATCAATGCCTGCGTCAGTCATGGTCAGTCATCATGTTTTCGGCTTGTTCCGATGCTCCATCCGGGCGATCTGGACATTCGCGATTTTGTCTTCGGCACCGCGGCTGTAGCGCTGGGTCATCGAGATGTTGCTGTGCGTCGCGGCGTGCCGGACGTGCTCCAGATCCGCCCCGGCGTCCGTGGCTTCGCTGATCGCGCCGGCCCGGCTGTCCATGTTCCGGACCGTCTTGGGCACGCCAGCGGCCTCCGCAACGATCCGCCACCACCGGCGGAACTCCGGGGCGGTCCATGGCAGGCTGTCCCACTCGGAAATGATGATCGGCCCCGTAGCTGGGTGGTCGCCATTCAGCGCCAGTTCCTCCAGCACCATGGGCGCGTTGCGGAGGCTGAGTTCGATCATCTTCTGACGCTTGCTGGTGAGGTGCCGCAGCGTCATGTTGCCGTCGATCTCTTCCCAGCGGATCCCGCGGAGCCACTTCAGGCCCTCCGACTGGACGTCGGAGATGCCCGGCTCGCCGATCGGAACCCACTCGCCGATGACGTCTTTCTGGCGAAACATCAGCTCGAATTGGAGGGCCTGGGCGAGGGCGATCGACGGACGGCCCATCTCATGGGCCTTGGCGCGGATGGCGATCACCTGGGCGGCCGTCAGGCGCTCGGTGCGGGGCTTGGGCATGGCAAATCGCATCTTGCTCAGGATGCCAGACAGGCGCCCGCAATCCTCGTCCTCGAGGAGGGTCGCGCCGAAGCTGAAGAGCGTGCGCAGCATCCCCATCTTTGCGTGGGCGATGGCGATCTTGCCTGCGGCGGTCCAGTCCTCGTGCAGGCGGCTGAAGGTTCTGCCCTTCAGATCGGCCAAGAGCTTGTCGCCGTGCTCGGTCTCAATCAGCGACATGAGCGCATCGTAATGGATCCGGCTGTTGTATCTAATCTTGCGGTATTGCGAATCCGGATCGGTCTTGTAGGCGCGCATGAGCGACCGGAGCGTCCCGTCGAACGGGCCGACCTCGGGCAGGCCTCCGCGCGAGAACACGAGCATTTCCTGTTGGAGCTCGTTGCAGCGATCAGCGATCCGATCCCATTCCTCCTTGGTCGGTTCGCCCGCACCGGCCCAAAGCTTCACGCTCTTGATCTGGAATCCCTTAGCGACCATGTCGGTGCGGGCCTGCCAACGGGCTTCCCACTTCGTACCGCGTTGCCTCCAGACGAGGCCTGGCGCGTTGCGGACCCTGAGCGGCTTAGTCATGGTTGCTTCTCCTGGGCGAGGCATCCACCTTAAGCCCGTTCGTGCGGTCGAGGTAAGCCTTCACAGCCGGCCAATACCGCCGGTTTCCCCACAAAGCTTTCTTCTGAGGGAAGCCAGACCCGCGTTCGTGGTCGAGGGCATGTAGTGCGGCTCGAGCGATCTTCTCCGGCACGCCCATGCGCTTGATCAACTCGGCATCGGTTACCCAAAGCGTGGGCTCCCGAACCGGCGGAATCTTTGTGTCATGGTCGAGCGTGTCGGACATTGGCTATTCAGTTCGTTAGGGCTTGCACCAATTTAGGACTTGGCAGAAAAGCCAGACTTGTTGTGGAGCGCCATAATGCGTCATCAAAATATTGAGTGTGACTACACTTCCCCAAGTGACAGCAACACACGTCCACCTCCATGCTCGACTGCTCATTTGCCTTGTCCCGAGGTTAGAGTTGAATCGCTCTTGTCTTCGGTCTTTAATGCTGGTTCTTCGTCTTCGATTTCTTCGCAAGAGAAGCCATTCTGGCGACTGCAATCCGGACATTCGTAGGTACCGCCGCGCTCGCAGATGCAGAAATCGCCTCCGCAGTAGCAATCTAGCTCGCCTGTGTTGTAGCAGCGCTCACAATATCGATCGTCACTCATCGCGTCCTCGTTGAGCAGAAGAAACGGTAACTTCGTCGATATCATCTCGAATGAAGAGGCCGTTTGGGTTGCACATTGGGCACGAAACGATCGGGCCGTTATTCTCCTGCCGCATCCAGCCACCACGCTCGAAGCCTGGAAAACGGCGATCGTATTCGCAGTGAGGGCAGACGGACGGCATGAAGTTCGGCTTGCTCATGACTCGCCTTTCTCGTCAGTTAAGGCATCCAGGGCTACACGAGCCACAATAACCATTGCGTCATATCCGCCTTGCCAGTCAGCGTGATCGCGCTGATCTTCATCCATTTCTGATGAGGTAAGCTGCGCCGACATGCTATCCAGCGCCTTCCGCGCGCTCGCAAGCTGGGCATCCAGGAGTTCGACATTGTCGGCGGCCTGCTTGAACCATGCCATGCGCTCAATCGCGATGGCTCTCAGCCGGTCGATCTCGTCGGCTCTCTCCTGGCATAACGTGCATTCGCACCAATGTCGCAGTGCTGGGTCCATCATTTCCCCGCTCCCTCAACGATATGCGTGTCCCGGATCGCCTTCGCGATGTCGCGGCAGGCTTCGTCGTAGGCTTTTGCGTATACATATCCAATCTCGCTTGACGCCCCGACATGCCCCTCAGCGATCTTGGCGCAGTCCTCGGCGAGGTCGGCGGGCGCCGCAGGGGCGCGCACGTCGGACTGAGCGCGGAGGGCGGTGACGATAGCGGTCTTCTCGTCCTGAGATAATCCGACATCATAAATCCGCTTTCTGATGCACGTATCAATCCTGTCCGCCAGTTCCAGCATCTCGTTCGTCATGTCTCAACCTCGCGGTTCCGGGGCATTAACGCTAACGGCGTTCCGAGAAGTCTATGATCTCCTGGGGGACTGCACGCTGCGTCTGGCCGCTGATCTGAAGCTGAACCTTTACGGTGCGCAGGATTTCACGGGACTGCGCTGCGATCGCGTCGGCCCGGTTCGGCATGATGTTCTCATGCTTCAGGTCGGTCAGCGTCTCCCAAAGGATGTCCTTCAGGCTGCTAGCCGTGAGCGGCCGAATGACGGTTTCGACTTGGCCCTTGACCGGCTTCGCGCTCACGCCGTTGCGCTTTGTTCGTGCAACCGTTTTCGTATTTGATTTCGCCATGATTAAATCTCCTTTTGATTTCTCGGTTCAGTTCCAAAGTCAGGTTGTACGCCTCGGCAAACGCTCCAAACTCTTTCGCTCTATATCGAGCGTCGTATTCCTTCTTCCATGCCTTGTACCAAGACTGCCGGCAGTATTCGGCGTGCTGCGGCGCTCGCTTCTTGCGGACTTTTGCGGCCTCTACCGGATCGTAAGTGCGGACAAAATAGGCGTGGCGTCTGGCTTTCAGGGTTGGACTGGTGGCCCTATAATTCAGGTCGTACAGCCTCTTTTCTTCCCGTTTCTGCGCTTTGGTTTTGTTCTTGCGTCGATCGAGTCCAAAGCACTTCCGTCCGCAAAACAACTTCATACCGACGGCGCGCGAGCGGTTGACATGGCCTGCCGGCCTGTCTGCAACCTTTCCGCAATGTGCGCAGTGATATTTCATCGTTAATTCCCAATTTACGCGGTTCGCCACACGCGGCGCTTCTCATCGTCAATGAGGCGGGTGGTCAGCTTGATGCGGAATTTGATCTGGGCATCGCGGATCATAACAAAGGCAAATGCCCAACTTTTGTGTCCGGTCTTCTCCAGCACAAAGGAGTCGCCGATCTCCATTTTTTCAAACTGAAATGCCTCTCCTTTCTTCCGCCGCCACGGATCAGGAATCGGGATGTTCTTTTCAAACTCGATCATTGTCATGTTTTCCTCGTTGATTTCCCATTACCGTCGCTTCAGACCGATGGCGATCATGAATGGGTCTTTCCCGTAGCTCGCCCACCAGGCTATTTCGTTGCCCGCCGCGTGCTGCTCTCGATGGTGCCTCCCGCATAAGGGAACAGCCCACTTGTCGCTCGGCTTCTCAGCCATTCCCGTCAGTCTCTTGCCGTGCAGAATTGAGGCTGTCCGGATATGTGCGGCTTCCACCGTCGTATCCTCTCCGCAGATGCAGCACGGTTGCGAGCGCACGAAATCCAGGTGCCTCTTATCGATCTGGCGCGGCTCGCGTTGCCTAAGCATGCTCCACCGCCTTCCATGCTTGATACTGCTCGTCCAGTTGATGCCAGATCACCCTGGCCCGCTGGTTCGAGTTCAGCTCGGCGCGGGATTCCACGCCGCAGATAAGGCGGACGCAATCCGCGGTGTCCTGCGTTTCGTGCCAATCATCCTTGCGGACTTCGCGAAGGAAATGCACGAACGCTGCTTCCTCGCATCTCATCCCGGCCTGCTGTGAGGGCTGAAGATCCCGCCATCCGCGCTTGGCCCGAGCCGGCTTGTCCTTCGGCTCGGGCCGCGCATCAGTCCGCTGGATGTTCGTTGCTGTTTGGGTATCGGGCATCACCTCCTTGATTGCTGCTATTGCGAACCACCGTTCCTTGGCAGGATTGGGCAAGCCGCCCAGTACCTCGTAAGCCGCATCGAATTCCTCGATCGGAACCTCGAAAATCAACTGTGCGACCTGGCGCGTCTTCACGAGCTTGAGGTCTGCGTAGCTTGCGCGGATGGCGAGCGGCTTCATGTCAGGCGACCTTTGCGAGCGCGCTGCGGAGCTTTTCCAGTTCAGCGTTCACCGATAGCGCGTCATCCTTGTGGCGAGCCCAGAACCGCTGCAGGCCTTCCCGGTTGCGGGTCTTCATGCTGTCGAGTTCGGCTATCTCGGTGCAGTTCCGGGCCATCATGATGACGCGGTCGCCATATCTTCCGGCCGGGATGAACGTCATCGTTCCCTCGTGGTCGACAAACGGGTATTCATCGTCCGACATGGCGATCGACTTCATGCGGCGGCTCTCGCGCTCGGCATCGACCATTTCCGAGGCGGTCAGATCCATGGCGACGGTGCGGTCCATCTCCTCTGGAGCGTAGACGCCTGAGAATGTCTCCGGCCAGCCGCCGCGCAGCGCCTGCATGCGGGCGCACTTGTCGATCTGGTTGCGTGGCATTTTGAGCCATTGGCCGCTGGGGTCGACTGCCAAGCCAGCGTCAGCACCCTCGCGGAGAACCTTTTTCTTCTTCGGCTTCCCGGTGTCCTTCCATGTTTCGCCGGTATCGATCCAATCGAAGGCGTCAGCGTTGACCTTGAGGGGGACATACTCATCCCAATAGGCAGTTCCGTTGACTGGCCACCACTTACCAGCACTATCCTGCTTCCAAAGCGTCGCCGTGGATTTGACGATGCCGAGCGGGTTCGTCGGCCCCTTGAGTGTCGGATCGTACTCCTTGACAGGCTCTGTCTCCTCCGGCCGATAGTCGCGGCAGCGCGAGGCGAGAACGCGGCAGCCATCCTGCGTCGTGATGATTGTCATCTGACGCTTTTTTTCGTCATCCTTCGAAAACACGATCGCGATGACCTGCTTCGAAAATGGGTCAAGCTGCTTCGACCTGGCATATTCTATGAACAGGTTAAACTCGTCATCGCTGGTATCCTTGGCGACCGTGCGCTTGATGGTCTCAAGCTGGCGCGAGGTCCACGATGCGACGCCGGCCGGTTGGATTCGTGAAATCTGGTTCATGTCAGGCTCTCCGAATGGTCAGCGTTACGCCGTCAGTTTCCATGTGGACGCCGGGGATGGCCGGCATCTCTGCGTTCAATTTCTCGATCTCGAGCGCGCGGGCTTCTGGCGGTATCTTGGCCGCAAAGAGATTGTCCAACGCCCTTTGGCGCTCGCGCAGAACCTTCGTCAGCCCAGCCCTGTCGAGCACTGGGTCGTTGCGCTTCCAGAACTGCGTCGGTATCTCACTCTCGTTGTCGACCACCAGGCGAGGCCCGGCCTTGCCGAGCACAACGGTTCCGATATCCATCTCCCGATTTGGCCATTGTGCCAGCGTCATGGCTTGCTCTATCAGCCCGCGCGTCGCTTCGATCCGCTTTTCGAGCCGCAGCCGCCGCGTCTTCAATTCAGCCTCGCGCGCCTTGATGCCGGTGACGAAAATCTCGTCCTCCTCAATCAGGAGCACCGCGGCGCGGATTTCCACGTCAAGCGTAGTTTCGCCCTCAAACGTGTCGGCGAGCAACTGCTCGTCGCCGCAGCACATGCGAGCGATCTCAAGGCGTAGGCTCTTGGCGGCCTCGATAGCCCTATGAAGATCGCTCTCATTCATTCGAACCACCTTGCGAGCAACGGAGCCACGTAATAGTGCTCCACGATCATGAACAGCGTGCCGGCGAGTGCGGCGGCGAGAGGAGCGGCGAGCGTGCCGGTGAATTTCATCGCCGCACCATTTGATGCGCAGCGAGCCGTTCGCGAAGGATCGCGTCACTGGCTATACCGACCCACAGCGCGCACATTCCGAGGAACACCACGACCGCTAGAAATTCTGGCAGGAGCTTGATGTAACAGGCGACCATCTCAGGGTCAGGCTTTCGCATCGGGGGTCTCCTTGAGAGAGGAAAGAGCGGCGCGAGACTTGTCTCTTGCTGCGGCAAGGGCAGGGTAATGATCTCGATTGTATCTAAAACCCTTCAGCGCCTGCTCTATATCCTCCAGCGCCTTCCGCATCGCCTCGTTCTCGCGGGTGAGGCGGGCGACATGCTCAGCCGTGTAAACTGTTCCGCCGCTGTAGTTCGGAATGGACACGTAATATGCGCCGTGGTGCCATGTGATATCGAAGCTGGTCGAGTCACCCATTGGCCACCTCGTGCTTGCGGGCCGGCGAAAGCATCTCAGTGAAAATCGAGATGTCCGTCTTGCGCTCGACGATGGGGCGGAAGCGGTCTGCACAAAAACTTCGTTCGCTCCCATCTGGGAAGGGAGGCAAATTTGACTTTGTCTCGAATAAATAGACGCCGAGAACACCGCCTCCGTTTTCAGATCCACGGATCGTGTAGACCCGACCTTTAACGAGAGGGACCGGCTTATTCCAAGGCGGGTTCTGATATCTAATACTTGCATCCACGCACACGACCTTCTGACCGACCCTGAACATTCACGCCTCCTGATGCTTGCGTTCGTCGCGATCGTGGTCCAGATCAGCCAGCAGCCTATCCAGCGCGCTCATGATCGGGCTGCGGTCCTGCGCGCGAAGCTCCTCGGCCTCGGCAAGGATATCGGCCGTCACGTCGCGGGAGTGGCCCGCTGATATCTCCGTCTCGATCACCGTCACGACGTTGGACAGTTCACCCGATCGAATGTCCTCGATGGTGTCGGCGCGGTTCATGCGGGTGGTGTCGCGCTCAACCGATGCGCGGCCGTCTTTGAATTGGCAGATGACGAAGTAAAGGACTGCGGTAGGTTGCGCACTCGGCATCTGGTCTAGATCGTAGCAGATGCGGCGGCCGAGGTGCTGGCGGCGGGCGGGGGTCATCAGATTCTCCTCAGCGCAATTGCGAAATCACAAAGCGGGACGTGAGCTGCGGCGATCCTGAGCCACTTGCGGGCGCCAAAGTCCTTGCTGATCTTGAGATCGCTCGCGGTCGTTCGAATTGAGTTGATTGAATGGTTCGGAAATGCTGTCTCTAGCTCGGCAACCGTCATGACCGGGTAGTTCCTCCGGAGCCGCGAAAGCTCCGTGCTCGTCCATGAGTTCCAGCCTCGGGCTGCGGTGAGGGTCATCGATCAACCCTTCCGCGCGATCTTGGCGAGGTGCGGCGTGCCGGCGGCGCCGCGGTTCTTCGTGACCACGGTCCGGTACAGCTTCTTGCCGTCAGGCAGCGTGGTGACGATGGTCTTGACGCCGGGGAATTCTATGACTTCGGTGGTATCGGAGATGGGGGTCATCACAGCCCCGCCACATTGACGACGCTCAGACCACGCTCGCGGCAGAAACGGAGAGCCGGATTGATGTTGCCGAAGGTCTGCTCGCCGATGGTCCAAGAACCGTGGCCCATCCAATTGAGGATGAAGGCACCGTCAGCGGTCTTGGTGATCTTGGCAGTTCCGAGTGTGAGGCTGGTCATGGCGGCTCTCCATCAGCGATCTGATGGGCCACCTTAGAACCGGTATTCGTACCGGTCAAGCAAAATCGGTATGTCTACCGGATTTTTCTTTGGGGGGTACTAGAAGAGGCTGCCAGCCTTTCCTCAATCCGTTGGTCGATCAGATCACGCAGCTCGTCCGAGCTCGCGGCCGTGCCTGGCGGGCGCATAAGCTCCCACGGTGGCACATCAAGCGCGCGCGCAATGTCGATCAGGGTGTCAAGGGTCATGCTGCCATCGAACTCGCCTTTGACGCGCCGGCGCAGGTTGCGGATCGCATCTGGCCGCTTGGCAAGTTTGGACACGGCATCGGCGCTGACCTTTTTGGCCTTCAGGTGCCGTTCGATGTTCGCCAAAAGTATCTCGTGATCCATCCCGGTAGAATGACCGGAATGGAACGCGTGTGCATCCGGCAAGTTTACCGTTGACAAAACCGGTATGCTTACCGATAGTGAGCCCATGTCAGCAATCGAACAACTGCTCAAAGTGGCGCGCGCATACGGTGCTGCAGAGGGCGTGCCGCTATCCACGGTCTCTTCCCGTGCGCTGAATGATGGCAAGCGGCTCAATGCCCTTGAAGAGGGCGCCGATATCACGGTGGGCCGGATGGAATCCGCGCTGCGCTGGTTTTCGGAGAAGTGGCCTGCGACCGCTGAATGGCCTGAAGACGTTCCGCGCCCGGTTGCTGCGGAGGCTCGCGCATGAGGACGTCGCTGTCGCCATGGCCCGCGAATGACATGTCCCACGATGCCTCCCGTGCGCCCATTTATTATGCAACTTTAGGGCGAATGACCACGATTCGACGAAAGTGTGTCCACATTGAGGCAATTGGACAGATTGTCGCAGAATGTGATCATCGTCGGGCATTTGTGGGTAATTCCGTAGGGGGATCGCTCCTCAACGAGATCAAGAACGCGCGCAACATCCTCAAGACGAACGCGCGTCCGGCGCTGCCTTCACATGCCCCGGCAGGCGGCGCCGGCTCTTTTCATCCTGCTCGGGGTGTCGTTCCAAAATCTGTTTGTCGAATGAACTGAGGACTCGTGCGGTTGCCGCCGCAAGGGTCTCAAACGTGAGTGCTTCGCTATCTCCATCATCCTCCATGTTGGCCAATCAAACACGGAGGTTTTTGCAAGTGGGTAAAAAGGTACTGCCGATGTCTGACGCTGTTTACATCGACAACGCTCAGAAGTGGTCGAAAGAGCTGACGCGCATGAAGGCGCGCGGCCCTGGCGATACTGAAAACGCAATGCGTTCGATCGAGCGTGAATACGGGATTGATTACGGGTTTCTATGGTCGCTTCGCTACCGGCGTGAGCGACTGAAGATCATCAGCAAGTCCGTTTACGAGACTATCGCGGCTGCGTATCAGGCCGAATGTGAGCGCCAGATTCGAAAGCTCAAAAATGAAATTGCCAGTACTGATCCGCGCCATGTGGCACCGGCTGAGGCTTTTCTTCGTGAGATTGAGGAGGAATGAACGATGATGCATCCAGTCCTCGACATCGCAAACCCGTTTCAGAGTTCACCCGCGCTGCCTGGCGGCTCCAACTCCGGTGAGGTTGATCCTGCGGTGACGCCGGATTGGGGCGCGGGTGAAGCCTATCGCGTCCCCGCCGGCTACGTGCTGGTGCCGATCGACGAACTGAAATGCTGGCGCGACGATCTCGCCTATTACCGGGCGAGAGAGCAGCAGGGATCTCGGGAGCAGTTGCCCGCATTCCTCGAAAATCCATCGTGGCAATATCTCGCTGCGGTTGAGCGGGGAGCGGCATGAGCGATTGGCTCCCCGAATACGACAACGCATTGCGCGCCCATTTCGAGGCTGGCCTGTCTGCTGCGATGGCTGCGGCACAGATCAACGCGACATTCGGGCTCAGGAAATCTCGCAGTGCCGTGATCGGCCGCGCGCAGCGGCAGAAAATGCACATGTCTCCAGGCAAGGGCGGCCGGCGAGGCCCTAAGGGAGGCCCGAGCCAGCGTAAGCCCCGCCCTCGTGCAACCTCATCGCAGCGCCCCGACACGGCCATCAGGAAGGCCGCCAGTGCGCCAAAGCTGGGAACGGTGTCATTCATGCCCCGACCCGATCCGCGGCCCGGAGCGGTCCCGCTGCTCAAGCTGGCGCCTGATGGGTGCAGATATCCCAACGGGGATTCCGTCCCATATTTTTTCTGCAACCAGCCAACATCAGAAGGCTCCTATTGCGCCGGACACGCCGCAATCTGCTTTCGCGCTCCAGAACCACGGAGACGCTAACCTGATGGACGCGCTCGCCCAGCCCCTGGATCATGACGTGGTTGTCATCGACCTTTCGATGCCACCGACCAGCAACAATCTGTTCGCTGGCACGGGGCGCCGGCGCGTCAAGACCAGAGCATATCAGGCTTGGGAGAACCGAGCGGGCTGGGAGCTACTGCGCCAACACCCACCACGCATCAAGGGTCCTGTCTCCGTGCTGATCGAGGTCAGCATGCAGGAATCCAACGATACATGGGACCTCTGCAACCGCGAGAAAGCAACGATGGATCTGCTGGTGACCCACGGCGTGATCCAGGGAGACCACAGGCCGATCGTCAGGGATTTCTCCATGCGGTGGGCAATGGTGAGTGGCGTGCGTGTAACCGTGCGAACCAACTGGCCGGCATAAGGGATCCCATCAGGAATGACGCCAATTGCCTCCATGGTGCTTGAGATGATCGCTCGTAAGGTCGATCCTGAGGTCATTGCACTCGCCGTTCAGGCCGCCGAAGAGGTACTGATGATGTCCGTTCGTCCGCAGATGTCACGTGACGAGAGCGTGACAAATCGTCGTGAAAACGACCGGTTGCGCAAACAGCGGTCACGTGACCGTCTCGTGACAAACCGTGAAGTCACGGGACAGTCACAGGACGCCTCTCTCTCTAAGAGAGAATCTTTAGAAAAGAGAGAGGCAGAAAGCGTGACGTCACGTGACACGTGGAGACCTCCAGAACCTGAATGGAACGACGCTGTTGCGAAGCTCGGTCTGCAGACCGCCGAGTCCGAGTTGGTGAAGTTCCGCGAGCGGCCCGGATCGATGCCTCGGATCCTGCCGGATTGGCGTGTCTGGGTTCAGCGCGCGGTAGACTGGCAGGCGAAAAACAAGCCGCCGCCAGTCGCACCGACGAAAATGGACGCTGTGTTCGACTGGGAGTCCGTCGTGAAATTGTACACGAAGACCGGTAGATGGTCATCGCAAGCCGGGCCCGATCCGGAATCTTCGGCATGCCGATGCCCGCGTGAGATCCTAGAAAAACACGCGCTCCTCGCAATGAGGGCAGCCGAATAATCGTATGCCCAGAATGCGGCGGCGAAAGCTCGGTCAAGGACTCGCGCCCGGTATCCAAAACCATCCGGCGTCGTCGGCGCTGCAAATCCTGCCGCACGTCATGGACGACATTCGAAATCAGCGCGGAGGAAGTCGAACACCTTCGCGAGGCCGGCCGCATCTTCATCGAACTCGATAAGCATAGAAAGAACATGGAAGACCTTGTAGACCTCACTGGAGCGCTGGGCGACATTGCCCAATCAGTTACTAGGCCCCGGAAACCGCGGAAGCGCCGACTTACTCCACGCGCGGCCGAGATGGCGAGGGCGCAACAGCAATGACCGTCCATGCCCCCGATCTCTTCCCGCTCCGCCGCGCGCCCATGTTCACCGCCGAGCGTGACGCCTACCTCCGCGCCAACCCGAGCGTGGATCCGTTCATCCTCGCCGATGCGCTCGGGCTGTCGGCCCGCACCGTCTACATGTACCAGCGCAAGCTCGGGATCCGGCTGTGCACCTGGCACGATCATGGAGCAATGCAATGACCCGCGCCCGCCAGCCTCACAATCCGGCAACCGGATATCTCGCCACGATCGAGGTTGACGATCCCTACGAGATGGGAGCCAAGCTCGCCGCAATCAGGTCGACGAGGAATGATCCGCTCGCTGCCATGCATGCGCGCCGCCCTCGCACCATCGATGACGCGCAATATTATGCGGGTCGTGCCTATCAACAGGATTTTGAGACGGCCGAGCGAGGCCCCTGCGCGATCGACCCTGGCAAAGAGGCAGTCGACGGCGGCCGCATGCCAGAAGCCATCACGGATGCCCAGATCAAGGCCGTGAAGCGTTTGGTAGCGGCGGACAGGGATTTGGGCCTCGATGGCTCTGCGCTCATCAGGGACTTCTTAATCACCGGTCTGAACATGGGCCAGATCGCAGCTCGCCGCGCGCTCAAAGGAACCAGGTGGGAGCTCTATTTCGGTAAGCGGATAGGGGAATGTCTCGACCGGCTGGCCAGAACCTACGGATTATCAAACGGATAGTATTGGAACCAGTTGACATGTCACATGGAACGTGCCCTTTTCTCATCGTCGCAGTGATTTGCACAGGCTCGCCTCGCGCGGGCTTTTTGCGTTTGGAACCCAAATGAGCATTCAATCTGTTCAAGATGCAATGAGTGGACACCCAGATTTTGACCGTATCACCATGCGGTATGACGAAGGTGGCCGCTTCGAGGTTTACCAGATGGGCAAGCTATCGGTGCGGGTTCCGAGCGGTGCTTCTCCGGCTGAGATTAGGGCTGCGTTTGACGCGCTCAAAGCAACAAAATTTCAATGATTTGATCAGTAAAATATGGCCCGCCCAGCAGGATCGCCCAACAAAGACAAGCCCTTCCGGGAAGCTATCCGGATGGAAGCCAATCTTGCGGCAGAGGAACAGCCATGCCCGGCCCCCAAGGGATCGCTTCGATGGATTGCGCGGCAATTGCTCAATCGGGCGGGCGAAGAAACCGCTGCAGCGCGTGAGATTGGCGATCGGTTGGACGGCAAGCCAGCTCAGGCGATCGTGGGCGATGAGGAAGGCGGTCCAGTCGAAATCGTTCACACGATAAGGCGCATCATTGTCGATCCAGGAAATCCTGACTGACATCAAGACGGCGCGGGTGTTCGAACCGCTGTTGCATCCTGCCAGATATAAGGGCCTGCATGGTGGCCGCGGCTCTGGAAAGTCGCATTTCTTCGGCGAAATGGTCGTTGAAGAATGCCAAGCAGTCAAAGGAACAAGAGCGGTCTGTATCCGCGAGGTGCAGCGCACGCTCTCACAGAGTTCGAAGCGGCTGATCGAGGACAAGATCAGCGCCCTCGGCGTAGGGCAGGGGTTCAAGGTCTTCCACGACCGGATCGCGACGCCTGGCGACGGCCTGATCATGTTCACGGGCATGCAGGACCACACCGCGGAGTCGATCAAGTCGCTTGAGGGCTTCCGGATCGCTTGGACGGACGAAGCGCAGACTATGTCAGCGCGGAGCCTTTCTCTATTGCGTCCGACGATTCGGGATGAGGGGTCTGAGCTGTGGTTCTCATGGAACCCGCGCCGCAAGTCTGATGCGGTCGATGATTTCCTGAGGGGCCGCAAGCCTGAAGGGTCAGTTGTCATTCAGGCGAACTGGCGGGACAACCCGTGGTGGACCAAGACGCTAGAGGCGGAACGGCTGCTCGAGCTGCAGCTTTACCCGGATCGGTACGACCACACGTATGAGGGCGGATATGCCAAGGCCTTCGAAGGGGCTTACTTCGCAGGGCTGCTGGCTCAAGCTCGTCAAAGTGGGCGAATCGGTCGCGTGGCTGCCGATCCGCTCCTCCCACTTCGCGCGTTCATCGATATTGGCGGATCCGGAGCAACTGCCGACGCCTTCACGATCTGGATTGTCCAGTTCGTCGGGCAGGAAATCCGCGTCCTCGACTATTACGAGTCCCAAGGCCAAGTCCTAGCTTTCCACGTCAACTGGCTGCGCTCCAGAGGTTACGAGAACGTCATTCTGCGCTTTCCTCATGACGGGGTTAAAGAAAACGATGTCACTGGGAAAAGGTACGAGGATCACTTCCGCGATGCAGGTTTCAGGGTCGACCCAACCGTACCCAATCAGGGACGCGGCGCCGCAATGCAGCGTATTGAAGCGCTCCGACGTCTCGGCCCGCAACTCTGGTTTAACGAGGACACTACCGAGGCTGGACGTGACGCTATCGGTTTTTACCACGAGCGGAAAGACGATATCCGAAATGTGGGCCTTGGACCGGATCACGACTGGTCATCACACGCTGCTGACGCCTTGGGTCTGATGGCGATCTGTTATCAGCCGCCGGCGAACGAGGCGAACTTCAACCGATCTCTGAACTACGGCAATGCGGGGTGGCGGTAATGGATGACGCGAAAATCCTTGCGGAGGTAGAATCGAGGATTCGCGAACAGTCTCGAGGTGAAGGCTGGTTTGAGGAGCGAGCAGGCTTCCTCCGCGTGCTGCGGCTGATTGAGAAACTGCGCAAGGATGGGTCGGCTCCGAAGGACTATGAAATTGACTAAAATGTCCATCTCCGACCTTCGCGCCATGGTCAACGCTGAGAAAGCCAGCGCGATGGCTGCGACGCAGGCCGCCAATCTGATGGGCGAGCGCGCGGATGCGATGGACTACTATCAGGGCCACATGGCCAAGGACATGCCGGCGCAGGACGGACGCTCCCGCGCTGTCTCGATGGATGTGCAGGACACCATTGAAGGGCTGATGCCGTCGCTGATGGACATCTTTGCCGGATCTAACGAGGTTGTGCGGTTCGATCCGGTCGGTCCGGAGGATGAAGACGCGGCGCAGCAGGAAACCGATTATGTGAACCACGTGTTCATGCAGCGCAATCCGGGCTTCATGATCCTCTATGGCTTCATCAAGGATGCGCTGCTGAGCAAGACAGGCTTGGTCAAGGTCTTCTGGGAAGAACGCGAGCAGGAAAGCCGCGAGACCTATTATGACCTGACCGAGGACCAGTTTGCGTTGCTCGTTCAGGCGGTTGAGGCCTCGGAAGGAACCATGAAGATCGTCGAGCACACGGTCAACAACGAGGCTGAGGAAGCCTCCGAGCCGGTTGAAGAGAGCGAGCCGTCCTAATGGATGCCATGACGCCTCCGGCCATGCTCCAAGGCATGCCGCAGCTGCCAATGGTGCCGCCTCAAGCTCCCCCTCCTGCTGCGCCGCCCAAGCCGACCACCCATGACGTCACTATCGTCACCACTAGGAAAATGGCTCAGGCCCGGGTTCTCGGCATTCCCCCCGAGGAGTTCGGGATCGAGCGCGCCGCGCGGGACATCAAGACCTGCAATTATGCCTTCCACGAGGTCGTGACGAAGACGCCGGCGCAGCTGGCCGCGGAGGGATTCGACAAGGCCCAGATCGAGAGCCTGACCGAATACACCGGCCTGACCGAAATCGAAACGATCGCTCGCGACACGGTTTCCGAACATCTGGCCGTGCCAGGAGGAGCAAGCACGAACGCAGCGGCGCGCCCGGTCAAGATCACCGAGCACTATATCCGGATGGATTACGAGGGCAATGGCCGCCCCTGCCTCTACATGGTGACCACGGCCGGTGACCAAGGCGAGATCCTGCGCAAGGATGGAAAGGAGGCGATCGAACCCATTGACGCCATCCCGATCGCGGCCACCACGCCGGTTCCGATGACGCACCGGTTCTTCGGCCGGTCGATGGCCGATCTCGTGATGCCACTGCAGCGTGAGAAGACGGCGCTGAAGCGGGGCGCGCTGGACAATCTGTATTTGCACAACAACCCCCGGGTTGAAGTTGCAGAGCAGAATGCTGGACCGAATACTCTCGATGATCTTCTTGTTAGCCGCCCTGGTGGCGTGGTTCGCACAAAGACGGCGGGCGGACTGAATTGGCAGGTGGTGCCCGACATCACCACGTCGATCTACCCGATGCTGCAATACCTCGACGCCGAGCTCGAAACCCGCACCGGTGTGACCAAGCAGGGTCAGGGCATCGATGCCAACGCTCTGCAGAACCAGACGGCGACCGCAGTTGCGCAGGTCTTCTCGGCCTCGCAGATGCGGATGAAGCTGATCGCGCGCATCATGTCCGAGGGCGTGCGGGACATCTTCTCGCTGCTGCACGGCACAATCAGGAAGCATGGGCAGCAGGCCGAAACCGTTCGTCTGCGGAATAAGTGGGTAAGCGTCGATCCGCGGCAGTGGACGACCCGGGACGACATGACCATCAGCGTCGGGCTTGGAACCGGCGGAAAGGCGCAGCAGTTCGCCCAGAACATGGCGATCGCCGGGCTTCAGGAAAAGCTTCTCGCCGGCGGCAAGACCAACCTTGTCGACGACATCAACATCTTCAATCTCGCCTCCGAAATCTGCAAGCTGATGGGCCACAAGAACGCGGATCGGTTCTTCAATGACCCGCAGGCCAAGGATCCGCAGACCGGACAGCCGATGCATCCGCCCCCGCCGCCGACACCAGACCCGAAGGTGCTGGCGATCCAGGAGCAGGCCAAGAGCGATCAGGCCGAGCTTGCGATGAAGGCCCAGCTCGACCAGCAGAAAGCCAAGGATGCGGCTGCACTTGCTCAGGTCAAGGCGGAACTTGATGCCAAGATCAAGGTGCTGGAATTGCACATGAAAGCGATCGAGATGGAGCGCAAGGCGGCTGCAGACCACCAGCAGCACCGCGCCAAGGTGGCGGAGACCATCGTTGGCATGGCTGCGACTGCCGCTGCTCACGACCAGAAGATGGAACACAACGACGCATCACACGCGGCCAAGCTGGAGCAGATGAGGGCAAAACCGGAGAAAACAGATGGATAAGATCGCACAGGCGAAGCTCGATGAGGAATTAGCGCACGTGATCGCGGAGGCCACGCAATCCAGGGTCTCGATCACCGAGGCCATCGTGATGATCCGCAAGATGGAAAAGGCCGGCTGGGTCTTCACCAATGCGAAGCTCGAGGCTGACATGAAGAAGGCCGCCGACGAGAAGGTCGAGGCAGAACGGGAGAAGCTGGCCGCTGAGAAGCCGCTGACCAAACCCATCATTCCGGACCCCATTCTTCCGCCCGCGCCTAAAGCCGATCCGCATCCGGTCGCTACTGGATCGCTGTACGCGCCCAAGCCGGCCGATCTGGGCCCTGCCGAGTGGCGTGGCGCCAAGCATGATCCCTACGCCAACGACCAGAAGCCCGCAGAGGTCGCGACCGATATGAAGGAGAAAACATGACCACGACATTCGTCGATCCTTTAGGGATCACGGCTGAGGTTACCGTTTCTGGAAAGACAGGTATCGTTGCACTGACAGCCTCAAGTTCGACGCCTTATGTCGAGATTCCTCACGACGCGGGATGGATGGTCGCCGCGGTTTCTGGTGCCGGCCACGTCTTGCTTCCGCCCGGATCACAGGTTGGCGATATCGTCGAGATCCATGCTCTCGACAGCGATGTTACGGCTCATGGGCAGGCCGGCGAGAGCGTCGCGGCAACAGGAGAGATCCAACCTGGCGCCGGCTCCTTCTTCAGGAAGATTTCAAGCTCGCTGTGGGCGCGCACTTGATTTCATTCTGCCTCGTTTCCTCGGATCACGGGGCCATCATCCTTAGCCGGATGGACTACAACGAGGGGAACGAAAACAGGTACGGAGTTGGTCATCAGATATTAGAGACCAACTCCTATGATCCTGACGAAGTTGAATTTCTCAAGGGGCTTCTGGACGAACGCAGGATTCGCCACGGCGATGGCGTTATTGCGGTCGATTGCGGGGCCAATATCGGCGTTCACACACTTGAGTGGTCAAGGCACATGCGAGGCTGGGGTTCGGTCGTTGCGATCGAGGCCCAGGAGCGGATTTTCTACGCTCTAGCCGGCAATATCGCACTGCAGAATTGCTTCAATGCTCGTGCGATCTGGGCCGCAGTCGACACGAAAACAGGAGAGATGAAGATTCCTGAGCCGGACTATGAGGCCCACGGCAGCTATGGCAGCCTTGAGCTGCGGCAGTTCAGGAATACCGAATATATCGGGCAATGCATCGATTACGAAGAACCGACGCTGAAAGTTCGAACTTTGTCTATCGATTCTCTCCAGCTCCCGCGTGTCGACCTGATCAAAATGGACATCGAAGGCATGGAAATGGATGCGCTCTCCGGAGCGGTAACGACGATCCAGGGATGCCGGCCCTATCTGTTCTTCGAGGTGACCAAATCAGACGAAACCGAAATTGGGAGATTTCTCAAGCATGTAGGCTATTCGGTTGTCCGCAGGTTCGGGATGAACGTTCTGGCGAAACATGACTGAAATCATCGACGCCTACAAAAAGACGGCAGCACATCTGCTCGACGATCCGGACAACCCGGAATATCTTGCCAACCAGTATACGCTGCTGTCGACCACGCCGCGCAGTCGAGCCCAACTTGCTATTGCCAAGCGCTGCGCGAACGTGGCGCCGAACGAGTTTATCGCGGTATTCAATTACGCATCGGCGCTGATGCGGAGCGGTTTGGACAGCATCGGGACGTTCCGGGCCGCGCTGGAGATCGCACCGCAGGACCGCCGCTCGTTGGTCATGCACCATATCGGCTTGGCGCATCATGATCGCTACGAATACCAGGAGGCGTTGAACTGGTACAAGCTGAGCCTTGAGGCCGACATCAACGAGCCGAAGATCCATCAGTCGATCGCCATCGCAAAACTGGCCATGGGCAAGCTCAAGGAAGGGCTCTACGAGTTCGAGGTCAAGCACCATATCAAGCCGCGCAAGCCGATCAGCGCGAGCAAGATCAAATGGTGGAACGGCGAGGATCTGACGGGCAAATCCGTCATCCTGACCCATGAACAGGGGTTTGGGGACACGATCCAGTTCATCAGGTTCGCTCCGATCCTCCGGGATGAGTGCGCGAAACTGGTGTTTTCCGGTCCTGAAAGCCTGGCGCCGCTGATCGCCGAGCAGTTCGACTGCTTTGATGACGTGATCAACGAAGCCGGCCCGTTCAAGGCGGATTTTGTGACTTCTCCGATGGCCGCGTGCGCGCTGATGGGGATCGAATACGTGGGTGTCAATGATTTGGCTTACATGACGAGCGCGCCTGTCAATCTCCCTGAAAGGGGACGATTGAAGGTCGGCCTCTCATGGAAAGGCTCTCCCGGCTATGCGAATGATGCGTTGCGATCGGCCGACCTCCGCGCCTTTTGCCCATTGTTCGACTTGCCGGGAGCGGCATTCTACTCCCTCCAGGTCAAGCCGGGCCCGGAGGAGATCACGAACCTCGGGCTGGATGGGTTCATTGCAGACCTCGGCTCGACCTTCACGGACTGGCGCTCGACTGCGGCGGCCATCGCTGCCATGGACGTGATCGTGGCGACGGACTCGGCCAATGCTCACATGGCCGGCGCGCTGGGAAAGCCAGTGCTGCTGATGCTTGGGAAGGCCCCGTGCTGGCGCTGGATGAAGGGTGCCAGGACGCAATGGTACCGCGGCCACCGGATATTCCGCCAAACCACGGTTGACGAATGGCCGATTGAAGCGGTGCGCCGAGAGCTTGAAACCATGCTCAGCCAGCGAAGGCTTGCCGCGTGATCGACGAACACAAACTGCTCAGGGAAAATAGCCGCGCCCTTGAGGCACAATCGCTGCTCGACAACGCACTGTTCAACGACGCTCTGGCGACGCTGGAGGCCGAATATATCGCAGCATGGAAGGCAACGCCACTGCGCGACAGCGAGGGCCGGGAACGGGTCTGGCAGGCCGTGCAGATCATCGGGAAGATCAAGGACCATATCGGCGCCGTACTGAACGACGGCAAGCTGGCTGCGGCGCAGTTGCGCGAACTCGCTGAAACCGCCGAACGCAAGAAAAAATTCGGCATCATCTGAACTTAGGATCAATCCATGACCGACCAACCTGTCGCTTCTCAGGAAGCGCCGGCTATTGCCGATACGTCAGAACTCACGATCGAAGAAGGCCGCCGCATGCTCGACGCGGCCCTGAATGAATCTCCTGCAGAAGGCGCGGATGACGCGACCGCAGACCCGCAATTGTCCGTCGAGGGCAACGCCGATCCGGAAACGGACCCCGGCGAGACTAAGGAAGCCGAAGCGGTAAAAGAGCCGCCCATCGAGCGACCGAAGTCTTGGTCAAAGGATGAAGATGCAGAGTGGCAATCCCTTCCCCGCGCCATGCAACAGAAGATCGTTGCACGCGAATCGGAGCGCGACGCAGGCACCATCCGAAGCCAGCAGAAGGCCGCTGAAGCCGCCAAGGCCGCTGAGGCCAAGGCAGCGCAGGCGGAAGAGGCAAGGCAGAAGTACGAGGCCAAGCTTCCCGAAGTCATGCAAGGATTGACTGAGTACAACAACCGGCAATTCGCCGACATCAAATCGATGGCGGACCTTGAAACGCTGGCGAATGAAGCTCTCCGACTATCGACCACCGATCCGGTCGCTGCGGGACAAATTCAGGCCTATCTCAACGCCTGGCAGGTCCATCAGCAGAAGATGGCGGCGGTAAAGGCCGAGCTTGATCAGTCCAATCAGCGCAAAGCGACGAAGGAGCAGACGGACTGGCAAGATTTCATCGGTCAGGAAAACGCCAAGGCGCGTGAACTGATCCCGGAACTCTCCGATCCGAAGAAAGGCCCCGAACTGGAGCGCCGCGCGGCAGCGCGATTGAGTGAAATCGGCTTCAAGGATGAAGAACTGAACGCGCTAGCAGCCGGCAAGCAGAAGCTTGGCGTCTACGATCACCGCATTCAGGTCTTGATCAACGACAGCCTCAAGCTCGCCGAGCTGCAGCAGAGCAAGGACCAGATCCAGGCCAAGCTTGCCAAGCTTCCGCAGGTACAGCGGCCAGGTGTTGCCCGTCCCGCAGGTCAGCAGGACGCCGAAAACATCAAGGCCCTCGAAGATCGTCTCAACAAGACCGGTTCCGAGAAGGACGCATGGGCGCTCTATGAAGCGCAAATGAAAGCGGCCTCTCGCCGGGCATCATAGGAACAGAAAGCAATGTCTCTCCCAGCCTCAACCCTCGCCACCTATCAGGCGATCGGCAACCGTGAAGACCTCACGGACATGATCTACCGGATCGCGCCCACTGCGACGCCGTTCATTTCCGGTATCGAACGCGAAAAGGCCACCGCGACCAAGCATGAGTGGCAGACCCAGGACCTCGCGACCGCGGCCGCGAATGCCCAGCTCGAAGGTGACGATCCGACCACGAACGCCACCACGGTGACTGTCCGTCTCGCGAACATCACCCAGATCAGCTACAAGGTCGCCCGCGTGTCAGGTACCCAGCAGGCTGTCCAGCACGCCGGCCGGTCGAACGAACTGGCCTACCAGGCCATGCTGAAGGGCTTGGAGCTCAAGCGTGACATGGAAGTGGTGGTCTGCGGCACCAACCAGACGCAGGTTGCCGGCGACACCACCACGGCCCGCACCACGGCCTCGGTCCTGTCATGGATCAAGACCAACACCTCGACGACCGGCACAGACCCAACCACGTCCGGAACGGTGACGAGGGTGGACGGAACGCAGCGGGCCTTCACCGAGGCCCAGTTGAAGACTGTGCTTTCCGCGGTCTGGACCCAGGGCGGCGATCCGAACACCATCATGGCCGGTGCCTTCAACAAGCAGATCTTCTCGACCTTCACCGGACGCGCCTCGCCGATCGAGCAGGCGACCACCAAGAAGATCACCGCCTCGGTCGACGCCTACGAATCCGACTTCGGCAAGCTCAAGGTCGTCGCCAACCGGTTCAGCCGGTCCCGCGATGTCCTCGTGCTCGAGCTCGATAAGTGGGCGCTGGCGTTCCTGAACGGCCGCAACATGATCTCGATCCCGCTCGCCAAGACCGGCGACTCGGATCGGCGTCAGGTGCTCAGCGAATACGCGCTGGTCTCTCGCAACGAAAAGGCGAGCGGCGCGGTCTACGACCTTACCACGTCGTAACCCATCGGGGCCCGGATTGCTCCGGGCCCTTTCACCTTTGAAAGGATAACCCCCATGGGAACGACAGATACCCCGGACACCCCGGTTGAATCCACGATCGCGCTTGCTACCGACAAAATCCTGATCATGAGCGGCGCCACGGCCCGCGGCGCGCAGAAGACGGCAGATCAATACGCGGCGCTGAGCGGCAAAACCCGGCTTTACAACGTCGGGCCCGGCAATCTCGGCGCCCTGACTGCTATCGACACCAACGGACGCGCCGGCGTCGCCAACACGATGTGGTTCAGCGACGTGTTCGTGCCCTATCCGTGCGTCCTGCTCGGTATTGGAGTGCTGAACGGAACCACGGTCGGAACGACGAAGGCGATTGTCTCGCTCTACAACTCGGCCGGTACGCTGGTCGCCAACTCGTCGGTGACGGGCGGCGGCGCGGTTACGGCTGGCGCCTCGGCCTTCCAGCAGCGGGCTTTCGTCTCGGCCTATACGGCCAAGCCAGGCCAGTACTGGATTGGAGTCATGCCCGATAGCACCACCGACACATGGCGTACCATCCAAGCCGCGACGTGGGTCGACACCAACACGGGAACGGTCGCCGGCGTCGCCGCCACCGCCACCCCCAGCATCACGCCGACCACGACGTTCACCGCGTCGCTTGGCATCATTTCCTACGTCTACACGGCATAAGGAGCCAAATTCATGTCCTATCCCGGCTCGCATCCCCAATTGCAGGAACGTTTCCTGAATTCCTCGACGAACTCGATCGCCTCCACTCCTCTTGCCTGTGTCATCCGCGCTCCGTATCGGGCCAAGATCACGCTGGTAACGGGCGTATCTCATGGCGCATTTACCACGGACTGCTCAGTGGCGGTCGCAATTATCCCGGTGGTCGCTGGCGGCACTGCTCCGGGCGCCGGCACGGCCGTCACCGGCTCGCCGCTCGTTCTGACCGCTTCGAACAGCGCAGCTGGAACTAGCAACACGATGGTTCCGACCGCGGCGAATGTCGTGAACGAGGGCGACCTGATCTCGTTCACGCCTTCTGGCTCAACCGGAACCACGATCGGCGGCACGTTTGGTGTCGTTCTGATGCCGGCGTGAGGTGATCTCATGACGATTCAAGCAGCGATCGGGCGCCTTGGCGTCACGCAGACGGTTGCATTCGACACCACCACAGCGGTCACGAATGCGTTCGCGCCCGGGACCTACGCGGTCCGCCTCGTCGCCAATTCGGCCTGCAATTTCCGGATTTATGATTCGACCGGATCGGCGACCGCGACCACGGCAGACCCGTTCCTGCCTGCGAACTGGGAAACCGTCATCACGGTGTCGCCAGGTCAGAAAATCTCGGCCCTCAAGGCTGCCACCAACGGTCTTGTGACTACGACTGCCGGCACGCTCTGGGTTACGGAGCTCTCCTGATGTCGGACCTCTCCGTCAATGTCCACCTCGACCCCAACGGCCAAGACCTCGCAATCGAGCATGTTCAGGATGTCGAGCCTATCCTGAACTGGAACCGCGAGGCGCGGCGCGAGGAACAGCACAGCGACTGGGGCCGGCACGTCGCGCGCATCCCGAACGTGATCTACATCCGCTGGCTCGACGAGGAGCACGCCAAGGGCAACGTCAATATCAAGCCATTCAGCAAGGAGTTCGACGACATCGTGCAGAAGAAACTCCAAGACCCGGAATGGAAGCATCTCCGGGTTGATCGACCGGCACTTCAAGCCGGCTGGAGCGCCGGGCTGCTGTGACCCTCATCACGACATATGCCACGCTGCAGACCGCAATCGTAGACTACCTCAAGCGCGACCAGGATACGCAGCTCACCGACGCCATCCCCGGGCTTATCCAGCTATTCGAAGCTAAGATGAACCGGGTGCTGTTCACCCGACAGATGGAGCAGCGCTCGACTACAGCGACGGACATCACGACGAGTGAACCTGAGTTCATATCGCTGCCGACCGATTTCCAGTCAATGCGCCGGGTCCGTCTGTCGAGCGTCACCGGGAAGCCCTGTCTGGAGTTCAAATCAGGAACGCAAATGGACGAGTACCGGTTCCAGAGCGGAAACATAGCGGCACGGCCGCGCTACTTCACAGTATTCGGGACCGAGATCGAATTGGCACCGACGCCTGACGCCAACTACACGATCGAGATGGTCTATCGCCAGAACATCCCGGCACTCGCCAGCAACTCGACGAATTGGCTGCTGACGGCGGCGCCCGATCTATACCTCTACGGCGCGCTGCTGGAAGCGATGCCCTATCTCAAGGATGACGAGCGCATTCAGATCTGGGGCCTCGGGTTCAAGACCGCGCTCGATGAATTGAACATGCTCGGCCTGACCTCGACGTTCAATGCTGGGCCCTCCGTAGTCCGTGTTTCAGGTCAAACCCCATGAAATTGACGCAAGAGCGACTGAAACAACTCCTTTCATATGACCCCCTCACGGGGGTTTTTGTTTGGCTAGAGCGAGAAGTGCGAGCTGGTTCTGAACGCACAGACCGAAGCTGGAATACACGCCATGCCGGTAAGGAGGCTGGATGCGTCAATAATAGTGACGGGTACATCCAGATTTATGTTGATGATATCCGGTATGCTGCACACCGATTGGCAGTCCTGTTTCAAACAGGAAATTTCCCGCAGAAGACGGTTGATCACGTCAATCGCATCAGAACCGATAATAGGTGGGTGAATTTGCGCGAATGCTCGACCGCCGAGAACAATCGAAATGCGGGGGCACTCAACACAAATACATCCGGCTTTAAAGGTGTGTTCACGGCAACTAAAGGTCGAAGCTGGTTTGCTCAAATCGGTGTTGATGGCTCGCAGCAGTACCTAGGCAGCTTTCGAACAAAGGAAGAGGCGGCCTCGGCTTACGATGAGGCTGCGATCTCATTGCATGGAGTTTTTGCAAACCTGAACTTCCCAGTCCGCACTTCAGGACAAACGCCATGACGACGTGGACCCCGGCGACACAGCAGGCCGAGACGTGGACTGAAGAAAATCAGGTCGTGCGCGTGTTCGATCCTACCGTCTTCGACCGACGCCCCATTTTCGATACCGGAGAGACTGGCGGCATCTGGGATGCTGTTACAGGCCAAGCCGAGACATGGACTCCTAGCTGATGGCAGCGCCTGTTATCCACCATTCGACCACGACGGGCGCCGCGGCAAACCCGAATGTGCTTGTCGACGGCCCGGCTTGGGATGCCGCGCATACTGTCTCTGGGCTTGAGAACGTCCCCAACGTCGACACGACGAACGCCAGCAACCTGACCAGCGGCACAGTCCCTGACGCACGTATGCCGGCGCTGACAGGGGATGTGACCACTGCGGCCGGGGCTGTTGCCACGACGATCGGCGCGCACAAAGTCACGCGCGCTATGCAGGCGCAGGGCGTTGCACGCTCGGTGATCGGCGTAACCGGAAACGCTACGGCTGATGTCGCGGATATCCAGGGCACGGCAAGCCAGTTCCTCGGGATCAACTCTGCCGGGACCGCGGCGGCGTTTCAGACGATGTCCGGAGACGGGACTCTGTCAGGGCCTGCGATCACCGTCACCAAGACCAATAGCGTTGACTTTCTCATTCAGCCGCAGGTTCGCGCCACGTTGACCACGGGCGTTGCGGTCACGACCGCAGATGTCGCGGGCGCCACGAGCATCTATGCGACGGTTTGTAACGGCTCAGTGGTCCCGATCTATAACGGCTCGCAATTCCTGCTCTATGCGCTCTCGGCAGACCTGACGCTAGCTCTTGATAGCAATTCCGGACACACAAACTATCATCAGTCCGGCAAGAATTACGACCTCTTCATCATCAATGATTCCGGAACGCGGCGCTTAGGTAGTGGCCCGAAATGGGATGATGGTGCGGTGGCGGGCTCGGCCACGGCGCGTGGGACTGGTGCTGCATCAACCGACATCCAATTGAAAAACGGCATCTGGACCAACACCAACACAATCACGATACGGTTCGGCGCAAATAGCGGTGACACAGTATCCGTCGCAGCCAATTGCGCGACCTACATTGGCAGCTTCCGTGCCACGGCAGACGGGCAGGCAAGCGACACGGTACTGAAGCGACTGCTATTTAATGCCTGGCAGATCGCTCCGCGGGCCGGCGTCGTGCAGGAAGCCTCTGTTAACTGGACCTATTCAACGGCCGCGTTCCAGCAGGCCAATGCAAGCGCTGGAAATCAAGTGGAAGTACTCTTTGGTCTTGCCGGCGTGCTCCTCGACGCGGATGCATTTAGCGTCGTGCAAAATTCCACCGCGACGGCGCGCACGGTGGTCTCCGGAATCGGTATCGACAGTTCGACAGTCAACAGTGCGCGTAGTCAACTCGTGCAGTGCGTGAGCACGCCCATCACGACAAGCGAATCCACATATCGAGGCTATCCAGGGCTGGGATGGCATGAAATACGCTGGCTAGAGCGCGGCAACGGGACGGACACCCAGACATGGTATGGGAACAACGCTGGAGCCGCCGTGCATCGTTCTGGTATGCAGTTGGAGTTTTGGGGCTGATGAGAGGTGCAGCATCAGCAGCAGACCCGTATGTGATGCCGGAGGACCTCGCTCAAATATCGTGGGGCAGCAATAGCCAACCGACTGGGAAAATCGTCAGCACTCCGCGCCTGAACGCAGGCGAAGTCACCTTGGTTCTGCCGATCTTTGGCCAATCGAATGCAGCCAATAGCGGAGATACAATCTACACGCCGACCAACGCAACCAAGGTCGACAATTTCAATCCGTTCGACGGCGGGGTCTATCGCGCCGTTGATCCGCTGCTAGGATGCACAACTGCCGACATATCTAGGCAGGGGAATATGTTCGGCCGCGTCGCCGACAAGCTCATCAATGCCGGGAAATGCGCGCGTGTGATCCTAGCGCCTGCAGCATATGGCGGAACATCAATTGCGAAATGGGCTACTGGCGGAATCCTTAATCGGCGCATGGTTATTACGTGCCAGCGGCTCGCTGCAGTCGGTCTTACCCCGTCAGCGTTCATATGGATGCAAGGAGAGACGGATAATAATCCGCTCGGCACGTCGCAGTCTGCCTATGCGGCTTCTCTGGCGCAAGTCCTGGCCACGCCTTCCGCCGCGGGCTTCTCCGCGCGTTGGCTGGTAGGGAAATGCACCTATATCAACGGTGCGGTGTCGGCAGGCATTCAGGCCGCGCAAGTCGCCGCAGTCAACGGAACAACGGTATTTGCTGGCGCTGATACCGACACATTGACAGGAACAGCGGTTAACAGAGTTTCCGACGACACGCACTTCAAGGCGGCTGGAGCTGATGCGGCTGCTGACCTTTGGGTAACCAAGATCGTAGCGGCGTTGGGATTATAGCATGCCGCTCCTCGTCTACGGCGACTGGCGCCCCGACACGTCGGACTACGAAGGGACAAGCGTTCACTCCATCCTCAACGTCGCGCCGCGCGGCGATGGATATGGGCCGTTCCCGTCCTTCTCGGCCTACACTGGAGCACTTCCAGCGGCATGCCGTGGTGCGTTCTATGCTCTGAAATCCGATGGCTCGGTTATCACGTTCGGAGCGACGAGCCACGGGCTCTATATGCTCGACAACACCACATTCAGTTGGAAAAATGTTGGTATCCCTGCTGCCGTGGCGTCGATCTCCAATGCAAGCCCGGTCGTCATCACATATACGAACGAGTTCGTCGCTAACGAACCTGTCGCATTCTCGACAACCGGGACTTTGCCGTCTCCTCTGGTTGCCGGCACAACCTACTACGTCAGCGCGACCGGACTTTCTGGATCCGTGTTCAGTGTTTCGGCGACTCCCGGCGGGGCGCGGATTAACACGACAACGGCCGGCTCAGGGACACACTCCGTTACGTCGCATTATCTTGACGTTGGGGCCTCCGCGCAGTGGCAATTCGCGCAGACCGGGAATCTGGTTTTTGCCACTCATGCGAATGCTCTCCTACAAGTCTATGACCTAAACACGTCGAGCACCTTCACCAATGCGCTGGGATCTCCGCCGCAAGCAGCCTACATCAGCGTCGTCGGACGGTTTCTCGTGCTGTCCGGCCTGCTCTCGCAGCCCTACCGCATCCAGTGGTCCGGGCTCAACAGCTTCAACGCTTCAGCGTCATGGACATCCGGGACCAATAGTTCAGACTTTCAGGACTTCCCTGATGGCGGCATTGTGCGCGGCGTGGCGGGCGGCGAGGCCGGGATCATCTTCCAGGACCAGGCCATCCGCCGCATGTCCTACGTGCCGGGTTCTCCGATCATCTTCCAGATTGACCGCATCACGCAGGATAAGGGTCTGTTTGCCCCGTACTCGATCATCAGGGCCGGCGAGATCATCTTTTTCTACGCAGGTCAGGGCCTTCACAAGATCCAGCCGGGCGGTGTGCCGGAGCAGATCGGCCGGGAGAAGGTCGACCGGACATTTCTGGCCGACCTCGACAAGGGCAACCTGCAACTGTTCATGGGCGCGGCCGATCCGCGGACCACGCGGGTTTATTGGGCCTACAAATCGGTGTCGGGCACGGTCGGAACCTATGACAAGCTGCTCGGCTACGATTACCTGCTCGAGCGCTTCTTCCAGGTCACGGCCACCGGCGAATACCTGCTCGGCATCTCGCAGACTGGCCTGACGCTGGAGAACCTCGACAGCATTTCGTCGTCGCTTGATGCCTTGACGCTGAGCCTCGACAGCTATGCCACCGCCGTGCAACCGCAGATCGCGCAATTCAACTCCTCACATGTGCTCGGATTCTTCTCCGGGGGCAACCTCGAGGGCACGATTGAAAGCGCAGAGCAGGGCGACGACGAAATAAGGGTCACGGTGAAGGGTTTCCGCCCAATCACGGATTCCGCCACGGTTTACGGCTCGATCACCTATCGGGATACGCAGGTAGGAACGACATCGACCCAAGGCACTGAAGTGCTGATGAGTTCGCGCACCGGCCGCGTGGATATGACGCGCGATACCCGGTATGTCCGCTTCAAGGTCAGGATTCCGGCCGGGACGACATGGACGTTCATTGCAGGCGTGGTCCCAGACGTAAAGGGCGGCGCCAGGCTATGACCGTATTCGTTCCGCCGATCACGGAAACCGATCTCAAGAGAATTGTGCTTGCCATCCAGCAGGTTGCGGCGGGCCGCTCGAACGCGACCGGGACGGTGACGCTGACGGCAAACGTGGCCACCACCACGGTCACGCCGACGCAGACCGGCTCCATCGCGGCCGGTTCCACGCCGATCCTGACCGCAATGACGGCCAATGCGGCGGCCGAGGTCGGCGCCGGAACGATTTACGCCAGTACCGTTGCAAATGGGTCATTCACGCTGACCCACGCCAACAACGCGCAGACCGATCGCATCTTCCGGTACGCCATCCTTGGCTGACCTCATTTGCGTCGACCCGGCGCTCATCGCTGATATCTGGCCCCATGCCAGGCATCTAATCAAATCGGCGATCGACGCCACGGGATTGAGCGACTTTGCGGAATGCGAGGCTGAAATTCTGGCTGGCCGGCAGTTGCTGTGGCTGGCCGTGGTAGACAAGACGATAGAGGCGGCGGCGGCAACGCAACTGGTGCTGCTGAACGGCCGCAAGGTCTGCGTTCTGACCGCGTGTGCAGGACATCATCGTGATCGGTGGTTGGCGCTGCTGGCACGGCTTGAGGCATTCGCGGCCGCTGAGGGCTGTGCCGTCATGCGTATATTCGGCCGCAGGGGCTGGCATCGCGTATTGGACAATTACCGAGTTGAGCATGTGGTTTTGGAGAAGGAATTGACCTGATGGGCGGACAAAGCAGTTCGACGCAGACGCAGAGCAGTACCACGGCGCCGTGGACGCAGGCCCAGCCGGCTCTTTCCGGGATCCTGAGCCAGCTCGGGACCGGCCTAAACAATACCGGCCTGACCGGCGCGGAGACCGGCGCGATCAACCAGCTCGAGCAGAACGCGGGCCAGGCCAGCCAATTCGCGCCGCAGATCAAGCAGTATGCTACCGATTTGCTCGGAGGTGGCGGGGCGACTGACCAGAGCGGCGCGGTGAATGCGAACTATCAGCGCTATGTCGACCAGACCAACCCACTGGCGAGCAATACGAATTATGATCCCTACAACACGCCGGGCTTCAAGGATGCGCTGAGCACGACTATTGCCGATATCACGAACGGCACCAACGGGCAGTTTGCCGCGGCGGGCCGGGACTTCTCCGGTGCGAACTCCATGGCGCTCGGGCGCGGCATCATGCAGGGCGTGGCCCCGACCATTGCAGCGCAATACAATCAGAACGTCCAGAACCAGCAGGGCGCTGCCGGAAACCTCTACCAGGGTGGCAACACGAACGCCGGCATCCTCTCCGGCTTCCAGCAGCAGGCCTTGGCAAACAAGGGTGCGGGCGTTACCGCGGCGGGCGCCGCGAACGATGCGGCGAACGCCGGCGCCAATGCCACCTTACAGGCCGAGGCGCAGCGGCGCGGCATCCCGGTTCAGGCGCTGGGGCTGCTCGCTCAGATCGGCATTCCGATCGCGGGGCTTGGTTCCCAGTCCACCGGCCAGAGCCAGGGCACGCAGCAGATGAGCGGAGCGGACCAGTTCGCAAAGATTGCGGGCGGTGTTTCAAATCTCGGCAAGCTGCTGTTGGGCTGAGGATCAAAGCATGGGCCTGTTGGATGCAATCTTCGGCGATAGCGGCGGCGGACTACTCGGCGGCCTGCCGCGCGAGTGGCAGTATCAGAACCCGCAATCGCAGGGGTTTGGTTCGGCTCCCGGCGCGCCGATATTCGCCGGCCAGCCGCTGGGCCAGATCATGGGCAGTTTGGCGCCGCTGGCCACCCAACCCGCCCAGCAACCGACGATCCAGCAACAGCCGCTCACGCCGACCGAGCGCCAGATGATGGGCCTGGGCAGCAGTGATGCTGGCGCGCCGGCCGCTCCTATGGCCGCACCGGCCGCGCCTGCCCCCGCGCCGCAAGCTGGCCCGCTCGCCATCGGCGGCTATCAGATGCCCCGCGTAGGCTCTCCGGACCTCTATCAGCCGCAACAGGTCATGACGCCACCGCAGGCCCAGCCGACACAGGGCCAGCAGGCCCCGCAAATGGATCAGGGGCTCCCGCCTGCGCTCGGCGGCGCCAACTTCGGCGGCAATCTCGGTGCCGGGCTGCAAAGCTTCGTCAATACCCCAGGCGGCCTGCTGCAGAAGGTGTTGGGAGGTATCACCGGCGGGGTGACAGGCCAGAGAACCGATCCGGCCGGGATCCAGCAGCAGAATCTCGTCGCGCAATATCGCGCGCTGATTTCGGCTGGTTTAACCCCGCAGAATGCGCAGCTCGCCGTGCTCAATCCGGAAGCTGGCAAGACGCTCATCAGTGAGGCTTTGACCAACAAAGAAAAGTACCAGAAGACTGGCGTCGATGCCTTCGGCAACGAAAATTACGGTTTCGTCAACGAGCGCGACCAGACCATCAACGGTCGTCCGATCGGGCAGAGCGGTGATGCGAATGGGCCGCTCACGGGCGGCTTCCTCGCGCCCGGCGTCAAGCAAATCGACAGCAGTTTGACCGGAAAGGACTATCTGGCCCAGTTCTCCCCGGAAATTCAGGCATCCGTGCAGAACTATGTGGACGGAAAATCTACACCGACCGGAAACCCGCGGAAGGGCTTCACCCAAACCGTAAAGATGGTCGCGCAGAAATACGGCTTGGATATCGGACAGCCCGTAGATGATGCCTCGTTCGCCGCGCGCAAGACCATGCGCAATCAGCTCAGCTCGAGCGCGCCGTCCTCGCTCGGAGGACAAATCAATATCGGCAACACGGCGGCGGGCCATCTCGCCGATCTCACGGAAAAGGCGGTGGGCCTCGGCAATTGGGACATGGGACTTGCTCCGGTCACGTCTTTGGTGAATGCGGCCCGCGGCCTCGGCACCGAGCAAGCCGCAAAAATGGAAGCTCTGAAGGGTGCCGCACAGCACTACGGTCAAGAAATCACGAAATTCTACGCCGGTTCTCCGGGTGGTACGGCCGAGCGCGACCGTTTCATCGAAAGTGTCAATGGCGCGCGGTCGCCGAAGGAGTTGGCGGCGATTCTGGCGACCGAGGGCGAATTGATGCGCTCCCGGCTCGATGCGCTCGGCGGCCAGATTCAAGGCGTGCTAGGTGAGGAAGGTGCGAAGCAATACCCCGTGCTGCGCAAGGATGGCCAAGAGGCGCTGGCGAAGGTCGAGGAGAATGTTTCGCGGCTCCGGGGCGGATCCGCATCGCCCGCCGCCGCTCCGGCCACGCTTCCCTCCGGCTGGACAGTGAAGGTGCGCTGATGCCAACCTTTGACCTGACCTCGCCGGACGGGAAAACCTACTCGATTGAGGGCCCTGAAGGCGCTACGCCGGCGCAGGCGTTCCAGATCCTGCAGCAGCATTTGGCGGCGAGCGCGCCGGTTGAACCCGTCACGACCAACGAGGTTGTGCGCTCGGCGGCCTCCGGTATCCCGATCATCGGCGGCCTGCTTAACAAGGCCAATGCCGCGACGAACGCCGCTCTGGCGCCTGCGCTTAACCCTCTGTTCGATCCGAAAGACCAGCTTCAGGGCGACACGTTCGGCGAACGCTACGCGAAATCGCTGGCCCTTCAGGAAGGCGCGGATACCAAGTTTGCGGGGCAGCATCCCTATGTCGACACTGCGGCGAAGTTCGCCGGAGGCGCGGCGGCTATGGCCCCTTTGCTCGCCGCTGCGCCTGGGCTCATGGGTGTGACCGGCGGCCTCGGGGCGCGCACGGCGGCCGGCGGCCTGTCGAACGCGGCGATCGGCGGCACCGATGCGGCAGTCAGGGGAGAAAACCCCGTCACCGGTGCGCTGATCGGCGGCGCGCTTGGGGCAGGTTTCCCGGCTGCCGGCGCGCTGGCTCATGGTGTTGCCTCTCCCATCTTCGCCAACGTCGCGGCACGGGTCAATCCGGAGCGTTTCGGCACCGCCCAGGTTGCTCGAGCTATCAGCGAAAGCGGGATGACCCCGGCCCAGATCGAGGCCTCAGTGCAGCAGGCCGCCCGGGAAGGCCAAGGCGTGTTTAACGTCGCCGACGCCATGGGCAACGCAGGGCAGGAGATGCTTGGCGCGGCGGCGCGCGGCCCCGGCACGGCCCGTACCGCGGTCGTCAATGCGCTGGAGGGCCGGCAGGGCACGCAGGGGCGCCGCATCTCCAACGCGCTCGCGGAGGGTTTCCAAGCCCCGGAAACCGCAGCCCAAACCGAGGCGCGGATGACCGCGGCGCGCGGCGCGCAGGCCGATACGGATTTCAACGCGGTACGCGGCGGCTCGGCGCCGGTGGATCTGGTCGCGCCTATCAACCATCTTGACCGGATCATCGGCACGCAGCCAGGTCAGGTCCTGACGGCGGCCAATGACAGCATTGAGGCGGCGCTGACCCCGTTCCGGCAGCGTCTGGCGCGGGTCAATCCTGACGATTTCGAGGCCGTGCAACGCATTCGCGGCGACATGGCCGATGCAGCGGAGGCGGCGCGCCGCGGCGGGCAGGGAAATCGGGCGCGGCTGATTGGCGGCGCGGTGCGCCAGTTGGACGCCGCTATGGAGGCAGCCAGCCCCGGCTATCGGCAGGCTAACCAGAACTTCGCGCAAGCCTCCAGGAACATCGAGGCGGTGCAGACCGGCAGGCAGGCGGCGACGCGCGGCCGCACTGAGGACACCATCCCGGCCTTTCGGGCACTCCAGCCGCAGGGCCAGCAGGCGTTTCGATCGGGCTATGTGGATCCACTTATCGCCAATGCCCAAGGCGCGGCATTCGGTGCCAACAAGGCGCGGCCGCTCATCAATGACGCATTTCAGGCCGAGGCCAACGCAATGGCGCCCGGCAACGCGCTGATGCAGCGGCGGATCGGCCGAGAGCAAACCATGTTCGAGGGGCGCGCGACGGCGCTGGGCGGGTCATCTACGGCCAAAAACCTCGCTCATGACGCGGCGGCAGGGATCAGCCCTCATCTGATCGGGCAGGTCCTCACCGGCAATGTCCATGGCGCTATCCGCAGCATCCTAGCGGCTGGGCACAATATCAGGACCGGGAATACGCCGGCTGTGCGGCAGCGGGTGGCCGACATCCTATTGCAGAACGGCGCAACCATGACGCCCGGCCAGCTCCGCAACATGGTGCAAAGCACGGTGGCGCGCATCGCCTATGTCAACAATATCGCTCGGAACGTGCAGCGCGGGGCTTCAGGCGGGGCCTTGGCCGCGATTCCTGATAACCGCGAACAGCGCCGGGCGCGCCGCTAATGTGTGAGCCAGATCACAATGGCGAACGCAGCCGCCCATGAGATCCCATAGGCGAGCGGCGGGACCAGCTTGTAGAGCCATCCCTCATACGGGTTTGAATCCATGGGCTTGATCGACTCCATCATTGGCGCCGAGAGCGGCGGAAATCCGAACGCGCGCAATCCAAATTCGTCGGCGGCCGGACCGGGGCAATTCATCGACTCGACCTGGTTATCGACCATCCGCAGCATGCGCCCCGATCTGGCCGAGCAGCCCGATTCCGCACTCCTTGCCCTGAAGACAGACCCGCAGCTCGCACGCCAAGCCACCGAGGCCTACGCCCAGCAGAACCAAGCGGTTTTGGCCAAGGCCGGATTGCCTGTCAATGACGGGAATACCTATTTGGCGCATTTTGCCGGGCCGCAAGGCGCGGTGAGCGTGCTGCAGGCCGATCCGAGCGCTCCGGTATCCCAGATCCTGGGCCCCGGTGTCGTCAAGGCAAACCCGTTCCTTGCGAATATGACGGCGGCCGATCTTCAGACATGGGCGGCGCGGAAGGTGGGCGGGCAACAACCGGCCGCCGCTGTGCCCCAGCAAGCCGCGCTGGTCGCACCACAGACGCCGGCCGCACCGATCTTCGCCCAAGCCGCGCCAGCGCCCCAGCAGGCTCCGCAGCAGCCAGTTCCCGATGCTCCGGCCTACCAGCCCGCGGCAGCGCCGCAGATGCAACCGATATTCGCCAGTCCACGCCCGCGCGTCGATCTCACCAAACTCCGCGCGGCATTCAAGCCGCCGCAATTCTCCAGAGGGTAATCCATGGCGCTACCGTTCTATAATTGGAGCCGGACGGCTGGCAACAATGCCAGCGCGGATGCGACGATCAATTGGGCCGAGGGCCAAGCGCCATCCAGCATCAATGATTCCGCCCGAGCCATGATGGCGTCGACCGCGGCGTTCCGAGATGACATCTCTGGCGCGATTGTCACGGGAGGAAGTTCGACAGCCTACACGGTGACGAGCTACCAGATTTTCGACACGCTGGCGCACATGGCCAACCAGATGATTGCTTTCACGCCGCACGCCACCAACGGCGCGACGGTGACGCTGAATGTGGATGGTCTCGGAGCTAAGCCACTGCGGACCTCGACCGGCGTTGAGCTACTTGCCGGCTCCCTGGTTGCTGGTACGCCCTACGTCGCGACCTACAACAACTCGGATGCGGTCTGGTATCTGCGCGGGTTCTTCGGAAATCCGTACAACGTTCCGCTCGGGGGCGGGATGCTGTTCTTTGGAACGACGGCGCCGAATAGCTCGTTCGTGTTCCCATACGGACAGGCAATCAACCGGACTACCTACGCGACGCTGTTTGCGTTGACCGGCACGGCCTTCGGTGTTGGGGACGGTTCTACCACGTTCAACCTTCCTGATCTTCGTGGGCGAGTCCCTGCCGGCAAGGATGACATGGGGGGCAGCGCCGCGAACCGGATCACGAATGCAGGAAGCGGAATCGTCGGGACCACTCTTGGCGCCTCGTCGACTGCTCAAACCGTAACTCTTGGAACTGCCAACCTGCCGCCCTATACACCGGCTGGTTCTGTTGCCGTCTCCTACACTTCCAGCATTGCAATTACAAATGGTGTTGCGGCTGTGAGCGGAGGCGCGCTGTCGGCTGCCATCACTGCAACGACTGGCATTACTGCGTCATTTACCGGAACAGCACAGGGCGGCACGAGCACGCCCTTCAGCAATGTCCAGCCGACGCTGATCACAAACTACATTATCCGCGTCATCTGAAGACATCGATGAAAGCAGCAGCCATCGCGCAGACCCAAGCGATTCCGATCGATCCTGCCAAGATGGTATCGATCAAATCCGCTCTGGTGAGTGCAGTTTTTTGGCTCTGATAGTAGCAGCCGCGTTCCTCGTCCCACGCCCTAATATGTCCGTAGATCAAGACGTCCCACGTATCGGCGATCGCAACGATTGCCTGCTTGAACATCGCGTTTCCCCAGCTATCCCGTCAAGGTAGCAAACCACAAACAGGCAATCAATGACCACATGGCGCGGTATCGTCGGCAAATCTTTCACTCCTGACGAGTTCGAGAAATACGTTGAGACACTGAAGTTCGGGCTATGGCGACCCCGGTTTGTCGTGGTGCACAATACGAGTTCTCCCGATCTCAAGACCTGGCAGGGCTGGCAGATACGCTCCAAGCCGGTCACGGACGAACAGTGGGCGCAGAACCTCGTCGGGTTCTATCGCGACCAGCAGCATTGGAGCGCCGGCCCGCATCTGTTCGTGACACCGCATGGCATTCTGGTGTTTTCGCCGCTGACCAGCCCCGGCACCCATTCGCCATCATGGAACTCGGTATCATGGGGCGTGGAGACTGTCGGTGAGTTCGATCGCGAGCCGTTCGCCGGCCCGGTCCGTACCAACCTCGTCGCCGCGCTAGCCATCCTGCATGCTGCGGCGGGGCTACAGGTTCTGCCCTATGCGCTCGGCGCGCGCGGGCTTCATTTCCACAAGGAAGACCCGAAGACGACCCACAAGAGCTGCCCCGGCAAGAACATGATCAAGCACGATCTAGTCAGCGCCGTGCAGGACGAAATCCTCCGTCGCCACCCAGGAGACGGACACCGAGATTCGTTACCTGACCAGCATCCCGGCGCGCTCGCTTAGAGCCTCGTCGGGAGCGGGAAAGTCACGATCCGACGCCGAGCGGTATCTCGGGCATTGAAGGGAACGATACATGACTTGGGATCAAATCGCGGGCCCACTCAGGGCTATTCTGCCGGCCCTCCTGGCATTCGCCATCGCCAAAGGCTGGATCAATGCTGGGATGGCTGACTGGCTCACCAGCTCGATCATTGCGCTCGGCGCCGCCGGCTGGTCGATCTGGTCCAATCGTCCGGCTGCCATGGCTGCCAATGCGCAGGAGCTGCCCGGCGTCAATGTGCAGACCACGCCAGCGGCAGGTCCCGCCGTGCAGACCGCCGTCGCCAACGCCAAGTCGGGCGGCTGATGTTCACATGGGCCGAGATCGTTCTGCTGTTCCTCAAGCTCGCAAACGCGATCATGGGGGCCGTGAACGATCAGAAGCAATTCCAGGCCGGGACGGATGCGGAGATCGCGAAGATTTCCGCAGCCATCCTCGGGAAAACCCAAGCTGCCAAGGCCATAAGGGATCAGGTGAATGCGCTTACCGATGACGCTGTTGATGCTCAGCTTCGTGGCCTTGAGCCCAAGTAGCTGCACGCCCGAGCAGATCGACTCGTTCTGTCAGGTCTACGACAAGGTAATCGTCCAGAAAGGCGACGGCGCGATCTCGGCCCCAGCAGGTGTGAAGCGGCGCCTGCTGGCGAACGAGCTGACATATCGCAAACTCTGCCCGCAGGCGGCGACATGAGCGGAAGCCCTACCGGCCGCGGCTACGTGCAGGGATCGGACTCCTACCGGGCGGATGACGTCGCTCGGAAGGAGCGGGAGCGAGCACGAGAGCAGCAGAAGTTTACCGGCGTGGACGATCTCCACAAGGACCCCAACGACCCGAACTTTGGGGACTACAACGTTCCGCCGCGCGACGACAAGATGCGCAAGGCGCTGGAGATGGTGCACGCCTATATGAAAGAGGAGGTCGACGAGATCGGTGTCGAGCTTCTGACGCCGGAGAACCGAGAGATATGGGACGCGGTTGAGGACGCGCTGAAATGAGACCCGACGACGCATGGACCGCTGAGGAAGCCGTGATTTGCGCCTGGGCCATGTTCATCTGGGCGGCCGCGCTTGGCTACGGATACCTCGTCGCTATCGGTCTAGCGTAAGACATTATGGTGGAAAAACCTCCGCCAATCGACCCGACGAAAAACGTTCTTGATCTGGTTGGAGCGCAAGAAAAGTTTCGTGATGCCCTGCGAGCCACTGATGAAAAGTTGCTAAAATCGGAGTTGCGCAGGATCGAGGATCTTGACGCTGCAGAGACCAGAAGACTTGACCAGCTTAGAGCGCAAGACGCGCGCTATAGTTCGATTATGGAGACGATGCGAAACGAGAAAATAGACTCAACGGCAAAGCTTCTTGCCAGCCAGTTGCAGGAGATTAAGTCAGACATCCAAATCGAGCTTCGCAGCCTGAACCAGTTTCGTTGGGAAAGCGGCGGAAAATCATCTGGCACAAACCTGATAGCGTATATCATCGTCCAGGTTGTTGTGAGCGTTGCGGCCGTTGGCAGCATCATTGGCGTTATGTACGCCATTTTTAAGGGGCACTGAGATCGATGCGCCATCTGATAGCACGATGCGACCGGGTCCGCCCAAACAACGGGATCAT
>Ga0247665_1000007_pt1 | contig 44742 bp, 70 predicted proteins | sample CNK06_metaG_FD_182716 | JGI IMG/M metagenome (GOLD analysis project Ga0247665, IMG submission 182716) | Soil microbial communities from Purdue University Martell Research Forest, Indiana, United States - CNK06 | ecosystem: Environmental > Terrestrial > Soil > Temperate forest > Bulk soil... | reverse complement strand
CGCGCCATGAATTACGCCTTAAGGATATAACGGGCAAAAGATTTGGAAGTCTCACCGTTTTGCGGTTGCATCCCGAACGGACGCAGGAGGGCCGTGCTCAATGGATTTGCAGATGCGATTGCGGGGAAACTGTTGTGTACGGCGGAAAGTGGCTTAGGAATGGGGATTGCGTCAGTTGCGGGTGCATCAGGGGGAAGGCTTCGATTACACACGGATTGACCGGAACGGCAGAACACAGAATTTGGGGCCTTCTCAACACAAGATGCCGATGCGACAGGAATCCCAGTTTCAAAAATTACGGCGGACGCGGCATAAAGGTTTGTGCGCGATGGAGGCGATTTGAAAATTTTATCAAGGACATGGGGCCACGTCCGTCTCCAAAACACTGCATTGAGCGCATTAACAATGACGGCAATTACGAGCCGTCCAATTGCCGATGGGGAACAAGAACCGATCAGGCTAGGAATCGGCGCACGAGTAGGCTGATCACTTTTAATGGGAAGACCAAAACTGCGGCTGAATGGGCCGAGGCTACTGGAATTTCGTCGAACACCATTAGGTCGAGACTCGATGTACAGGGATGGAGCGTATCCAAGTCTCTCACCGAGCCAGTTTAACGTAATTCTCATTCTTGGCGCAATTTATCCGCTGCCTCGCTGTCTATGATCTCTCCTAACTCAGTCAGGATGTAGAACGTGGACCCGGTAAGACCACCATTGTCCATGATGGAACACAGTAGGCTCAAGATAATAGGCATATTGGATCCTCGATCCACGCAGTACATAATGCATTTGGCATCTTCCAGTAATGTGTTTGGGTCACAGGCCATCTAGGATGTCGCAAAGGATTTTGATTTTAACCGCCTGCATGGCCCCAGGCGGGATGCAGCCCAGGATGCAACTAGCCTGTTTGGCTAGGTAATCGGGGTCACAGGGAAGGTCTTCCCCGTCACGGATGGCGCACAGAAGCAGAATCTCGACAGCCGCGTAGAGTCCACCAAGGGAGTCGTACTTGCAGGAAAAGCATTTGCTATCCTCCAGCAACTGATTTGGATCGCAGGCCATAGTTATGAGGCTTTCATAACTAGGTCATCATGGAGTCTTCCGTTTCGGAAGGCTCGCTGGACTCGCCTGTGTCTCCCTGGTCGCTTGGCCCTTCGTCATCCTTATTGTCGCCGTAAACGCACTTGATTACGGCTTCTCCGTCCTTGATGGCCGTAACCTCCACCGTTTCCTTGTCTCCGGGTTTAACATCCTTGTTGAAGAAGGACAGTGGCACCAACCCCATTTTTTCCTCTGGCGTACTATCGTTCTCCATGTCCATGTTGGAGTTATCCTGGGAGCCTTCGTCCTGCTGATCCATGTAGTCGCTGGCCATAAGTTATGCGGGTTAAAGAGGGTGCCACCAAGCCAACCCCGGATTGATGGCACCCATTGTGTGACTACCACCGGTTAGGTGATTTCCGGCGTGCAGGGAGTGTTGCAAGAATCGTAATCCTGAGTCGGATAACCAGGATCATCACTGCAATTGCTTATTTCCGGCACACAGAAGGGTTCGCGGCGATGCAGGAACACGTTGATGAACTCTGTGTAGAGCGGGCGAATGGCCAGCTTGAAGTCCGCGATGAACATGCCCTTGTTGCGGCGTTTGTTCTCGATGACGCAGCCGTTTACGTCTTCACCGAGGTTATCCATGACGAACTGCCATTTCCCGCCGAAGTTGCGGCTGCTGAATGGCATCTCGGGATTAACTGGCGTAGCGTCGGCTACGAGAGCTTCCAGGCCCATCTTATGCCAGATGTAGGTGATGGCGAATTGCGCCTTGTCGAAGTCCGGGTTTTCAACGCTGCCCAGGCCCGGGTCGCCACCCGCGCCACTGGTTACCTGATTGACATAGGGAAGGACGACCTGATAGCGGTAACGATTGGGAGCCGCGCCCGCGCCACGGTCAGCCACGAAATTGAACCGCAATCCCATCGGGTCGGTGCGAACGAGGTAATTACCGATCTGGCCGGAGAAGCCGTAACGCCAGAAAGCGTTGGCGCTGGACCATTCGGTGAAACGCCAGTTCCCGGCGATAGTCGGGCACGACCCGCCGCCCCCGCCGCATTGGCCACCCAACTTGTCCAATTCCCAGGCGGTGGCGATGTCGGTGACTAGTTCGATATACGGCGCAGTTTCCTTGAATGGGTTCTTGCCGCCGTAACCACGGCGCATGAGCGGCTCAAACCTCACCTGAAGCATCTGCGGGACGAGCTTAAAGACCGTCGTCGGATCGGCTGACGTGTCGAAAAAGATTTCCTCGTCACCAACCACCGTCCAATTGAACGTGAATAGAGTCATCGCCCGATTGGCGATGAACTTCTTATCGGCATGGTCCAACGCCCGCTTGCGCAGGAAATTGGACATGATGTCGGTCGTCGCTGGCCGCAGGATGTCGGAAATGATCTGGCGGAAATGCTCCTGGGCCTTCGTCACATGCATCATCTGGTCAAAGCAAAGGAGCGGCGTGGCCCAACTTTGTTCCTCCAGGAAATAAGTGATGCGCGTCGCGCCCCAGCCGATGCAATGCTCGGTCTTATCGCAAGGCGTGCCCACGCAGGAGGCGTACTCGGTCCGATTCCAGACCTTGGTGGTATTGGGGAAGACGTGCCGGAACCGGTCCAGGGTATGTTCAACGCCAGAATAGGCATCGAAAGTGCCCGTCTTAACGTTAAGCACCCAGGAATCGGTGGGCCGGATGTCGGAGAGGATCAGTTTGTCGTAGACCGGCTGTTGGTCTACCAAGAAATTGGTAAATTGGTCGCAAGATAAAATAGCCATAGCTTCAAAATGCAAAAGTTCATGGGAACGTGCGTTGAAGCCGGAGGCTTGCGATCCTTTTATGCCGAGGATGAACCGGCGAACCCGCTTATTAAGCGGATAGTCGAGCTAATAGAAGCTGCGGGGATCTATGTCAACAACCAAAATGGTCAGCGACCCATCTTACTAAGCATGGCTGCTACTCCGTCGATAGTAATATCGTTGTTGGCTGAGGCTTGTTTGCCTTTGCCTTCCCCATCGGTTGGCGCTGAATCGCCGTAGGCTTTAAGTGCCTCTTCCTTCTCGGCCAGCATGGCCTTGAGTTGCTTGTTTTCGTGCATCAGCACGGAGTAAGCGATGGCACGATTACGCAGTGCCACATGCTTCTTGATGACGGTGGCGCGTTGTTCCTCGGTGAGATTGGGGTCGTTGGCTTTGGCCGAGAGAGCATCAGCCACGAATGCGGCGGCTTTCTCCAATTTGCTGTTGCGTTCATCATCGCCTTCGACCGGACGCAGGAAATCGAATTTGCTCACCGATTCATCGCTGAACTGTTTCCAAAGCTTGGAATTGTTATCCTGAACGGCTTTGTGCTGCTGGGAAACTTGGTTCTGCCATTCGCCACCCTTGGACTTTTGCTCCTCCAAGGCTTGGTTTTGGGCACTGGCCAGATCGCGGATCTTGTCGATGTAACCGCGCACTTCAGCCACGTCCTCGGGGAAGCGGTTCTTAATCTCCATCCGGGCGGCGGCTGGATCCATATTGGCCAACGCGGCGATGTCCGCTGGAGTCAGATCGCGGGCTTGGGTTTCGCCGGTCTCGCCATTGGTGAACTTGACCTGCAAACCCTTAAGCCCGCTAATTGCCCGAGACCACGCTTCCTCGTAGGGTTTCTGGTATTTATCGACAAATTCCTGGCTCTTGGAATAATCCACGAATCGAATATGATTCTCCAATTCCTGGTTGCGCTTTTCCAGCGCGGTAAGCCGCTCGGTGATTTCCTTGGGCGGCTCGGTCTGCTTGGTGCGAAGCTCGGTGTTTTCCTGTTTGAGCCGGCTATTATCGGCCTTAAACTTTTCTACCAACGTCCAAGGATTGGTTTTCTTATCGCCCGGCTTAGGCTGGGCCTTCGCGGCCTCTTCCTCAACTTTCTTGTCCTGGACCTGTTCATCGGTAGCGGGCTCCTTTTGCTCAGCTGGTTTCTGTTCCTCAGTTGGCTTGGCTGGCTCCTCGCCCATTAGATCCCCATCTTCCGGCGCGGCCAATCCTTTGATGCCGGAAAAGGCCCCGTCCATCGTGTCCAATGGCTCAGCCGACTTGGTTGGGTCTTGAGGCTGTTTCTCCGGCAGGATTACCCCACGCCGGGAAGGTCTGGAAGATAAACCGGATGGCGCGGGGGCAGTTTTTGGCTGGCTGACCACGGGCGCTTTGGCTGGTGTGGCAGGGCTTGGGGCAGACGGGACAGGCTGGGCAGGAGCAGTGGACGGCGGCGGGGCACTTGGTGCGGCTGGCATAGTTCAACGTGTTGTGTGGTCTAAATTTCCGGTGGGTTGACGCGAAATGGGTTTGGTTGTTTCAGCAATGGAAAGCAGGTGTCGGATATAGTCCGTCGCACCCATGATCCGGTTATAGGCAGCGGCTTGTTCGGCTGGGTCCGCGATGTTCGGCATGGCCAAGATTTGTTCAAGGAGCGCGGCTTCACAAGCGATCCTGAATCCCTCGCTGACAACCAAATCTTGATGGGCCCGCGATTGTTGGACATTGGACTGAAACCGGGCCCTGGGCGTCAGGTTCATTGCGGCCCCTCCGCGAATCCAGCTATGCTTCTGGCAGTTGCTTCTTCGTAACCGCAAATCGAGTGAATCCACACAATTTTCTTTGGTACTCGAATGATTTTTCTACGTCCAGTAGAATTCCTTCCCGCCGTACCATGTCCCTCTGGCCTTCGTGCTCCCAAGCCGTACGTCATTCCAATTTTTCTCCAGCCCGCAATCTTGTAGATTCCGCCCCATCTTGGCGGCTCAACGAGTGTCTCAAAGGCCCTGACGAAATCACCGTAATCATTCAGCCATTCCTTTTTTACGACTTCCATCCAGTGCCTAAGGACATCGCTTGCGAGCGGTTGCTGGTCCATGGGCCGAGTCATTCGAAACATCGTATTGTTTACAATATGCCTTACTCCGGCCTGTTGCTCTTGCTTGCTTACGCTCAAAATCTTATCTCGCTTCTTATTGGCAAACATCGCGGAACCTGCCGAGATCCCTCCAACGGCTTTCCCGTCCCAATAAACAATATAATGCATCTGCCTTCCCACCGTACCTTTAGAGCCCACATAATGCTGCCTCCATAGGAGTTGAATATACGCATTTCCGAATGGAGCACGCTGAAGATGAAGCCCCTCTTGGGGAACGGCTAGATCACTGATGAAACTGCACGCCTTCTGGGCCAATTCAGTTTCCGAAATCTGTTTAAGCCGCGCCATAATTCATTACGGCTTCTCCTTAGGCTCCGCAGCCGCCTTGGCGTTCTCGCGTCGAATCTCGGCAGCCGTCTCGACATCGGTGGCGGCCACGTCGGTCTGCAACTCGACCTGTTGCCGTTGCATGTCCAACTGGTGTTGTTGCTGCTTTCGCTTCTCTTCGGCTTCCCATTGCACCTGCCGCTGAGCCGTGCGCTGAGCGTGACTCTCGCGGGTATTGGCTGCCTTGGCTTGGGCCTGCAATTGCATCCCTTGAATCTTGGCCAAGTCTTTCGGGTCTACTTGGGCTTGGCCGTTGCCATTCTGCTGCGCGGCAGCCTCCATGGCTTGTTGGAGCCGTTGCCCGTACGCCTTAACCATGTTCATCAACTGGCTCAGCCCATCGCCATACTGGCGCACGCGCTCTTTCTGTTCCTTATCCTGGCTCAAAATCTGGAGTTGCTCGCCAATGGTTTGGCCCACCGTCTGTAAGCCCACTAGTTGCTCTGGTTTGGCCATGGACTGCTGCTGTTGTTCGATTCGCTGCACGATCAGGGTCATCTCGGCCAGTAAAACCTCAACGATTTCGATGCGATTGGAGCGCGGGCCGAACTGGACGGGCAGTCCTTGCATCAAACTACCCATAGAGACCATCGCGTCATGCTTGGAATCAGTAACTTGGTCCTGCGTGTCGGGCACAAGCTCATCGGTCGCCCCGGAATCGTCGGTTATAGCCAAGGTGGACATCTTGAGGATGGTCCGCTGGGCTTCCGGGTCAAATAACGGACGCCATTCCATCAATTGCTGCGCGGTGGCCAGTTCGAGGGTCTTATTGCCAGCACCCATGACGCGCTCTGGCTCAATATCCCAGGCTTCCGAAACCAAGATTTCTGGTGGAACACCCTGTTTGAGACAGGCGAGGCGAAATGACCTGACATCGGCATCTCGGGAATCTTTTGCACAAAATCTGCGGAAAATCTCCTGATATTCGAAGGTCTGGTACTGATAGGCCTGTAAAAGCGCAGCAGAAATGAGCGCGGTGGTAGCGTTGAGTTCGGCTCGGACCTGAAAAGCAGTCTTTTCCACTTGGGGCCGGCTGAAATTGTTGTTTTGGGTGAAGGAAGCGGAGTTTTCATTGATGATCTGCTGGTTTTCGAGCAAACCCATCTGCGTGAAGGGCTGATTTGGCTGCCAACGCTCCTGTGGAGGCAAGAACTGCACCGTAGGATCAATGAGTCCCCGGCTGATAAGGTTAATTTTCAGGGCCCGCTCGGATTCATCGAGGGAATTGACCCGGAAATACATCATCAGCCCCTCGAAAACAGCCTCGTTGAACTTGCAGCGAAGGCGATTCTGCAAATGGCACACCGCGTAGAGCAAAAAACCCAGCGAACGGACCGCGTGATATCGGAACGGAGCCACAGCCGATAGGTCCGCGAACTGGAATTGGAGCACTTCACGCAGATCCATCGCGTATTTGCGGTCACCTGGGTTAAACAGGAACTGATTGCGCCCCCCGATGATGTTTTTATCCGGCATGGAGGTGCCCTGTGGCAAAACACCACCAACTCCCGGCTGGCCAAAGGCGTCCAGGACGATGCGCCGATTCCAGCCCTGCACCTTGTTGTCATCATTCCACCAGTAGAAATCCCAACAGGAGATGACCGGCACCGCATCGGAGGCGTACAGCCCCGAATCCTCCTTCATTCGCTGTTCCATCTTGTCTGGGCTCCAGACCTCCGGCCACGTTGTCCCCGAAAGTTGCGATGTCTGATCATCAGCCCATTTCAGGGCCGCTTTCACGTTATCCATCTGCCAACCTGGATCGACCTTCGGCCCGCTCGTGAGCCGGTAAAGCTCCATGGCTGTGTACGCCCGGTAAATGGCGAAGAAAGGCAGATTCTTCATCGTGAGCAATGTGCCACTAGGAATCATCACATCCTCGACCCCCAGAGCCAACGGGCACCAGCCGTAGGAATTCTCCCAGCAGGACGGGGCGATGCCGTGCAGGACGAGCAACGCGAACTTGCTGCGCATGTTCTCGAAATAGATCGGAGACCGTTTCATGCGCCGATTGATTTCGTTGGAGACAATCGTGCCCCATTTGGCTCGTTTGTGGGCCGGGCCGTTATCGGTGCGGGCAGTGAAGAACTTGCCCGGCTTCATAAAGGCATTGGAGAATTGCTGACGCGCCTCGTGACCTACCTTGGTTGATTCAAGAAAATTTACATTGATCGCGATGTTATTTTCTCTTTCTTCCGAGTCGAGGTAGGGAGGGGCACCGTCGAAAATCGCGTTAATTCTTGCCCGGTTTTGAGCCCTCGGAAAATCTGAAAGCCTCATGGCCCACGTTAAAGACTCAATAACCGATGCTGTCTTAAAATTCATAAGCTTAAAAGCTGCTGTCCAACGCGCACAAAGGATTGCACCGAACGCGCATGTTTTCTCGAATTACAAGGCTGGCACGCAACGCAAAGATTATCCACGGAATGCGGGCCGCCCTTGGACAGCGGAATGATGTGATCAAAATGAATAGATTTACCGCTGAATGTCTTGCGACAGTAGTAGCATTTGACTGCTTTTGATCCCCTGATGCGATTCACCCAAGTTTTTATTCCACGCAAATTGATGGCCGCTTCCCTTAAGGCTCGGCGTTTGTGGGCTGCGGCAATAGCCGCGCCTTTGTTCTTGTGATAATTCGCCCTGCACTTAGCCTTAATTCGTTCCTTGTTGCGTTGATAGTATTCTTCCCGATGAGCACGACGAGTTTCCCATGTGCCTTTCTGCCATTCTCGGTTTGCTGCTCGAAGTCGAATGGCGTGCTGTTTGCGGTAAGCACGCGAGCGTGAGCGAATTTTGTCTGCGTTTCGGGCATACCGACGCCGCCATTTTGCTCTGAGTTTCGGACGCATCTTTTCGTCGTTGGCCTTCATCCATGCCTTGTTGCGAGCGATTACCTTGGCCTTGTTCTGCTGACAGTACTCCTTCCACCACCCCGGCTTTGAGCGATCAATCGTTGAGCCTTCGCTGCTCGTTATTGAATCACGCTGTTCTTCAGAAGTCATCGAATATGGACACTAGGTAAACAGCGCCGTCCTAGTCAATTCTTTGTGGATGGCTTGCAGGATGACTTGCGCGACCCGCGGAACAATGCTGTTGCCCAATCCTCGAAGTCGGTGTACCCGGTGGGGTACCCCATCAGCCACTCGACCCACGTTGGGTTCAGTTGGCCATTGATGCCGTCCCACTGGAGTTGCTCCACCAAATTGACGCCTCTTGAGTGATTCTGCCTGCCCTGAAAGGCTGCCGAATCCTTCCCGTGCTGACTCCTGTAATGCCGGCTGCATGGTGTCGGCCATAGTTTCACAGCCGTTGATAGGCTTTCTTGCGTCCCTTTCTTCCCTTCCCGTCGAATCTGAAGCCCCTGCCTCGCTTCTGTTGCTGCTGGTGTGGGCCACAATCCAGACCCGATCTCGGCGGTGTGGGGCATCGACGGCACAAGCTGGAACAATAAACGATTGGACCCGATAGCCGAAGCTCTCCAGGTCAGCAAGCATTTGGTCGAGTTCCATGCCAATGATTCCAGGCACGTTTTCACCAAGCACCCAAGTGGGCTTGCATCGTCCAATAACGTCGCGCATTGCCGGCCAGAGGTGACGGTCATCAGCCTTGCCTCGTCGCTTCCCGGCGAGGGAAAACGGCTGGCAGGGAAAACCTCCGGTAATGAGGTCGCATCGAACAACTGGAACTGTGTGGATGTCTCCGTGGTTGGGGATGGTTGGCCAGTGTTTTTTGAGGATTTGCGATGCATAAGGATCAATTTCAGAGAAGCCGATGGTTTCAAATCCAGCCCACTGCGCGGCCAAGGCAAAGCCACCAATGCCACTGAACAAGTCTAAGTGCGTACATTTCATACGGTCAACGCCCGTGGGAATCCTAGGCTGCTCGTGTTATAGCGGTCCATGATTGGCTGCTCCATAGCGACACGTTTACGTTCTACGTGGCGCGGATGAAAGATGCAACGTGAAGGCGTGATGTCGGCAAAGGCGCGTCGCAACGTTACCCCAAGGTAACCTAGGAGCCAATTGTCCCAGCCCCCATTGCCGAATCTATACTGCTCGGGCACCGCTCGCCACGCCTTGGCCCAGATCCACGGATGAGCGCAGAAAAAGTCAGCGCCCAAGTCCACAACCTTAGCCGCCTCGAAGTTCGGTTTAGCCGGGTCGTATTCATAACGGCGACTGGTTAGCGCGTAAGCGCCCATGTGGAATGCCTTATCGGCCGCATCGACCAAGTTTCGGCCAACAACAATGTCAGCGTTGAGAACGGCTACTGGTTCCTCGGCTTGTGAGGCCACAAGGTAAAGCAGGCTTAGCGGCGGGAAATCAGGGCCCTCGATGAAGGTGGTGCGAGGGCAGGCCAATCGCCAGTCGAACGCACCGAAAAGGAAAATGCCCTGAAACACAGAACGCCACGAGTCGATGGCTAGGATCTGGTTAGTGGCCACTTCCTTGTTGTCGTCCAATGGCCGGTATGAGCTTATGGCGATCACAGAATGTTTTTCACTTCACTTAGTGGAATCCGGCCCATCACGTAATCCAAATGTTGCGCGTCACGGAAGCCATGAATAATCCATGCTCCATTCTTGATGGCTGCACGGCATTCGTTGAGCAGTCTCGGCAGGCGCATGTCGAGCGTGTTCCGATGGAACGAATTGACTGGCGAGAATGGAATTCTGGCGCGATCCAGAATCAGGCCACAATAACAATCGAGACTGCCGTTATCATAGTCTCCAGCGGCCAGAAGTTTCTCCCCTTCGTTGACAAATCGGATGCAGGTTTCCCTGTCCATCCACCAAGGCGTTCCGAAGCAGCGAGTCGATTTGGTCTTCCATTCTGGCGGGCACCACGCGGCCAAAGTCGAAGCAAAGCCGCCCGGATGCGGTGGCGGTTTGGAAATTATGACCGCATCATAATCGATCATCATGTAATCCGAATATCCTTCGCAGGTGTAGAGACAGTAGCGGAAGGTTCCGACCATCGTCCTGGCGTTATTGCCGGTCTTGCTATCTCGATACGTGCTGCGGCCGAGGGAGAGAGTCGCGATTGGCTCTGGCCATTTCACTGGCGCGTCCGTGCGATCAACCCCAAGCATGTCCAAACCAGATGCCTTCCAATAAGGCCAATGACGCTGGATATGCGGCTCCATCCCGCCATGGGCCTGAATGACAAGCAGGGTCTTGCTCATGGCGCATTCTTCACGATGAACCAGGACGAACACGGGCAGATGTAGAAAACCTTGGCATGCTGCTCAGTCCAGCGGCGAACCGCATTCTCCACTTCGCACCAATGCCCGCCATCGGTTGCGTTGTAAAAGTCGTGCCCGCCCATAAGGCCGCCTAGGCGAATCTTTGGCCACCACGCATCCATATCGGCAAGGACCGAAACATAGGAATGGTTGCCGTCGATATAGGCATGATCTAATTGACCATCTTTGAATTTGGCGGATGCGTTCACGGAGTAATCGCGGATGATTTGCACTCGTGAATCTTCGGCTGCAACCTGTTTGCAATCCAAGAACCATTGATCATATTTGGCCGGAGTTTCCTGGTTCTCTTTATAGACTTTGGCATCCTGGGCAATCCACGGATCGATCATGTGATAAACCTTGCCCTTCCATTGAGGAAGCACGATTCGGGCAAAGCCTCCAAAGGCACATCCGATCTCAGCCATCTCGCCAGTGAGTCCCATTTCGTTTAACCAAAATCCAAGGGCCTCACGTCGGTTTATTTGCACTGCTTTAGTGTGCGGTATCATATTATGCTCTTTCAACGATTCGATTCACATGCAGTCTTAACGCGCTCACGATTGTTGTGGCGCTTCTCACGCTCCCACTCGCGTATGACGCGGTGCTGAAGATACGCAATCACTACCAAGCTAACAAAAGCACCACAAAAACAGATAGCCCGAATCCACAAACCAATTAGCACCCAGTCAATCATTATGCTCTTTCAACGATCAAGTTTTCCTTGGTCTCGTGCACCGCAAAGAAGCCCATGAGCCGCAGGAACGCTTTAACGTTGGGCCTCTCCTCTGGTGAACGAATCTCCGTGCAAATGACCTTAGCCTTTCGCCACGCTTCCATTGGCTGGCTTTTGATGATGGCGAAGTCTTCCCATTCTGCATCCATGGAAATCAGGTCGTATGGACCCAGCGGCCACAGATCGTCCATGGTGATGCAACTGACCATGGTCAGCAATTTGCTCGGGTCCATGACCGATCCGCTATTCTTTAGGTCATCATTGATCGTAGTGCTCCAGGAGCGATCTTCGTACAAATCCACCCAGAGCCGACGTAAACCCGCCTTTGGCGCGAGGGCCGCGCAAACCAACGTCGCTCGATCACTGAATTGCTTACAGTTTTCGCAGAGCGATTCGAAATTTCCCCAATGCGCCTCCACCATGACACCGCTCCAGCCCAGTTCGAGCAAACGGCGCGTGTTGCTCATGTGAATGCCATCATAAGCGCCGATGTCGAGGAAACGGCCGGGCGGTTCTTTGGCGAACAGTTTTACTAGGAACTCTTCCTCGTCATTCTGAGAGTACATAGCGTTTTACGGGATGTGCTTCCAACTCTGCCTGCGGACAATTTTCCAAATACAAGGCCACCAAACTCCGTACTGCTTTCCAAGTTGAACCATTGAAAAACGACCAGACTGAAATTCACTCCTAATTTTGATGACCTCTGTTTCGGACAATTTTGACATCCCATTACGCTCGCCTTTTTGCAGCCGACCTTTAACCCAAGCATCTTTTATATTATCTGCGTCTGTTCCTTGTGAAAGATGCTTTGGATTTACGCACTTGCGATTGTCACAAGAGTGCATCACGAGCAGGTCTGGATCTATTCGGCCGTTAGCCAGAAGGAAGGCTAGGCGATGGGCGAGATAATGGACGTTGGCAATCGACAGACTGCCATAGCCGGTACTAAGAAAGTTTCCAGTCCATTCCCAACAGTCATTTGTTCGTCCCTTGATGAATTGCTCGTGGAATCTGGTTTGCCAGCCTCTTGGTTTGGGGCCACGGCTCCCACTGCCCTCTTTCAAGTCGGACGCAACGCAAAGATGAACTCTAATTCGCTTGCTCATGTGATTTTTAGAAGTTGATCGGGGGTGCATTCGAAAGGCTCGCCGCGAAATGTAGGGCGCTGAGGAATGTGCGGCGGCGAGTGTGACCAAAACTGACATATCTTTTGTTTTGGCCAGCCGTTTTTAAACTCAGCCGTGTCGATTAAGTGATATTGTTTCCGCAGATGCTCCAAGTGCATTACAACGTTGCCTAGCGTAACGAATTCACAGAACCCATTTGGGTACTCCTCCCGGCAGGATTTGATGTAATCATCCACCGGCTGCTTGGTCTTGGTCACGATTGCGCCTCTGGCTTCAGCATAAACGTTTCGGTGGTGCACGGCCGGATGGCGTCTCATGGTTTCGTACAGAACCGGAAAAGGCAAACAGTCCTGCGTGACTTTCTGCCAAACACCAACGTCAGGATGTTTCTTGGTGAGTGTGGAGAACCTCTCGTAATATAGGACCGGCTTTCCATCCACGAAATAATCGTCGGGCGTCACTGGTTCGGTGAACAGGCAATCGCTGTCGGTGTGCAGGATAAGATCGGCCCCAGGGCACCATTGATCGGCACGCATGATTTGCGCCATGTGCCAGGTCATTCCTCTGCCGGGCCATTCATCGCCAAGGCAGATTTTATGGGACGCGGAATTTTTGATGTGATCTGGCAGCTGCGATTCTTGACCCCGAGGAATCAGGACCGTGACCCCAGAAAATCCGCTGGCGAACTTGGATGTGGACTGAAGGCAGTACGATAGCCACGAGAAATGTTTGGCGCAGGAGACGATGAAAATTTCGGTGCTCATTTTCGTTCGCGTAATCGGTCTATGAGTGAACCGACCTTATCTCTGTGGAAGATTACTGCCTCGTGGGGGATCTGGCGCAGAAGCGGACTGTTAGGTGGAAAGCTAGGCAATTCTCCAGCACCATCTGGCATCAGTTTCCCACGACTCACAGCCCACGCGAGACACCATAATTTACTGTCGTAAACATTGGCACCCAGCTCGTCTTTACACTCAGTATCAAAAGCGTTGTTGCAATGGCTCATGGTACGCGGGAGCAGTTGCGGAGTATTGGCCGGATAAATGGAAGTTCCATTGACGTGACCTTGGGTGGGGACAATAGGGCCGCAGAATGGCTTCCCGCATCGATCGTACTCCATCTGTAGTTCGTGCAGCCAGGAGGAACGCAGCGGCACGCAATCGGCCTCCAGCCACAGCCACGGTCTGCCCATGTCCTGCATGATGCGAGCGGCGTGTTGCCATGCTGCGGTTTGAGGGAACCGAGTGGCCTTCGGGATTGCGTACGAAGTCTGATGCACCTTAGCAAAACATGCGCTGGCCTTTGAGGCGATACGCGAGACTGAGCCACGCAGAGTGGTTTGATCGTAGGACAGCAGGGCTTCGTGAGATTGAGAGTTCCCGAGTTCGAGGATCCAATCGAGCATTTTAAGCATCAGGTCCGCGTCCATGTTGCAGACGGGCAGCACGACTACAAAATCTGTTGCTGCGGAGAGTCCCAGCTTGTGGGCGACAAGGCGTTGAAGAGAGCCGTCCTTGTTTCGGTGGAAAACGACAGCGCCCTTGCGGAGATGATCAAGAGTGCGGACGTTGTGGGCTTTAACTGGACCAGTGAGATCGATTGATTTGCGGAATGTTGGAGGCGAATCCTTTTCGCCCCAAAGATGATGAAATAAATGACTATCCTTGGCCAATGGCAAAATCGCTTCAGCCGCCGACACGTCCCAAGCCAGATGTGGCTGGTTGCCGATAAAGGGACTAATCAACTCGAAGGCACTTGGCGGATAAACAGCCACGCCACTCAGGAGCCGACGAGGCAATCCCGGCTGGTTGCATTCATAGATGTGGCCAAGGAAATCGCCGTGATATTCGGCCTGGATGCGCTCAAACCAATTGCGTGAGAGTGGCACGCAGTCCGGCTCAAGCCAAAGGAACGGTTCGTTTAGTCGCTGACAATGCTCGGCGGCTTTCCAGAATAAGGAATTGGCACCCCTGGGCCAGCCGCTGACTGGTTCCTCTGTTGTAACGATCTGAACGAACCTAAAAACGCGATTGGCGGCGGTCAGGACCTCGACGGCTTGGCCCCAGTCCACGCCAGCATCCACAGCCAGAATTGCCTTCGTGGCGCTCTTGTCGCCCAACTGCTCCATCCAGTAAAGCAGATCGATGGCGTCTTGGGCGTCACCAGAATGGAAGGGAAGGACGACCTGCATCTCACGGCATCCTCGACGGCGGCAGTTTGCTCTGGGCTAGGGCCATCTCGGCATTTTGCAGCAGGGCAATGGCTAGTGATCGGGTGTGCTCCGGGCGCAGGGCCATTTGCAGCACCGGCTTGCTGAACTGGATCATCACAGAGCCTTCCTTGAATCCAACATCGACCCGCAGGCCGGTCGCGTCATCTTCAGGAGTTGGATAATTGATCGGGATATTATTCATTAGCTGTCTGTGTTTGAGCTTTGATCCGGTCGTATTCCTGTTCGAGTCTTCCTAATTCGCTGCGCTTTCCCAGCACCCAACTGAGCACATCATCAGCACTGGCCAGACTGAGAGCACTTCGCTCGATGGCTGCCGCTGGTGCGCCACTGGCCTGAAGGCTGGCCATGGCCATGCGCAGATTCTCCTGCATCCGCACAAGTTGTTCCTGAGTTTTCATGGTTTCTCTAAAAGCATCCTCTTCAGCGATGGTGATTTGCGTTTACTCCTAGCGAATGGCTCAATGTCGCCAGACGGCCAGCCTGCTCGCCGCAATCGACTGTGCAAAGACGTTATCGGCACACCTATTTTTCCAGCGGCATCGGTCACGGTCATCCGTTGCCCCTGATAGATTATCCACCGCGTTTTGAACCGATTTTTTGCACTGTCAGAAAAAGAAGCCCAACGACAATTATTCGGCTCGTAATTTCCATGCCCATCAATTCTGTCGAGCAATGTGCGCGGCGGGCGTTCTCCCATATCGGCAAAAAAGTTGTCAAATGAATGCCAAGCCTCATGCAATGTAATTCCCCTTCCGCCATAATTCCCCCAGTCCTTGAATTTTGGATCCAGACAACGGCGCTTCATGCACATCCATGAGGAATAAGTACGAGATTGCTTGGCTTTAACCGTGTGCCCGTGCTTGAACGTGTGGCAACGGACGCATTGGCGCGAAGTTCCGCCGAGCAAATCGTATCTGTAAACTGGCTTCTCCTGCCCGCATTCGCATCGGCACAAACAAAATTGCGATCTGCCATCGCCAATAACTGTCCACTTGCCAAACCTGCGTGCTTGAAGGTTAGCGAGCATGATTTCTTTCCTCTGCGAGAATCCAGCAGCAATCCGCCAGCCGTTTTTTCAATTCGTCGTCAGTGTGAGCCAGCACATGGGCCAACGGTGTAAACACTTTCAGCGGCAATGGGCAGTCACATGCGGAACAGACCGTGAGCTTATCGTCCTGAGCGGTACGCAAAGACAAGTCGTTCTTGATCTCCAGTTGTTTCCTGATCTTGTCGGCAATCTTGCCCGTGAAAAAACTTTTCCAATCCCCGCCATCATTCTTCGGGCAGGTCGCGCAAACATTCGCTCGATGTTCTGCCACGGCTTGATCGACAGGCTTTCCCCCGTTCCCGAGCCAATCGATAAGTACTCCCACTCCAGCCGCAACTCGCCTAATTCCCCCTCCCGCAGCATTTCCGAACCTGTTTTTTTTTGATCCATCGGCCACGTAGCGTTGCATGGGCATTTCTTCCTCAACGAACTCGTTCCAATTATGTGCCCTGCAGCGAGCCACGTTCTGTTGCTCTACGTCGTGTTGCACACTCGCCATATCCAGACCGAGATTGTGTTTCTCGCAAAGATATTTGTTGGCCTTGCGCCGGGCCAATTCCTTTTGGCAGATGGTGGAGAATGAGCCTTCGTCATCCTTCTTCATGCCAAAGACAGGGTTGATATACCTCCAGCCGTAAGGCGGGAAGGCTGAGAGGCTTTTCATTCTGGCCATAAGCGGGGTTAAGTAGTGCCCATCTGGAGGTATTGGCGCAAGTCCGAATCGGAAAGCGTCTGCACAAAGACATCGAAGGCGAACCGATCCCAAGAGGAGGAACACCTAGTCCAGTAGGCTTGGATCAGTAGGGCGCGGGTCATGTCTTTAATCAATGGGCTCGACCTCGATGAGGGTGCATTCGTCGGCTTTGCTTTCAACCTTTCGCTGGCTGACCTCAAGAATGACATCGTGCGCCGTGTCATTTCGTATGAAGCCTGCATATCGGAGGCAGTCAACATGGTATTTCGGGCAAAGGTTATCTGGATCGATGAGGCGACGCCGCAGGCTGATAATGCGGATGCGAACGCGATCTGGATTTTCTTTTTCTCCTTTATCCTTTGCCAATGGCTCATCCCGAACAGCGCATTGAGGCTGGGAACCGGGTGCTTGATTATCAGCACGATCTTTTGCGTTTCGCTTGATGAAGGATTCGCTGGCATTGGGCATTCTTCTGAGAATTTCGTTCTTCGTCACGCATTGTGAATCCAATCAGGAAAAAACCCAATGGTCCAGTCTGCCCTTGTAGGTAAAACTACGGACTAGCGCAAGAGCCACTCCATCATGTAGAAGTAGGCCAACATGAGAACGACTAGTCGGAACGGGGCTTACGGCGACATGCGGCTCTTGACCTTTGCTGGGTGTGTCTTTGGCATCGCCAGCTTCCTGGCGGTCGTGATCATGTGGTTTGTGCGGATGCTAGTTTTATGAGCAACGAAGAACGATTCTGCATCGCTTATTGGGATTGGAAGCGGGGGCTGCGCCATGATGAACCCAAGCCTGCTGATTATGGCCTGGACTTCTGGGCGGGCGAGGCGTTGGCTCGCCAGTGCCATGCAGAATTCGAGAAGCGCAAGATTAACCAGATTTTGAGCAGCCTGCCAGCGGCATGAGCCGGGAAGAGGTTGACATACTAATCGTAAAACACGCAGCCGAATGCGTGCAGGAACTCCTGAACACAGTCCGCATCAATGATGGCGTGTCTTGGTTCTTGATTATTGATCGGAAAATGCATCGACTCGTGCAGCACATGCAACGAAAGCAAAAGCGCAAATGAAAATCCTTCTCCCGTTCCTAGTCGCCATCACCGCCCTCGCCCAATCTCCACCGGCCGCACCGCAAAACCTGCGTCTGGCTAGCACCACCACCACAGACATTATCCCGCTCCCAGTAGTCGCCACTAATGGCCTGTTCATGGCGGTGTGGTATTCCCCGCCTTACGTTTTGCGGACAAATGCCGTCTATCAGCCTGATTCTTTCATCTGGCTCCCGGAATACAGCACAGACGGAGTGACTTGGAATCCCGCGCCGGATTTGATTTACCTACCACCGCGAGCAGTCCGTTCGCCGCCACAACCCTGCACCACCTGCCTGCATTTTACCCAGACGGCCTCCGCTTCCGATCAGTTACGAATCCGGCGCATGCCCTACTAAATCCAAATTTATGACAAATGTTCTGGTCGGCTTGACCATTATCAGATTCTTGACTAATTCCGGGGCGACCACGGTCTGCTCTGATGGCAAAGGTGGGATATGTAGGGAGCAGCGGTACGTAGTGAGCGCCGAGGTCTCGATAAGCCCTAAAGACGCAGACGGCCAAGCCGTGCCGTATAATTCGGCCATCATACCATGGAGTGTCTATGCAAAAACATGGACGCCATCCACGCCTCCGCTACCACCGCCGCTGCCATTGCGGACCAAACCAATGCGCCAAACGAACTTTACGCCATCCTCGTCATTGACTGATCCGGGAATGCTCCTGTCAGCCGCATCGGTGATCGAGCCGGACTGTGAGTGCCCATTCTTCAGGGTCTCCTTTACGGCTCACACCAATCGCATTTATTCATTCCAACGTTCCCGAGATTTAATGACTTGGGAATTACGCCCACCGGAGGTTGATGGGGAAGAGGGCGTCATGGGATTCTTCGATGTCTTCGAGGGTGGAGCGATGTACCGAATCGCATCCCGAGAAGGCGTTTTGCCGCCATAATCCACATAAACCATAACCCATGAGCGAACCAGTCACAGAACCCACTCCCGACGCCCCTTCACCATTGCATCCAATTATGAAATACGGGCTGTCAGCTATTATCGGCGCTGCGTTGGGCATCCCAACCACGCTGTTCTTTTCCAAGCCTGCGCCCGCCCCAACAGTAGCGGCAGTTAAAGCGCCCACCCTTCCCCGCCAGATCCAGATCGTCAGTCTCTTTGATTGCCAGTACATCACCATCAATGAGCCGTTCTTCCTGTTACATCTGCCCACCTGCACCAATACCCATCACTACAGGCAATGAACGATGAGTAGTCCATATCCCAATTTAAGCCCGCAGGGTGAACGTCTTTTTGATCCGTCGGCCATTGATAAGGATATGCAGATTGAGCGACTCCGTGCGGAATTTGAGACTGGGCTACGAATCATTGCCCAGAAGGATATGGAGATTGCGCGGCTCAAGGAACACATCCAAAACATGATGGATGAGGCCATGAAGATTTTCGCCACCTACCTCAACGTACCTGAATCTCGGGCCTTGCAGGAACGCTGGGACTCACTCAAGAATGCGCCATGAAGAAATTCCTCGCCCTTGTTCCTCTCCTATTCTGTGCCAGCGCCTTTGGCCAGACCACCAACCTCACCTTTGTCTGGGACACGCCTGCGGGGGCCACTGGCTACCGTTTCTATGAACTCTTCGGACCCAACCGCACGCTCCTGGGCACATCACCCACCAACGGCATCGTTATCCCCAACTGGAACATTACTGTGCCCCACACAGTCACCGTGACAGCCACTAACGCCATAGGCGAATCCCCGCAGGCTACCCCACTGAATGTGCCGGCTGCGCCTGCCCCAGTCCAGAACCTGCGGCTCATCCCACTGACCATCAACAGCGCCGTGCCGGGGGTGATCGAAATTAGCCGCGACCTGATCGACTGGAATCAGCGTATCCGATTGGCCTCGGCTGGTCCGGGGGCTGTGGCGGTCACCTGGGTCCAGTATCCGACCGAGCCGCTCATGTTCATGCGCAGCAAGGCCGGGGCAACCTTCACCGCGCCACCACTGCCAACAAGGTAACCCATGTCACTACCTCTACTTTTCTGGGTTGTTTATATCATCAGCATCCTCTTTGGCTTCTGGAGCAGTTGGCCAATCGGCCCCGCCAACGCCAAGCCACTGAGCCTCACCCTAATCATCTTCATCCTAATTGGCCTGTTGGGCTGGCAGGTATTCGGGGCGGCGGTGCATAAATGAAACGACGCGCCTTCCTTTCTGCCACGGCTGCCCTTTGTGCGGGTGGGCCGCTGTTGCCGGCCGTGTTGGCAAAAGGCCCGATTGGTGATCCCATCCCGACCCGCGCTTTTCCTCAGACCAAGTTCCATGTCGTGGTGGCTTGCGAATGGCCCACCGAAGGTTCGTTAGGTGATGTGGTGATTCGCCAGTTTGCCACTGATGATAGCGGCGAAATGTGGAAATTCATTGAGCAGTATATCGACAAATGGCCTGATTTATACGAGTTGGCCATCTTCGTGGATGGTAAACTCTGGAATCTTCCGACCCTGCCTCCGCTGATTCAGGAACACTGGACCAAGCGCCTAATCAAAGCCCCTAAATGAATCCCCCGGGCCAATCCTGCGGCAATTGCCGGTTCTCTGAACCCCGAGGCCACTACGATCTTCTTTGCAGACGCCATTCTCCCGCAGCAAATCCAGAGAACGGTCTGCCCCAATGGCCACTGGTATCCGAGTCTTACTGGTGCGGGGATTGGGAGGCCAAAGGAATTCCAAAAAAAGTTCTTGCAGATCCTGTGGCTCAGGATTAGGACTTCATCATTGTGAAGTCAGTAGTCGAACAAAATTTGCCTGATGGGAACACCACGAGAGGCCCCGTGCCCATCCTCACTGGCTTCACACCTAAGTGCGTCGAGGGCGGGCCCAATCCCCTTTTCAGGTCAGGCACGAGTTCCAATCTTCCGCAGGGTTCCATCTACCCTCACTCCTCTTGGACCTGCTCTGACCTGTCCTTACCCTTTGGTTGGCTTGCTTGGGCATGGTGCGGCGGGAGAACCGCCGACCTCACCCTTGGTCTCCCCCTGTACTTGAGCATGAAACACCTCACAAGCCAACCTATCCCCTTTACGGCAATCCCGAGTTATAACATGGGCATTTACACATCCAACGAGAGTCTTGCTCAGAGAAGAGAAGAGACCTTCGGGTTGCGGCTGTGGCCGCATGAGCCCTCGGGATTGCCTGCTCTAGTCAATGCCAGCACGCGATTGGGATAAACTACGCCGCCAAGACCGGGCCAATGGCCATTACCATTCCCTGACTGGCCGCGATTATTCTGCCCCCGTCCGAAGAAAGAAACGTCGCCACAAGCCCCGCCGCTCTGCCCCCAAATTCCTCCAGTCCAAACCGACCACCAAACCCATCCCGGCTGACACCCGCTGGCTTGTCATCCAAATCGAGGATTCCTTTGCCACCGCTGTCTTTGTCCGCAGAGCCAATTGCCCATCCTGGCGCTGCACCGGCACCGACCACCCATCCATCTCCTGGTTTACCGGCGTGGTGCACATGCACATTATCAGCGATTGGATCACTCGCCGTCATTACCCCTTTCGTTGGCTCTATAAAAACCCCGTTCGCACAGCATCCAATCAGCGGACCGAGGAAACCCCGGCTGCCTCTTTGCAAGGGTCATCCCCCAGCCCGGAATCGTCCCATAATACGGGTCCCTCGTTAAACTCAATCCCTAGCGGTGTGTCGATGCCCGGCGCACTTCCTGCCCCTAGGCTGGCGCAGACTGGCGTAACCACGTCCTTGCTGCTTAATTCTTCGCATCCCCTCCTCCCTACCGCTGTGTAGGTCCGTGGCGGGCAAAGGCCCCCAGCGCCACGTCAGGACTGCGAAATCGCCCTCGATGGGTGATTTGTCGATATGCCACAACGCCAATACAGCCTTATGTCCATTACGCCATACGGCCTGTAGCCTAATGGGACTCCCGTGTGGGGAGGGCGGGCCCCTTATAGAAAGAGGGCCCGCTCTAAAAGCCCCCTACGGCATGGGAGGGTGGGGACGGTCTGGCGCGGAAAAGAAGATTCCTTACGTGCGCGTGTGTGATTACGATCCAGTGCTGCCTGTCGGCAGGTCATTGGGATTGATCGCCAGCAACGCTTTGTGAGCGGATTGACGGCCACGGCGCAGTTCACGCAGTGCGGCCAGTTCAGGCCTGAGAGCGCCAGGCAATGGCTTGCCGTCAAGCACGCGCTTGGATTCTTGAACGCGAGACCACGCGGTGGCGCAAGAGGCGCGGGATTGTGGCGGAGTTGCGGGGTCTAGGATCGTTTCTGCCAACACCCGCTGAATTGCAATGGCTTGATTACGCTCGCGACGCTGGCCTCTACGCGGTTGCGGGCTTGGTTTAGGCGGTACTGTGGTTGCGGTTGACATGGGATAAGGTGGTACGCTGCGGATGAGGTAAACGCAAGCTTTGTGGCATGAAGCGTGCCGAGTGAGTTGGGTAAAAGTACGGACTATGCAGCGAATGGGCTTTGTGCGATAACCAAAGAACCGGAGCGGATGAACCGCTTTAGAACATCATAAAGACTATGAGCAACACAACGACGGAGACCAAGGTCAGCGAGTTTGAGGTAATCGACCACGGCATAGAGCACGCGCAATACTTTCAGGGTTGCGGCTGTTCTTACACGAAGTTTGATCGGGTAGTGACAGGATGCGGCGAGAGCGCGGCTGAAGCGTGGGACGATGCTCTTGAGCAGATTGCGATGGAAGGAATCGAATTTGCGGCTGAAGGCACGGAGGATAACGCGCTCTACACGTCAAAGAAAGCGACAGAGGCCAGTGTGGCAAATCATCTTGCCAAGCAGGGAATCGAGCTGGGCGAGGATGAGGATTGCGAATTGTATTACTACGTGAGCATTCGCTTTAACACGGTCAACACACAGAAAGCAGGTGCCCAATGAAGCCCGTCCACACTCTCGGGAAGGTTCGATGCAAAAGAACCGGGCAAATGGGCAAAGTTGTTTCTGCCGACTATTACGCGATTACTGTTCTGTGGGATGATGGCAGGAAGACGCTGGAGCAACGTGCCACCAAGGACAGCTTGCCACTGGCCTTAGAGCAAGCGACAAACCCCAACGCCGGGCAGGAGCAAGCCTACCCGGCCGGCCGATGGACGGGGGGCAAGTCGTGAAGCTTAAGCCTACGCCGAAGCATCCGATCAGGGTTTATGATGTCGTCCATGTATGGCGCGGCATTTATTCGGTTTGCTGGATCGATGAGTTGAACTACCCAAGAGCATTTACAAGCCTTTATCGGCGCATTACTGGGCAATGGTTTACGGGTGAAGTGCATCCGACAGGAGTCCATGGTCAACCGCTGCGGGTTGCCCCTGCGATAATCGCCATTGCCCTGGAGCAAGCTTCGACTTTGACCGTGCCGGATAACCAATGAAGCCGCACACTTGCCGCGAACCAGACACTTGTTGCAGCCTAGAAATTGCCAAGGGAATGCTACAATGAACACACAACTTGAACCAACCCAGGAACAAGAGCCCGCGCCAGCATTGCCCGTGTCGGTGCGTTTAATCCAGGAAGCCAAGGTTCGGCATGTTGCCGAGCTGGAGCTATTGCGGTCGTTGGCCGGCATCATCGACAAAGTGCCGGAGTCCATTGCCCTGAAATGCTCGATTTATAAGGAGAGCCTGGACTTCAACAACCTGCTGCGCGATGAGGCGCTGGCTGTGATCGGTGCGTTGGGTGCGGGCAAATGGACTAAAGAGGTCAATTTATCAGATCCGTCGATGGTCGATTACAACACCGAAATTGACGGCAAGAAGGTCAGATTATGGGCAGCGGCCCCGCCTGACAGCTGCCGGGTGATCGAGGTCGAGGAGGAAGTGCCCGCAACCCGGATCGTGCGCCGTAAATTGGTCTGTTCTGGCTCCGAAGCATGAATACAGAAGCACAACGGATCGCAATTGCGGAAGCCTGCGGGTGGAAGAAAGAGAGCAACGGCATTCGTTCGCTCCCCGATTACCTCAATGACCTCAACGCCATGCATGAGGCAGAGAAAGTGCTCTCTAAGGATGATTGGGACGATAAATTCTATCACTGGATCGGCTTCGTTGTAAGCGGTGGGCGCGAAGCTCAGCTTTGGGAGTACCGCAAGCTTGTTGTTCATGCCTCTGCCGCCCAACGCGCCGAAGCGTTCCTACGGACTATTGGCAAATGGAAAGACTAAACCCAAATCTTATGAACCTGAAAAACTACACTGTTTATTGTGAATTGCGCTCAGAGAATCCAGTGGAAGCAAAGGCGCTATTTGCCGCCTGTCGACGGTCTTACTCGCCTAGAATGTGCGGCTTAATGCCCAATAACGATCAACTAGTTGTGATCCAAAAGACTGAAGCCAAGGACTTTGTGCGCGGCATTATGGACGATGTGGACTTGGGCCAACACGACAAATGGTTAATAACCAAGCTCTTGTCGGAATGGATGATCGGCAACGTCAGAGAGGAAGCTTGCGCTCAATGAACCTGCGCCAACTGCGTAAGAAAGCCCGAATCAGCCTCAAGGCGCTGGCTGCTGAGATGGGCATTAGTCCTAGCAAGGTGGCCTGTATCGAACGCTGGCCTTTGGCGGATCCGACTTGGGCCGACCGCTATGTCGAGGCTCTGGCCCGTCTTACCGCATGAGCCCCCGGGATTTTGAGGCCATTATGGAAATTCTCTCTGATTTGGAGGGCGGTTATCTTGAGCCTCGAATTGCCGAGCAGTGGCGGATCAAGCTGGAGCACATCTTAATGAAGCACGATTATTTCAAGTGCGACATAGCGGCTTGCAACTGTGGAGGATGGCACAAACGGCAAAACGCATGAAAAACTCCTATGATTGCCCTAGGTGCGGGGAGGAGATCCTCGTGGACCCAAACCAAGACGCGGTGAAGTGCGAGGGCTGTCAGACACAACTGAAGGTCGAGGCTGATGCGGAGCTAATCGACGGCTCTTGGAAAGACCGGACTAGCCTTATTCCCATTAAAACGGCATGAAAGTCATTGCGCTAGAGTTCATTAAGGGCGGATTTACCCACAAAGTGATTGATCGCCGTGGCATGGTGCTGCTGGTCGAGCGCAGGCACGCCGATGTAGAGCATCCACACTGGGAAGTCATAAAGGTCCGCGTAAGCCCTGAAAGGGTCGTGTTTGGGGTTCCCCGCCCCGAATGCGAGGTATACCCGTCAAGCGAGGACTGGGGCAAACGCGGCTGGACTTACACGACTTTGGAGGATGCCCGAGCCAAGTTCGATTCACTGACTACATGAACCGACGCGCATTCATCTCTAAGACCGCCTTGACCGCGTTGGCGGCTCCATTTCTCCCGACAGCCTTGGCAACAACGCCTGCTGCGGTTGCGCCAGCCAAGCCGTGGCATTGGCGCGGCGAATGGAGGCGGGGCAACCGAATCCATGTCGAGGAATCGGATAACGTGGGCGATTTACTGGACTTTATCGGTCTTGAAGAACACTGGAATGGCGAACTCAAAATCTGGCAAAACGGTAAACTCATCTACACTCGGCGCAAGAATCGACTCTATGATTGACCCAGACCAAACCCTAGACATCGGCCTACCGGCCGACGTTGAACACCAACAGCCAGCCATGAAGATGCGCGGCCCCGAGATAGAGCCAATGCTTGCTCTAGTCGAGCGAGCCACTAGGGATTCGACCATTGACGTGGAGAAAATGGAACGATTGCTCGCCATGGCTGAGCGATTGCAGGCTAAGCGGGCTGAATCGGAATACGACCAAGCCATGAACGCGGCCCAAAGCGAGATGTTGCCGGTAGCCCGGGATAGCGATAACCCGCAGACTCGTAGCCGTTACGTGTCCTATGGGGCGCTTGACCGGGCCGTCCGGCCCATTTATACGGCCCACGGGTTCAGCTTGTCCTTCGGGACGCGGGCCACCGGGCCGGATAGGGTAACGATAACGTGCCGAGTCAGCCATCGCGCCGGCCACACCGATCGGGTTGAAATCGAAATGCCAGCCGACGGCAAGGGTGCTAAGGGTGGCGACGTGCAGACCAAAACCCACGCAACTGGTTCAGCCGTAAGCTATGGCATGCGGTATCTGCTGAAAATGATCTTCAACATTGCGGTGGGCGAATACGACGATGACGGCAATGCAGCGGCGGGAGCCAAGAGACAGCAATACACCCCGAAGGCTGCCCCTACTCCTTTCAAGCGAGCCAAGCCAGCGTCACCAGCGTCACCAGCGTCACCCAAGGGCCTCGCCAGCGTCCTAAATGCCTTTATGGAACGTTGCAAGGCCAAGCTCGTAGAAAAGGCCAAGGCCAACGTCGTAAACCTCCCATATTGGGATATGTACGCCCAGGACCGGGGTTGGATTCTGCCAAACGAGACCATTGAGGCGATCCTGGGCAATCCTGCCCAGGTGTTCGTGCTCGATTACAACAAAGACGTTGCCGGTAATACCCCAGCCGTCACCGAACAATTCCTAGCGCATGAAAAGGCCGTCATGTCCTTGGCGGCAGAACACCCGGTGGAAGGCGCTATCCAAGATGGTGTTGGACCAAACTTCGAGGAACCCGTAAGCATCGCCGGAACCAAGGACGCCTCGGCTCAAGGCTGCCCCAATTGCGGGCATAAGGCGGTGGTCATGTCCAAGGATTACGACGGCATTCTTGTATGCCAAGCCTGTGCGTGGCAATGGGATGTGCAAACAGGCGACTATTTTGAGGAACACGAATGGCAGAAGGTCATTTGTCCAATTCCGCCGCCAGGAACGACGAAGCGGGATTATGACCAGCAGCCGATGACGCTGGGGCAGGTGTTCCGGGTGGACAACAAGAGGGCATACGGCCTAACCATGAATTGCAGCGAGGCCAAGGCTAGGTTGGGCCGAGATTGGAAGGGCAAGCACTACGCGCCCTCCGATGCCGACATTGCCTTCGGTCGAGCCTGCGACCAAGCCAAGGTCCACATGGAACAAGCCAAGGAACAGGGCGAACCAGACAACGAAATTGACCAACCTTTTTGATTTATGGCGCATTTTTATACATCTGACGGTCAACTGGTTGACGGGTTAAGGGCAGCGCGGCTCGTACAGGCAGTGCCCTCGCCAACAACAATTTTGTCGATGATCAAAGGCCCTGGGCTCATCGAATACTTCAAGCGCCAGATGTTCGAAGCGGCCGTCACAACGCCGCGCAATCCGTCCTGGACTGACAGCGAGCATTACGATGCTTGCGTGCAATGGAGCGAACAGCACAGTGTGGCAGCCCGCGACAAGGGCCTTGCGCTGCACAAGATCATCCAGGAGTTCCATCAAAGCTTGGTCGGCAAAGTCATGCTCCCTATCGCGTCGTTGACCCCTGAGTTGGCGGCCGGATACGACCTTTACCTCAGGTGGTACGAGAAATGGGTGAAACGAACATTAATCGTCGAAGAAGTGTTGTTCGGCGAAGGCTATGCGGGTCGCGTGGATCATGTGGCATTGCTCCAAGATGGCCGAGTGGCTGTATGCGACGTAAAAACGCAGGATCTGTCTAAACGAAAACGCTTTTCGCAATATCCAGAACATTTCTTGCAACTTGGTGCGTACGCTGGAACAATCAAACCCACACCGGATGTGCTCATCAGCATCTATGTGTCCAGCAATGCGCCAGTCAGCCTGGAAGCCTACGTGTGGCCGGGCAGTCCGCAGCTTGGACATGAGCTATTCCTAAACCTTCTGAGGCTATGGCAATTCATAAACAACTACCAGTTCCAAGAGACATCACTGGCCAAACCTTTGGCTGGGTTACCGCCATCCGTATTGTTGGACTCGATACCCAACGCGGTGCCGTCTGGCTGTGCAAATGCAGATGCGGTAACGAGATCAAGCGAGCCCGGCGCGTGCTCTTAAGCGGCAAAACTGTTTCATGTGGCTGTTTCTTTTTTCAAAAACGTGGTGGTAAACGCGACAATCCGGCCTACCAGACATGGCGTTCAATGCTCCAACGTTGTCGGAACGTGAATACCCCCAAAAATCGCCATTATGTCGGCCGAGGAATCAGTGTTTGCGACCGCTGGAAGAACGACTTTTATGCATTTTCCGCTGATATGGGCCCAAAACCAGAAGGAGCGAGCATCGAGCGTATCAATAACGACGGCAATTACGAACCCGGCAACTGCAAATGGGCCACAACCAAAGAGCAAACGAGAAATTATCGCCGAAACGTCAAAATCACTTACCAAGGTCGAACTCAGTGCGTCACAGATTGGGCCGCTGAACTGGGCCTTAACTCACAACGCATATTTGAGCGCCTCGCAAGAGGATGGCCAGTTGAGGCGGCACTAACTATCCCGAAACAGATGAACCACGACAAAAGACGTGGAGCACGTTCGTTCCGCACCAAGCCGACAACGACAGACCGGCCCGTGGAGGCGCTAAGCCAATGAAAACCGCCGAAGAATGGCATAATCAGTATCGAAAAGACGAAGGCTGGGTGTATCCGCATATCGACGACATTCGCGCTATCCAAGCCGATGCCTTGCGCCATGCGGCTGGAGTTGCTGAAAAGATTTGCAACCAACGTGACAGGTTAGTCACAGGTGAACTGATTGGCGACACACTCCTCGCCGAAGCCGACAAACTAACCAAGCCATGAGTTCTTCCCATGCTCATCCTTAAGCGCAGAATCGGGCAATCCTTCCTCATCGACGGGCGTATCCTCGTCCGACTCATGTCCACGGCTCGCGGCAGCGCCGTCATTGGCATCCAGGCACCAGTCGCCGTGCCGGTGCTGCGGGAGGAAGTGCTGGAGCGGCCCAAAGAGCAGGAGAAGGCCACACCGTGAATAACCCTGTGAACAAGGCCAATAACTTTTGCTTGCACTCGTGTTGACATTGTTGACATCATGCACACGATGACCGGATACACTAAGCTTTTCGGATCCATCGTCCTGTCAACAATCTGGCGGGAGCCGAACCATATTCGCATCGTCTGGATTACGATGCTGGCGCTGGCCGACAAGCGCGGAATCGTGGAAGGCTCGGTGCCGGGATTGGCTGACCTATGTCGCGTCTCGGTGGGTGAATGCCGAGAGGCGCTTGAGAAACTCATGGCACCGGACCCAGATTCCCGCACAAAAGCCGAAGGGGGACGAAGAATCCTCGAAGTTGAAGGCGGCTGGCAACTTGTAAACCACGCCAAATATCGCGCAAAACTCAACCAAGATGAGCGCAAGGAGTACCTCCGGATCAAGAAACAGGAATCACGTGTCAACAAACGTCGCGAATTGTCTACACCGTCAACACAACCAGAAGCAGCACCAGAAGCAGAAGCAGGTACTAGTACTTTGTCGGGCAAGCCCGACGGCGCGTACCATAAAAACTGCCGAGCGGTCCTTTACCTACTCAACGAAGCTTCAGGAAGCCATTACCGGGAGGTTGATACCAACCTTGCGCTAATATCGGCTAGGCTTAGAGAACCCGGTGTGGATCTGGATGGGATACGGCTCATGATTACCCGGCAGTGCAAGTTGTGGATGGGGACCGAAATGGAGACGTTCCTCAGGCCGGAAACCCTCTTCGCAAAAACTAAATTCGATAGTTATTATGGAAATCGAGAAAAGTCCATCGACCCGGCCAATAGCCGAAATCGCCAAGGTGGCCCTGACCGCAACGCAGGCACTTACTACAACCCGGAAGAAAACAAGGCCGGAATCAAGCGGAGGCTCGCCAAAGATCGGAAACTCTTGGACGGACAAGTGGCTGGGCCTGAAACCGTGGCACCCGGAGATCCTGCGCCTCAGTAGTTCGGTAGGTAAATTCTGCCGGGACTGGTTCAGGGGAGAAGCTCCTTACGTTCTCGTTCTCGCTGGGCCATCAGGTTGCGGCAAGACTCACGCCATGAAGGGCGCGAATAGGTGGGCCAACCATGCCCGAGTGACCGCAGCCGATCTGAAATACTGGCGGCGTCCAGCTACAATTCAGTGGACTCAATGGCCTGAGCTTATTCGTGCGATTGTGGAAAATTCGATTCCAATGGCCGATGGGCTGAGCGATCCAATCGAAGCGGACATCTTGTTTCTCGACGACATTGGAGCCGAATCTGACAAGTTCAGATCAGCTGAGACAACTGACGCACTTTGTCAGTTGCTGTCTAGGCGGGAAAGGAAATGGACCTTACTCAGCACTAACTTTCAGCCGGAAACATGGGCAACCAAGTTCGATGTCCGCGTATCGGATCGGCTCCTACGAAATTCGGTACTCTGCGACATAAACTGCGGAAGTTATTGCATGCAGGTATGAAAAAATCCACCAAGATAATCATCGGAACCTTAATCGGCCTATCGGCCAGCCTGATCGCTTCCTACTTCCTGGGCAATTCGCCCGTCGTCGCGCTGGTCCTCGCACTCATAGGCGCGGTCGTGGTCTGCTTGAGTTGGAAGAAGGCGCTTATGCTGCTCTTGGCGGTCAGTTTTGTCGCCAATGCGGGCGAACCTGAACCCCAGCCGATCCAACCAGCCGCTGGTCCTATCGCCCTGGGCGTTGGCTTGGGGCTGTTGATTGGCTCCGGCTACGTCGCGGTTCGGGTTATCCGAGCCTGCGCCAAGAGAAAGTATTATCCGACCAACGCCCCGCCCGAGAGTGCACAGCAGAATTTCGCAGGGTTGGTCTGCTACAACGATTATTGCATTAGCCCAGCGTCCGAGACCGAACAGCATGGGGTGGTACTGAACGTCATCCTGGAGGACCAAGGCAGCAAAATCACCTCGATTACGCATGTGTCGGAGCTTGCGCCATTCGAGACTTGGAATGAGCAATTGGCTCCATGGGGCGTGCAATGGACGGGCAATCCGAATGATGAGCAGTACGCCAAGGATGGCCAGCCAGCCACAAAAGCCGATGTGCCCTTCTATTTCCTGCCAAGCTGGATTGGTGGCGTGGTTATTCATCCCGAGCAGCCCACGCATTATTTGGTTCTCCAAGAGAGCCATGACCTGCGCAACTGGCAGAATGTGTTCACTGCTTACGTGCCAGCGGGATTGTCCATCGAGATTTCGGACGAACCGCAAGGCGAGCAAACCTTTTACCGGCTTGTCAGCCAATGAGGCCGCACACTCAGCATACCGGCCCGCAATCGCTCCGGCGCGGTTTGCCCGCGTCGGTGTGGCCTAAGAGCAAGTCAGTCGGCCTGCCCTGCCCGACCTGTAGCGGCAATAGTCAAGTGATTGACTCAAGATTAAGCGGCAACGAAATCAGGCGCAGGCGTGTGTGCCTGTTGTGCGGACGACGCTTCACCACTTACGAGCGATGGCGCGAAGATTTCGTGGTGGATTATCAGATATGACTTTCGCCAATCAGCTGGGCAGCCGACGCCCTCATACGCCGGGCGTTCCTGGGCTTCACGGAACGAACCTGGGGCCCGCTGGTTGGCGTTGCTAAAATGACCTACGACAGATGTGATGGCTCATTCGTAATGAAGTGGTGCTTGGGCATAATCGCCGTACTGGTTGCCCTTTGCATAGCCGAGTGGATCGGCAGTTCCTACTTCGAATCGCAGACCTACAACCGCCTAACTGGTGCCCACACCACGACCTGGGATGCGATGTGGGTTGAGCTGCGTGTCATGGACGCGCCCGCCAAATGATCAAAGCTAACCATCTGGAGGACCAAGCAGCAACATCAGCCCAACCCACAGGCTCCCCCCTCCCAGCGCCCAGCCCAGCGTCCAACTTGGCCACACCCGCCAATAAGCCGGACAGATGATCGTGCTCAAACATGCAGCTGCGAATACACAGAAGAAGATACCCAGAGCCTTTTTCACGAGATGGGCCGATAAAGCGTGCAATCCTGACAGACTTTGGGCACGACCGCTCCATCCTCGAATCGGCGCAACAAGGGCATGATGTTGTCTGGGTGCAGGATCCTTTCCAGCGGGTCCTCATGGATGTTGCCAACGACCAACTCATCGTCCTCGGTGTCCTTGAACCGGCAGCCGCACAGCCGAATGTTGCCTGAGTGTTCCGCGAAGAATTGGAACAACGCGATACAGGGCACACCCGCCTTCTTCTTGGCCGGGCGCATGACCATCTGGCCCACCAATTCCTCCGGCTGAATGGCCCCGCCCCAGTTATCGTAGAAATTGGTCTGTTCGAAGGTGAAGTTGGGATAAGTAAAACAATCCAGGAAATCCTCAGACTTGACCGTCTCCGCGATGGGCCGGCCCGTGCGCAGGAACACATGGATCCGAAGGTTATCATGCCCGCAAAACAGGGCCAACTTCAGGCCCTTGATCACTTCGTCATAACGATCCACCTGATAGGCTTCCTTATAGGCTTCCCGGGAGAAGCCGCCGATGGATAGGCGTATGAGGTTGAACGGTTCCAAAAGCTCAGCGCCCCATTTGCGCAAGAGAATCCCGTTGGTGGTCATCTGCAATTCCTCAAAGCCCATACTCTTGGCCATCCGCGCCTTAGCCAGCAGCCCAGGATCAAGCAGGGGATCGCCCAGGGGCGGGGTGAAGTCCATGACCTTGATGCCCATTTTCCTAGCGTCCCCGGCCAATGCCGCGAAGGTCTGCATCGACATCATCTGCGCCTTGCGCTCGAACTTATGCTGCCCGCAGAACACGCACCGCGCATTGCAGAAGTTGACGTTGGCAATGTGGATGGCGTTCCAATCGAAATGCCGCTCAATGCCGCGCCAGAGCCGTTTGCGGTTGATCCGCGCATTCCAATAAAGCAGCCTGTCAGCAAGCCGGGTGGCTTGCCGTTTGGCTAGGAGCAAACTGCGAAGGAACATTATATGTCCAGAAATCGCTTCTTCAAATTGGATTGGCTGATGATCGAATTGCGCATCATTCAAGCCCTCATGCTTGGCGCAATGCTGATTGGGCTAATCGTCATTAACCGGCCCAAAAAGAAGCCTACAAATACCGGGCCGCCCCCCGTTTCCGTTGAGCGTGACGCGCATGGCTCGTCTCGCTAGGTAATGCCTTACCCGTCGCGTAAGATTGATGCGTGGATGCTTGGCACACCGCGTACGGATTGACGTGACCACCCTTGGCTTTGACCTTTTGCACACAACGATAAACTCGCGTTCCGACTGGCATAAAATCAGTGGTACTTTGGGTTGAGGTTGGGGTTCATCGAGCCGTGGACCTTGCGCAGATTCGGGTTGCGCTTCTTCGCGGCTGGACTCGCCTTGCGCGCACCAGCGGCCAGGATCGCACCGGCCCGTTCCATCGAATAACCTTCACGCTTCGCAATGCTTCGTTGTGCTGCTTTGAAGCCCATTCCCTTCATAATTTTACCTTTCGTTTGTGTTTGTTTGAGGTTGCTGCGGTCGAAGACCCCGTTGCTGCCACACTTCCAAAAATAACCGCCATTTCTTTTGCCGATCCTTTAGTGCCGCATCATAAACGGCTCGCTGCTCCGGCGTCAGCGTTTCTAGGAACTTGTTCTCTAGCGCGTGCGATTCCTGAAAGAGCGGTTTTATTCTGAACTCAAATGTCCTGAGGTTTTCCGTGTAAGGCCGCATGCGCTTAACGATATCTGAATCCTTACGAACCTGGGACCGCACTTCCTGGATGGCTTCGGCCAATGCTTTCTTGTCGTTGTCCAGCAACGCTTGGTCTATCAGTTTGTATTTACTCGCCGGATAGGTCGCCGCTTCGTTGCGTTCGTAATCCGCTTTGATAAACGGATCTTTGTTGTCGGCAAGCCATTGGCCATGAAGCGTTCGGATTTTGTCCAGAGATGTAGTTCCGCGCTGTGCCTTAACGCCAAAAGCACCGCTCAGAGAAACACCAAGTTGCGTAGCCGCTCCGGTCTTTTTCTCTTTGCCTTCAAGGTAGGCATTAACCAGCGGATTTAACTGCTTGAGCGCAGCCTTGATGTTCTCGCCGTAATCCTTCGGGTTGTCCGACTCCTTATACATGGCCGGGGTGTAGCCAGTCTGAGCCACGAATGGTGCTGTCACTGCTGGACCTGTCCAAGGGTGAATGACGCCACCAACTATATCTTTCAACGCTTGCTGCGTAATCTTGCCCGCACTTTTGCCTTCCTTTAGTCCCTCAATGACCGCCTGAGCCCCGGAGATACGCAGCCCACGCCGTAATCCGGTCCATTGTGCGGGATCGATCACGATGTGCCTGCCGCCTTCCGCGTCCTTTCCGGTATCAATCTGGCCCGTCTTAGTGCCGTCTCTGCCATTGGGGCTGCCAGTGATCAAGTAATTGATCAAGGCTGGAATGGCAAAAAGAGTGGCAGCGGTTCCCAGGAAATTGATCGCTCGCATCTGAGCGGCAGCAGCAGGGCTGGATGCTTCAATTCCAGGATCAAGGGTAAGTCGGCGTCTGGCCATTCGGTTGAAATTGCGTCCAGCCACAATAAAAGGAGAGAACCCGGCTTCCTTAAAGAATCTCTGGAACTGGCCCATCAGCCGACCGTTGTATTGGCCCATCTGGTTGATCCATTCACGACGATTGGCTGGCGTATCTTCAACCAGTCCTCGTTGGACCAGATTCTTATACAGATTGTCCCGCACTAAGCGCCCGGATTTATCCACCATGCCGATCAGCTTCTGATTGAAAGCGAATCGGGAAGCTTCCCGCTCCGATCTCAATGCTCCAATGTCAGCAATCTCAGCCAATTGTTTTTGTATCTCTGGCGTGTCTCGCAGGACTCTGATGGAACTAGCCACCACTCGACCAATCGCATCGGCGACGTTAACTCCGGGCAATGCCCTGGCCACATCAACAAGGACGCCCTTGCCTCCCTGAGAGCCAGCAATCGATCCGAGCATGTTGGCTGTATGCCAAACAGCATCGGTTGGACCTGCCAATTGGATTCTGTTCAGCAGATTGGCCGCCAGCACGAGGCCAGATTTTTGCACCGGCCCATCTACGTTCAGGGCTTGGCGCACTTCCTGGGCTATATCGGCCCGCACCCAAAGATTCTTCACGTAGGTCCGAGCCTTTCCGCCACCAGCAGGAACTCCCTTGCGTTCGATTTGGAATTTGACCGCAGGCTTGCCGCCAATCTCTGGGCGCGGTTCGTTCGGATCAAGAATCTGGCCCAAACCGTCTTTCACCAACTGAGCGTACATCTTGCGCTTGGCTGATTCTTCGAAGTTCCCTTCGATCATGCGCTGGGCAATTGTGCGGTAATCCAGTTCGTAATTCTGTGCCGATCCAGTGGCTTTCTGGCTGAAGCGAGAAGGCCGACGAAGCGGGTTAGTAAGATTACCACGCGATGCCCCGCCTCCGATTAGATTGCCCGTTCCGTCTTCGAAGATGGCCTTTAGATTGACGAACGCGCCGGTGTTGAGGCCGGGTCCAGCGAAGGTGCCCCCGGCCGCCTTGTGGGCCGCCCTAGCAACTGGCTGAACAATTTCCTTGTGCCGAGCAATGGCGGCTTGAATCTCGGGATCAGCCAAGGCAGCCTGAAAATCTGCTTCAGTCTTGAACGGAGAGCCTTCCTTTCCGATGATGCTGTTGACTAGATCGGAAGAGCCGCTCTTTTGGAGTGCATCCTGTATGCCGCGCAATCGGTCTTCCACCAGCACCGCCCCGAGCTTAGTGCCGAAATCGTAGTCTTTGTAGTGCTCGCCCAGCACCTCGGTCGCCATGCTCTTTGCCACTAATGGCGCGGCGATCTTGGACGAAGCGTATCTGACTAGGGCGTCACCTGACCCAATTGCGCGTCGGCTGGTTATCGGCGCAGACTTGCCAGCTAGTTGCGCAGAAACGTCCCCCAGTTTTTGAGGGATGTCCGAAATGAAATCGACCGCTTCCGCGACGTGCGGCGTTGCCTTCGTGACCAGTGCCTTGATCGGCTCCAACGATACCGCGCCTACTTCACCGCCAGCCAAGCCCTCTGGGCCACGGACGGACGCAGCGATGCCTTTAGGCGCGGCCCCTGGAGTCGGTGCTGGTTCGGGCGGTGGGGCCACTGGAGCGGGCTCAGGTGGTGGCGTGGGAACGGTCGGCTCTGGCGGTGCCTCCAGCTGTACTGCCGCTGGCCCTGTCTCTTTGAGGGCCTCGGTTGCTCTCGGCAGCATCCTTTCGACAGGGCTGCGTGCCACCGTCTGGCGAGCGCCATGGTAAACGTACGTGGCCAACTGTGCTAGATCGGTGACAGCCGAAGCGATCTTCTCTGGATCCTTGGCATCAATCGCATCGGATAATTGCGCGATAGCTTCCGGTGCTTGACTAGCCATTTGGGCAGTAATCACACCTGACGCTATTTTTCCGACCACAGCTGGCGCAGCGGCTAAGCCCAGCGTTGCCAGCATCGGAACGCTCGTCATGCTCTCGGCCCCGCGCAAAAGCGACTGTTGCGCTCCGGCAACCGATTTGGCCAATACGTCTGGTGGCCGTTGTGGGCCGTAAAGCAACCGTTCAGCGTCCTCTTGGCCCAATTCCGGGGACGCGGCAGCTAGGTAATCCATCGCGTCCATCACCGTCTGTGGCGTGACACCAAGCGTCTTTGCCAATGGAAGCAGCGGAGCAAATAGATCGGGCCTAATCGGCGTTGGAGCAACCAGCCTTCTTATATCGGCGGGCGTTTCCAGAACGGGCCCGGCCACGTTCGCTTGGTCAATGGAAGCGAAAGGCTCCGGTCCAATGGGTACGGTAGGGGTCGCGTCCCCTTCGAACGCATAATCCTCATCGGACAAAGTGCTCGGATAAATCGGCAGGACAGCCATTACTCTTCCTCAGTGCTGGCGGCAGCGGCTTCGGCTTCTGCTGGTGTGGCTTCAGGCAACGGTGCGAATGCGGAGGCTGGCGCAGCCGGGCCTGTGGTCATTTTCTTCAGCTCAGCCATGATGTCATCGCGCTCTTTCTTTAGGGTCGGCTTTTCCTCTGGGGCTGCGTCTTCTATTTGTCCCCTGATGATCATGAGCCGTGCCGCCAAGGCTCGGACTTTGCCTTCTGGTGACAATCCCTCTCGTGGGAGCATGTGCACGCCGCCCCTCGCTCCTGGGATAGCTCGTGCCCCGAGCGGATTGCCCTGCTCGTCCAGAACCTGTCTAGCAGTAATCGGTCCACCAGGAACACCGAGGCTTTGCGGCGGATAACTGACGGCTCCAGTGCGCGGGTTCACCATGTATTCCTGCCCAGATGGCGTCCAACCGGGTTGAGGCGCTTCGGGTGGTGTTACAGCACGAATGGATTGGGCGATAGACTGGGGATGGCGATAGAGAACCCTGGGCGCTAGTTCCGGCCACACCTTTTCGAAAGGTTCTCCCGCAGCCGTTCGCTTTTGCAGTTCGTTCATGGCCTGCGATTGAATGGCCGCTTCGGCCGCTGCGCGTTGATCCTTTTCCTGCTGAAGCCTTAATTGCTGCTCCCAATGCTGAACCAGAGCCTGCTGCTGTTGTTGCCGGTACGCGTTAAGTTCAGCCGCTTGTTGCGCGGCCAGTTCCTGCTGTTGTGCCCGAGCCGCCGCTTGGTTCTGGGCTTCTGCGGCAGCTAGACCGCTGCGATAGCCTTCCAGCAACCGCCCCACTGGAGCGGTGGGATCTACATTGAGCCACGGAGGTATTTCGACGGGCCCGGCCATAAGTTAAAACATGAAATTCTCTTGTTGGTCCTGCCCACTCAGATCCTCTGGCATGGCAAGTGGGAAATCCCACAGGTTCTGCAAGTTGTCGTAGTAACCGGGCCCACCGGCCAGTGGCGGTCCCTCTCCAGGCAACCCGCCAACGTTGGCTGGCAATCCCCGTTGGACTCCAAACGAATCAAGCCAGTCTCCACCGCCGCCCCGCTTATTGAAGAAATCCGAGGAGCCCAGCGGAGGCGCTGGACCGCCCAGCGTGGCGGCAACTGGCCGCGCCATCGGATTAAACCAGTTATAGCCAGCACCAGCGTTGAATCCGCGATTAAGCCCAGATAATGCATCAGCGCGGGCGCGGCCATAAGCCGCTTCAGGAATCGGCGCTGACCCATAAATCTTCCTCATCAAATCGTTCCATTGCTGGTCACTGTACTGAGGAATCAACCTACCAATGTCGTAGGGAGCCACCTTGGGAATCAGATTCTGGATCGCGCCCTGATCCTGTAACGCCTGCTGTTGCACCGCGTAGGAACTGCCCAGCACGTCACGAGCAAGTTTGCTGGCGGCTGCCGGTCCACCCGCCACGCCGCTGCCAATGCCCCACTCGCCTGCTGCCTGCCCCAATTGCGGTAATAGATCGCTAATGTTGCCCTTAGCCCGATTGGCTACATTGCCCATGAGCGTATTGAGCGTATCGAAGTAGCTCGAAGGATACTGATTGCGCAGGGCTGCGTTCTCAGCACCCGTGACGCCGCTGATAATCGGGCCCAAGTTGCCCAAGTTGCCCGAGATAGCGGCGATCAGGTTGGCCAACGATTCACCGGGGCTCGTAATGTTGGGAATGCCCCCCGAAGCCGGATTGTAAGTTCCAGGGATTGCTCCACCGCCAGCACCGCCGCCTGCTCCGACTGCTGGGCCCGGTGCCGGCGCGACCGCTCCGATGTTGATTGGCATCGGTGCCCAGCCTGCCAGATTCCTGGCCCAGTTCGCTTGGTTTCCACCGCCAAATGGTGTTGCTGATGCCATGATTAAGTGATTTTGTACGTGCCAATCATCTGGTCTTGATCCAATAATTCGGCATGACTGTTTCCGAGAGTTCCGCAATCGCACGCGCTGTCCACGAAGCAAACTCTAATAATCCGATTCTTCGCGCACGTCGTTTTTGGGCAAAGGTGGACATCCGAGAGCCGAACGAATGCTGGAATTGGATGCGGTGCCTTACCACAAAAGGTTATGGAATGCTGACGATAAAGCACAAGTTCAGGGCTGCACATCGCGTCGCTTTTGAATTCAGTTTTGGCATAAGCCCCGAAGGGATGTGTGTTTGCCACAAATGCGATAACCCAAAGTGCTGCAATCCAAGTCATCTTTTTCTTGGCACCCTCAGCGATAATTCTCGTGACGCAGCCCAAAAAGGACACATGGGCAAAACAAAGGGCGAACGCCATCACATGACGACACTTACTGAGTCTCAGGTTAGGGAAATTAGGAGGCTTTACGCAACTGGAAGTTGGACCCAAAAACAACTTGCAAGTCAATTTCGCGTTTGCGGTGGAACCGTCTCTAACATCACAACTCGTAGATATTGGAGGCATCTATTGTAACCTCCCAATCAGTTGATTCCTTAGGTGGGCACTACCAAACGGAGAGAATGACACGGCAGGCATCTCGCGCCCGAGTTGATGCACAAGCTCGCCCTGCAACAGCCGAATCGCTTGCCCGTGCCGTTCCTGAGACATCTGCTTGGCTGTCGGAGAATCCATGCTTGAATACCTCACGCTCTCGCATTCAGCGATCAGCGCCTCCATGTTGCCGATGAGCAGATAGTCCGTGTCCACCTTTACCGGCACGAACTCCAACTTGGCCATTGCCGTAACCTGTACCTTCGTCACGTCGCTACCTGGGTCGCAGCAGTTGCGCGGCAGACCACCCAAGAAGTAGCGGCGATACGCTGCAACCTGTTCGCTGGGTTCCATGGTCAGGATTAGTTCCTGCACCGAGGTATTGGGATCCACTTGGTAGAACCGCACCGGCCCAGCCGTTACGCCTTTCTGGATTCCAGTCAGTGAATTCAGCACTGGAGAATCCACAAACGGCATCGTCCCGTCCAGTATCACACCCAAGATGTCGTCCGTGCCATCGAGGCTAATGATTGGGTTGTCGCTGGTGTCGGTGCCTTGAACCAGAATGCGTGCGCCAATATCGCGATTGTCGGTGATGTAAGCTCGCAGGATTCGGTTCTTGTCCAGGTCGATAAAACTGGGATAAGTGCCACGGTCGTACACCTCCATCAAGTCGCACGTCCTGTTCCGGCATCTGCCCGTGGCTGTCTTGGATTCCTGCAAGCCAATGCCAAAGCTCAGGAACTCGTAAAACTCATTCTGGACATTGACCGGGCTCCGGCAAATATCGACATTGATCAACCTAGCAACCTCTCTTGGCAACGTGATGAACGGGTCAGCCTTGTCCACGTTGAACACCATCCTCGCCCAAGTTCCCCACCATCCAGTGTCTCCACCCTCGCGGGCCAGGAGCAATCGCTGCGTGGCGGCATTCACGAATTGAGCGCAGCCCAACGTGTCAGCCTGGCATAACCCAATCGACTGCGGACCTCGGGAGAGTCTGAAATCAATAAGCCGATTGCGGTTCATTAACGTTCCTATAAAGGTTCGGTGTTAAACTAACAAGCATCGTTATTGTGGGATGGCGGGGTAAGCGGGTGGTGTCCCGCCGCCAAAGAGTTGAATGACCTCGGCGTTGGTCAAGAGCCTCGCCCAAAACGCGCTCTCATCCTGACGCCAATCCGGGCTTACTCCAGCGTCGTTTACGCACTTCAAGACGAGGTAGCCTTTAGTTATTGCAGATAGGTCATCAGCGATAGGACTGCTCTCCTGCAAACCGCCCAGTCCAAAGATGGTATTACCCCGTTGGAATCCAAACTTCTTGGTCGTGGCGTTGTACTGGATCTGGATGAAATTCCAGAGGGCCGTACCGAAACTGCCTCCCGGAGAGAAGAACGTGGCGTTATTCTTCTGCATGACCATAAATACCGGAGGAGGGCCAAGAGGAAAGACGGCGCGAAAGTTGATTACCTCCACGTTCGCGGCATTAAGGAAATGGATTTCGAATACAATACTGCTGCCTCCACCGTATGTTGCGAAGTTGACCCAGGTTGTCCAAGTGAATCCGTGGGTTGGCTTGATAAGTGGATTGGCCGTTGTCTGAATGCTGGCCGTCCCAAGAAGTGGCACGCCACTCATCCGCATGCAGGTGTTAAGGATTCCCGCCGCACCGGCACCAACAGCACCTGAGCTAACCGCAAAATTATCATCTGGATCCAGCTTGGCTATGAACGGAGTCGCGCCGTCATCGAAGTCCCAGTAGTCCACTAGCGACACCGCTGGTCCGACATGCAGCGCAAATTCTTTTGTGCAAATAGCAGCCATATCAACAGGTGCCGACAGCTACTCTGATTCCAATGGTGAAATCTCCGGTTTCGGTTGGTGTACCCTCTAGGACTCCAGATGGAAACAGAGTCATCCCGGCTGGCAAACTCCCATAGGCAATGGTCCAAATCTCTGTCTCTGCGTCTCCCGGAACTTCAGTCAGGTTGACGAGATAATGATCGTCTTTGGTTGCATCTGGCAATGGATCGGTAGTCGTAATCCGAATGATGCAAATCGTGAGTGTCTTTTGCTGGAAGGAGCCGATTGCATCCGTCGCCCGCACGGTGAATGTGTACTTACCAATAGTCGTCGGGATGCCAGAGATGACCCCGGTGCATTCGTCCAACTCCAGCCCTGGAGGCAAGGAGCCAACGATAACCATCCAAGTGTAATGGACTGGCTCTCCATGACCGCAGCCGATGAAACTTAACGGTGCGTTCAGATAGGGGAAGAACAGCGCCGTTCCGCCCACGGCCTGAATCGTAAATCTGTAACGGTTATCCCGGCAGCCGCCTTGGCCAGTGCTGACAATGCAAATGCGATGTTGCTCCGCTCGATTCTTGGCCACGCTCGCCGCAATGGCATTGGCCGTTGCTTGATTAGCCGCTACGAATTGTCCCGCTCCAATCGTCCAGCTGAAGGTTGATCCATCTGGACAACTCACGGTCTGGGTCACCGCTGAATTGTAGAAAAGTGTCAGAGGATTCGACGTGCCGACTGGTGGCGGAAGCTCACCAATACATTCTAGGGCTGCGCGTCGTGCGCAATCGTCGGCTTCCTCCTGACTTGTCTCCGAATAACAATAGGTCTTGCAGGCAAATGCCTGATAAGCCGTTTGCAGATCGTCGAGGATGATCAAATTGAAGATGCCAATGTGGCGGTCCTTATCGACGTCTTCGGCTGAAAGGTTGGCCACAGGATCATCACTGCACTCGCAGACGATCTTATTTTTGCAAGCGATTATCGGCATATCAACAGAGCATCCTTTCGTATGGTCCCTGTTCCCGGGGCAGAGCGTAGAGGATCATTCCCCGGACTCGGCACCAGCCCTTGATTGTCACGCGGACTTGGAATTGGAATCCTTGGTTGGTTGGGTGGTTGTTTCCGCTCTCACAGCGCACGGGAGGCTTGGGCAAAACCATCGTGGCCCGGAACGATTCGCAGTAAGGTTGAATCGGATATTCCGGGCAACTGACTGGCTCGGTGTCTTCGCGGCAATCCTTGGCGCTGCAATCCTTCCACGCATGCCAGAAGACCCAGCACGGATTCTGGTCCACGCGATAATCCACCACGAACTCCACCGTACCAAACAATTTGTCCACCCACAGCTCCATCCCATCCAGTTGCTTCAGAGCAAAGGCATCACCCCAATTATAGGACGGGCTTTCCAGATACCATGTCACCCGGTTTCCGTTATTGTCCACCTGCTGGTCGAATCGGTCTTGGGTGGTGATTTCCCACAGATCAATGGAGCCGGTCTGTTTACTTACGATGGTGGCAAAGCCCCGCTGTAACCCGCCGAAGTCGCCCTCGAACAACTGCATGACATCCAACGCCTCAATCATGCCTTCCCAGGCGGGCGGGTATTTCTCTTCCAGGCTCGTAATCAGATCAAAATCCAGCGGCATGAGTCCTTTGTGGGCGACTCCGACCGGAGTTTGAATTGGGAGGCAGGTTTGTAGGAGGCGATTATCGAATTCAATGCCACTGGCGAAGCGTAATAACTTCCGGTCGTTAAAGCGTAAGACCCGGTTCTCATTGCGGCTAATGGAGACATTGCCCCATTGCTGAAAGAAGCGGGTGGCCAAAGCCAAGGAACGTACCCCGTCCATGGCTTGGTAGAATAGGTCACCATTGACTCTGACCACCGAACGGTCGTTGATGAAACCGAAGTTGATTTGGGCGACCGTCTGGAGCGGATTAGCGTCCGGCCCTCGGCCAGCCAGAGTCGCGCCAGCCCCGATCCATTCGGTTCTCGTAACGGGAACGTTGCAGCGGAACACGTCGCGCCTAGTCCCGATATAAAGCCTGCCTTGCCCTAGGGCTGTATCCAGTTCAGCGGTATGGCTTAGTCCCCTGATGTTGCCCGATTGCGCGGGCACAATGAAGCCGTCTCCCGCTAACGATAACGGAGATTCCGTTACTTTAAGCACGGCGTCCCGATAATTGTACGCTGCCGTCCCGCTCAGACCCTGCACAATGTCACCCGCCGCGTAGACGCGGCCGAAGGCATACCAGAGCCTGCCCATGTAATAGTCCATCGGGCCGGCAGGCGGAATCTCGTTGATGTTGGGCCCAGCAAGATTGCCCGTAATGCCGTTGCTGCGCCGAAGCGTCACGCCATCCCAGATCAGGGGCTTAGTTACGAAGTCCCCACCCTGAACGACTAGGAATTCCTCGGCTTGCACGAAGAACGCCTGCACCTCATTGGGCGGATTGAACTGCCCGAAGTCAGCCGAGATATCACGCACTGAGTTGTCGGAGTCTACATTGACGATGTAGAGGTGACCACCGATGGAGAGGACGAGATACGGATTGGCGAATGGCGGCTCGTACATGTAACCACCTTGAAACACTCCAGGCCAAGGGAAGCTCTGCACTAGCGGTTTCCAGCCCGTTCTTTGGGTGATACCACCACCACGGCAAGTCCCATTAGTAAGCCAAGCCAATTGGTTTCTCTTCAGCCCCTCGGGATAAGAATCGGTGGCTATCGTCGATATTTTCCCCGAGTCGATTCCCCCAGCGAACGACAATTGACCATCTACGAGCCTGAGGTCTGAATTGCCAGTTGCCATTGGCATGAGTTATCAATGCCAATAGCATTTATGGCAAGACCCAATCCCCAACGCCAAGTCCTGTTCAACACAGATTTCGAACCGCTCACGCCCATGTTCTGGTGTCACATCGCCTGTATCCAGGCGGGCGGCAGGTGGAAGAAGCCCAATGGTGAATACGCGGGTATGGGCAATTTCTATCACTATAAAGAGGCGCAGAAGCTCCTTTGGCCAGAAAAGGAGTGGCACAAGTGGAATGATCTGCTCTTAAAAAACTTCCTGGACCACCGAATTATTGGAGTAATGGCCCCGGCCTCAGCTGGAAAAACCCGCGAGGCATCCGATTTCGCCCTTATCTTCTACTATTCACACAGCGACTGCGCAACCGTCTTGGTGTCTTCGACAGAGCGGGAGATGCTCGAAATGCGTGTCTGGGGTGAAATGAAGAAGGCCCACAAACTGGCCACGAGCCGCATGCATGGATTGCCGGGAATTCTGGTTGAGAGCCGACAACGCCTCGTCACCGATGACCGTGCTATAGACAGCGAGGGCCGAGATTTTAGAAACGGCGTGTGCGGCGTAGCGTGCAAGAAGGGAGGGAGTTACGTTGGCCTATCCTCATTTATCGGCATCAAGAACAAGCATATCCTGCTTGTTGCCGACGAAGGCGCTTTCATGCCTCGGGCTTACGTTGATGCCATCTCCAATCTGAATAAGAACAAAGGATTCAAGTGCATTGTGCTCGGAAACCCGAAGGAGACCACCGACGCACTTGGGGTCGTTTGCGAGCCGTCTGCGGAACTGGGCGGTTGGGATGGTGGCATCGATCAAGCGCCAATGACCAAGACTTGGCCGACTCGTTTCAAAGACGGGATCTGCGTGCAGTTGGTGGGCTCTGACTGTCCCAACATGGACGTTCCCAAGGACGCTCCGGTTCCTTACCCGTTCCTGATTACCCGCGAAGCCATTGAGGCTGACGTGGCCTTCTACGGGATGGATTCGATCCAGTACTCCATGATGAACGAGGGCCGCATGCCTCGCGGGCAGGGCTTACGCCGAGTCATCACCCGGGCCATGTGCCTGAAATTCGGAGCCATGGAAGCGCCGATCTGGAAGAGTGATGAGCGGACCCGCATCGGCTTCCTGGATGCCGCCTACGGCAGCGTGGGCGGGGACAGGTGCGTGTTTGGGGAATTGCAGATTGGGAAAGACCCCAATGACCGGGAAATCTTGGCTGTAATCGACACGATGCTCGTGCCCGTCACCACGACCAGCCCTGAATTGCCCGAAGACCAGATTGCCCTATTCGTTAAGACCCAGTGCGAACAGCGGCACATCAAACCTGAGGATGTGTTCTTTGATTCGACCGGGCGAGGCAGTTTAGTCGGGGCCTTTGCGCGTCTGTGGAGTGCCCACGTCGGCACGGTGGAGTTTGGCGGTAAACCCAGCGAACGCTACGTGTCCGATAACATTCGCGTGCTGTGCAAGGACTACTATTCGAAGTTCGTGACCGAGCTTTGG